>Ga0307964_1000419_pt1 | contig 23354 bp, 23 predicted proteins | sample OrgLakmetagen596_FD_201823 | JGI IMG/M metagenome (GOLD analysis project Ga0307964, IMG submission 201823) | Saline water microbial communities from Organic Lake, Antarctica - #596 | ecosystem: Environmental > Aquatic > Non-marine Saline and Alkaline > Saline | place: Antarctica: Organic Lake... | reverse complement strand
CAATACCAGTCAAAGGCACCCGGAGCACAAGATTTACCCATACTTACTGTGAGGAATGGCGATCACAAGGCCGAACCAGGTTTGGTCAACAGACATCACCTATATAAGACTGCCTCGCGGGTTCGTGTATCTGGTTGCCATTATCGACTGGTACAGCCGCAAGGTGCTCAGTTGGCGACTGAGCAACACCATGGATGCCGCGTTCTGTGTAGACGCACTGCAAGACGCCCTGAGCCAATACGGCGCCCCGGAGATTTTCAACAGTGACCAGGCGATGAAATCGTCTTGTGGAATGAATGTGCGAGGCTATTAACCAACGCCATTATTTATTTTAACTCGCTGATACTGACGCGATTACTCGAGCATTTTGAGGAGGAAGGTGACGATAAGAAGCTCGAAATTATCAAGCAGGTTTCACCAGTGGCCTGGCATAATATCAATTTGAACGGGACCTACAGCTTCAGCTTTGAACAAAATCCGCTCGACTTAGATGAGATTATGCAATCAATCGTGCAAAATGAAAATTAAGACACCTCTGGACACCCTATGAGGCAAGGGCTGTAGAGATAAGTGTTAGATTAGGACGGAATGTCCCCAGAACCCCACTATACCATCCGGCACGTCTGGTATGCGTCGATGCAGGCTGTGGGTGTCGGAAATGCAGGCTAATCTCAAAACAACTCCTTAAGTTCTCGCTAAACCGTTTCCGCCTTATGTCTGGATATTCAGCGCCCAGTATAGCTTTTGCGCAGCAACCATTAGATGCTAGCAATTAAATTGGCTACCCAAATTGAACATGCCACATAAAAAATGTTTGCGCTGTGGTATCAATACCATACAATGGGGTCATTGACAGCATTAAATTGGAAGGCTACCGAATGGCAAATGTGAATGTAAGAAATCTGCCCGATGAGGTACATCGGGCCATCCGAATCCAAGCCGCCCTGCACGGCCGCAGCACCGAGGCCGAAATCCGCGACATCTTGGAGCGGGCAGCGAGGCCCGATGGCCGCGTGAAACTTGGCTCGTACTTGGCCTCCATCGCCCGCGAGGTTGGCGGCCTAACCGATGAAGAGCACGCCTTGTCTGAGAGCGCGCGCATCAAGTCTCCGGCCCGTGCGGTGAGTTTCGAATGATCCTGCTCGATACGAACGTAATTTCGGAGCCGCAGCGCCAGAAGCCCAATGCCAGCGTCATTGACTGGATCGACGCGCAAGCGCTCGAAACGCTCTACCTGTCCGCAATCACGGTAGCCGAGTTGCGTGCGGGTATCGCGCTGATGCCGGTAGGAAAGCGCCGGGACAGCCTGCATGAGAGCTTGGAAAAGCGCCTGCTGCCGATGTTCGCCAATCGGGTGCTTTCGTTCGATATGGCTTGCACGAAGGCTTATGCCGAGCTGCTGGCCAAGTCCCGCGCTGCCGGCTTGGCGGTTGAAACGGCTGATGCTTTCATTGCGGCCGTCGCCCTTGCCAACGGCTTCACCATCGCCACCCGCAACACCAGCCCTTTTGAGGCTGCTGGGTTGAACGTCATCAACCCATGGGAAACTTAACTCTCCAGTCGATTCAACGCAACGCAACCCTTCAAGTGTGCGATATTCGGCGGGGTTAACAGCCCTTCTTCCCGCGCAAACTCGATAAATGGCAGTAACCGAACCATATTCCGACCATCGTCCAGGCCCCGGTGGTGGTGTTCCTCATTTATCGCAGTCATTTGCCTCATGTATGTCCGCTGTAGGCCCTGTGGCACTAAGGCTAAAGCGGCATCTAAAGCTCGCCAACACGCACCAGATTCTCCAGTGAGCCGCCAACCTTGGTTGCTACCACTTCACCGGTACCCCTCAATTTATCACATGGCTAGCACACGCATTTCCCCACCAACCCCCCCGGTCCTGCTGATCAAATCAAGCGCGGCAAACCCCTTCCTTCAGGTGGGGGTCAACGCGCAGCGAGTGAAGCTTGAATACTTGAATAGCTGGCCACGCGAGGTCGCAAGGTTTAATAGTAGTGACCCACAACACCAAGCAGTTTGAAAACGTGCCAGGGATTCGCTTGGCCAACTGGGTCATTTTAGATGGCCATTAACAGAATGCTTTCGCGAGAGTGGACTGGGTGAGTTTGTTGCCGTGGGTCAGGGCGTTGCTGACCTGTTGTTCGATCGTGTCTGTGTGAGCGAAGAGTTTGGGTCCTGAATTGCTGAATTCATTAGTAGGGCTGCAGTTCGTTGCTGTCGTTGGTCATCAGGCGCAGCAGACGCGGATTGAGAAAAAGCTTTTCGTTGCCGGCGGTTTTTTCTTGCAGTACACCAATCTCAACCAGTTGTTTCAGGTAGTTGGACGCCGTCTGCCGTTTGGCGATGTCTTTGTCGACCAGATTGTTGATGCGGCAGTAGGGCTGTTCAAAAAGAATCTGGACCAATTCATAGCTGTAAATCTTGGGCAGTTGGTGTCTTACGTAGACTTCTGTTTGAGTAATCAGCTTACGCATGGCGGCGATCTTTGCACAGGTCCACGACGATACCTGCGCCACCCCGTTGAGCATGAATATGATCCATTCCTGCCAGTCACCGGTTCGGGTGACGTGCGTCAGAAGCCGGTAGTAATCGCTTTTGTGCCGCACGATGTAACGGCTCAGATACAAAATGGGCAAGGTCAGAAGCTGCTGTTCGATCAGGTAAAGCACATTCACGATTCTTCCGGTCCGGCCATTGCCATCGTGGAAGGGATGAATGGCCTCAAACTGGTAGTGACTGACGGCCATTTTTATCAGTGGGTCTGTGTCATCGCTGGCGTGATAATAGTTCTCTAAATTGGCAAGCAGGTCACGGATAACCGGTTCGCCAGATGGTGGGGTATAAATGGTTTCACCCGTCGACTGGTTGCCGATAATAGTTCCGGGTACTTTTCGGATATCCATATCCACGCCCTTGAGTGTGCAACATAGCTCCACCGTAGTATTGGTACACAGTGGCTTTTGGTGCCGTTGCACGAACCCCTCGTACAATGCTCGCCGGTATCTGAGGGCTTCTTTGGTAGCCGGGTCGGCACCCTGACCGTCCCGTGAATACTGGAAAAGCTTGTCGGTTGTGGTGACGATGTTTTCGATTTCGGAGCTGTCTTTGGCCTCAAGAAGTGGCAGCAGGTTGATTAGCAATGCCTGATTGGGAATCAGCTCACCGGCCTGTTTTAGCTCAGCCAGGGCGGCGCGAGCAGGAATACAGGCTTTGAGAATGGCCAGCGTCTCCGTGGCCTCTTTGGCTGGTGGAAGTAGGGGAAGCTGATTGTAAGGTTGGTCTGGTCGCCAGGCCATGTACATATTCCTTTGAAATTTCGACATAGAAAGTGATTTTGGCGAGTCTATGTCGATGTGGTGAACATAGCAATCGATTGTGTCGAAAAAATAATCAAAAAATCGACATAGGTTCGAAGCGTGTAGATGCCATTAGCGCAATATGATTAGGCGCTCTGCTCCGGCCACGTTGCCTCATTCAGCTTCTCCAGCACGGTAGCCAACTGTTTTCCCGGCACCTTGTCCATTTGCTTCACACCGCCGTCGTCGGCAAAAGGGTGATTAACTATTGAGCGACAATTAACTTGTCCGGTCGATGATGACCTCGTGCACCAGTTGCTGGGCGAGACGCTGAAGCCATTTGCGCTGGATTGGCATCCAGTTGTGTTGGGTGTATATCTTGTCTACCCACAGTAGTTACAAAAGTTAACGGTGGGTGTCTTATGTATTCCGTGGGTGTCTTATGTATTCCGCCATGGCTGAAATAGTAATCAACAGCCTTTTGTTTTGTTCGCTGGAATACTTCGGTTTGGGGCGCGATCGCTCTGGCAAATCACCAGTTTCAACTATCTTGACAGACATCGCGTAAGTGGTAAGCATAAATGCCATATTCGGTCTTATAGTCGAACTGTTGAGCGGGCGTTAGCCACGGTCCCAGCCGGTGCTGGATATGTGCGCGGATTGCTTGCTCATCCGAGAACACCTCACCGTACAGACAATCCTGCTTGACGTATTTGACGCCGGCTTCGACCTTGCCCTTGCTCTCGGGGTCGTAACCCTCGCAGGCATGTATGCGATAGTCTGCGGTGCTGGCGTATTGATGGAAGCGCTGGTTGAGCGTCAGTTCCCGGTACTGTTCACGGATCACCACCAGCTTGGTCTGGTCGTACGCGCACTCTTCGGTGACGTCACCAAAATACCGGAAGGCTTCATCGTGCAGCTGGATGAACGTCGCCGTGTCCAGCGGTCGGAATGATACTCCGACAGACATCAACCGGGAGCAGGACAGCACGAACACCAAAAAGTGCAGTGTGAGCTCTACGCCACCGACCATAACCCCGAGCAGCTCACCGGGATCCACCTGACACTGAACTCTTGGTCCGTGACGGATCGCCCAACCGGGCACCGATGTCGGTCTCATTCATGCGCAGGTACTTGCGCACCGTGTTGCATGACAGGTCAAGTTCCCGGCTGATGGCGCGCACGGACAGCCCGCGGCCGTTGTCGTATAACCCTTTGATCTTGTGTATCACAACCCACTCCTTCAATGATCTGTCCCCGACTTCTGCACGAAGCGGAGAACGCTACTGGTTTCTGTGGCCAAGGCCACGCGGAGTGGGTCAAAATTAATGGCCAGAAGGAGGGTGGGTCAGAATAGATGGCCATTGACAATTGGATCTATAATGAGAAAGCTAAGTTTGGACTTTGAAGGCTGATAGCCTGAAATACTAGCCTATAGCTGTGGTAAGGATAAGGCTTTGGTAAAGTACAAGCTTTATTGTTAGATTGTAGCTGTAGAAAGGGGTTAGGCGAAGATATGGATGAACTAATTGGCAAGCTAAGGCAGTTCCGTGACGAGCGTGACTGGAAACAATTTCATAACCCAAAAGACTTGGCTTTAGCATTAAGTATAGAGGCGAGTGAGCTTTTGGAAGCCTTTCTATGGAAATCATCTGAAGAAGCGGATGTCAATAAAGTAAAGGAAGAGTTGGCAGATGTTTTTGCGTACGCATTGCTTTTGGCGGATGCTTATGAATTAGATGTTTATACTATTGTTACCGATAAGATTGAAATAAATAAAAATAAATATCCAGTTGATAAAGCAAAAGGCAATGCTAAAAAGTACACAGAATTATGAACTACCAGAAACTTGTTGAAGTAAGTCGTTATAATTTTTCCGCAGACACCTTAGGTGATATTAGTAATAACGCTTATGCTAGCAACCATTGGCCACTAGTATATATATTAAGTGGTGGCATAAAGAAACGAGCCTATGTTGGTGAAACTACAGATACGCTCAATCGTATGAATACCCACCTGAAACATATTGATAAGGGTCAGTTAACCTCAGTACACCTGATAAGCAGCGAGCGTTTCAATAAATCGGCCACAATGGATGTAGAGTCAAATCTTATCAAATATATGGCTGCTGACGGTAAATATTCGTTGCTGAATGGAAATCTCGGATTAGTTGACCATAACTATTATCAGAAAAATGATCTCTATGCGGATATTTTCAAGACAGTTTGGAATAAGTTGCGTGGCGAAGGAGTGGTGGATCACTCACTGGAATCCATTGATAACTCCGACTTGTTTAAATATTCACCGTACAAAACGCTCTCTTTCGATCAGCGGCAAGGACTGCTTGGTATCATGTATGCGTTACAGGATAGCAAGGTAAAGAGCTTAGTAGTTCAAGGTGGTGCTGGTACAGGAAAATCTATTCTTGCAGTTTTTCTATTTAAATTGCTTCAATCTGAAGGCGATGATATCAATTTTCGTGAATTTTCTAACGAAGAGAAAGAGGTTCGTGATTTATTAAAAATTCTCAAATATCGCTACAAAAAACCGAATATGGCTTTGGTTGTACCTATGACGTCTTTCAGGAATACGTTAAAAAAAGCCTTTAGAAATGTTAGTGGTTTGAGTGCTGACATGGTTATTAGTCCTTCTGAATTGGCAAAAAATAAATACGATATAGTACTAGTCGATGAATCTCATCGATTGCGCAGGCGCGTGAATTTAGGCGCCTATTATGGAGCTTTCGACAAAGCTTGCGATGCCTTGGGTTTTGATAAACATACTTGTACTGAAGTAGATTGGGTTTGTAAACAGGCAGATAAATCTGTTTTCTTTTATGATGAAAATCAATCTATTAAGCCTTCAGATGTAGATCCTGAAGTTTTCAGTAAGCTAAAAAAATCGAAGTTTACACAAGTTCAGACGCTTGTGTCACAGTTTAGAGTTTGTGCTGGCAATGGTTATGTTGAATTTATAGATAAGATGTTAAATGTATGCCTTCAGCCAGGAAAGACATACAATTCTAAAAATTATGAGTTTTCCCTGTTCGATTCTATCGAATCTATGATAACTACGATAAAAGAAAGGAATCAGGTATTCGGTCTTGCCCGAATGATTGCAGGGTACTCATGGCCTTGGGTATCGAAAAAGGATAATAGCCTATTTGATATTGAGATTGAGGGCTACCAGTTGCGATGGAATAGTACTAATGCAGACTGGATAAATGCGAAAGGTGCAGACCATGAGGTGGGTTGTATTCATACTACTCAAGGCTATGATCTGAATTATGCTGCAATTATTTTTGGTAAGGAAATCACTTACGACAAAAAGCGGAATGAAATTGTAATTGATGTGGATAATTATTTTGATAGAAATGGAAAGCAAAGTATAAAGGATCCAGATGACTTGCGTAGATATATATTGAATATCTATAAGACGATTATGCTCCGAGGTATCAAGGGCACTTATGTTTATGCATGCAATAGGGATCTTCATGATTATTTAGAGCAGCACATTCCTTTACACAACCCTCCTTTGAAAGTGCAAGCGGAAGATACAGTTGACTTGAGACCTTTTGTGAATGCTGTACCACTATATGATTTGCAAGTAGCGGCAGGGCGCTTCAGTGAACTTCAACAGGCCGAGAACAGAGAGTGGGTTCCTGTCCCTGATGATGTAAGAGTAAGTGAAAGTCTTTATGCTTGCAAAGTGGTAGGGGAATCTATGAACAAAGTTATTCCTAATGGTTCAGTTTGTCTTTTTCGACTAGATCGGGGCGGAAGCCGCAATGGAAAAATTGTATTAGTTGAGCATACGGATGTGATTGATAGTGATAGTGGTGCCAACTATACAGTCAAAGAATACGAGAGCTTCAAGGTAGAAGATGATAGTGGCTGGAAGCATAGTAGGGTTTTGCTTAAGCCAAATTCCTATGACGAGGCCTTTGAAGTGCTGGAGCTGACCGAAGATCAGTCATCAACGTATCGCGTGGTGGGCGAGTTTGTAAGAGTGCTTTAGTGCTCTACCGATGAGCTATTTCCTGATTACCTTCAAGGCATAAAAAACCCAGCACTCGGCTGGGTTCTTTAATTTGGATCCGGATCAATCGTCAGGAACGATTGACGTCGCGTTAGCGCCCGAAGGGTAAATCCCCCGGATGTGATTGATCGCAACGATCTAGAATCTCGTTCCCATAAACAGAAAAAGCAGCCGGGGCTGCTTCATCTTTAATTTGGAGCGGGAAACGAGATTCGAACTCGCGACCCCAACCTTGGCAAGGTTGTGCTCTACCACTGAGCTATTCCCGCACTTTCTAACTAAAAAACACTAAAGTTATTACTTTCTGAGGCTTCTGCGAAGCCTGAACTCGCGAGACTGCGCGTCCCGCCCCAACCTCGGACAAGGTTGTGCTCTACCACTGAGCTATTCCCGCACTTTCTAACTAAAAAACACTAAAGTTATTACCTTCTGAGGCTTCTGCGAAGCCTGAACTCGCGAGACTGCGCGTCCCGCCCCAACCTCGGACAAGGTTGTGCTCTACCATTGAGCTATTCCCGCACTTTCTAACCACAAAACACTAAAGGTCTTACTTTCTGAGGCTTCTTCGAAGCCTGCTGAACTTGCGATCCTACCTGCCCAGCCCCAACCTGGTTTAAGGTTGTGCTTCACTACTGAGCTATTCACGCAAGCTAAAATCAAATGGTATCCCGTAGGGGACTCGAACCCCTGTTACCGCCGTGAAAGGGCGGTGTCCTAGGCCACTAGACGAACGGGACACACAAGCTTCCGATAGGACGTTGCTGTTTTCAAGCAGCCGCGTCTGGCCGTTTCCTTCGAAAGCGGGGCGCATCTTACCATTGGAAATTTCCAATGCAACACCTTTTCTAAAAAAATTATCAAAATCAGTGTGTTAGCGTGATGTTTCGGGTAAATGATCTGGTTAGGGCATACCTTCGCCCGGCTCCCTCTGCTATCGTCTAGCGCTATAGGCAGGGCGTAAGGAAAGCGCGTTGAGGGGGCATCAGGGAACTTGATGTATCCAAACGAAACCGGCAAGGCGTCGGTGGCGTATTATCAGTACCAGCCAAAGCGGGTTGGCATGTGTTTAGCGCCCGGTGGGGTCAGAATCTGGAGAGTATCGCTATGAGAGTCTTGTTGAGTCTGGTATTGGGCTTGTGTGTGTCAGTCGCCGCCCAGGCCGAGGATGTGATTGTATCCCATGCCATTGCCGAACGCGGGGAACCGCTGTATCCGGCCGATTATCCGCATTGGAATTACGTCAACCCGGACGCGCCTCGTCAGGGGTATGTGACTTATGGGGTGCGTGGCACCTTCGATAACTTCAATCGTTTTGCTCAACGCGGAACCACGCCCTCCGGTATACGCGACTACCTGTTCGATAGTCTGATGATCGGTAATGGTGACGAAACCGCTGTCTACTACGGTCTGATTGCCGAGCAAATCGAATACAGTGCCGATAACAGCTGGATCATCTTTCATCTGAACCAGGATGCGACCTTTCAGGACGGTGAACCCATTCAGGCATCGGATGTGGTGTTTACCTTCAACCTGTTCATGGAAGACGGTGTACCCCAGTTCAAAACCTTTTACGAAGGCGTAACCGTCGAGGCACTGGATGAAGGCCGGGTGCGCTTTAATCTCGAGATCCCCAGCAAGAGCCTGCTGGTCAGCCTGGCGACGCTGAATGTGTTTCCGGAGCATGGCTTTGCCGATCTGGATTTTGCCGAACCCTTTGACGAGGTTCCGCTGGGCAGTGGCCCCTATAGCATTTCAGATTACAGCATGGGGCAGTATGTGGTTTACGAGCGCCTCGACGATTACTGGGCAAAAGACCATCCGGCGCGTGTCGGGCAGCTGAATTTTGATTTCGAACGTTACGACTATTATCTGGACGATACCGTTTTGCTTGAAGCGTTCAAAAAGGGTGAGTATGACTTCCGTCAGGAGAACGTCGCCAAAGACTGGGCGACCGCCTACGTGGGCGACAACTTTGATGACGGCTACATTATCAAAGAAGCCATACCCCATGAGCTGCCCCAGGCGATGCAGTCCTTTGTGTTCAACATCGAAAACCCGCAGTTCCAGGACCGCCGGGTGCGCATGGCGATCAACATGCTGTTTGATTTCGAGTGGACCAATGAAAATCTCTTTTATGACGCTTATACCCGCACGCGCAGCTATTTCCAGAACACCGACTACATGGCCGACAGCCTGCCAGTGGGTCGTGAACTGGAGATCCTCGAGCCGTTCCGTGAGCAACTGCCACCGGAAGTATTTAGCGAGGTATATGAGAATTTTGAGACCGACGGCAGTGGTAATGTGCGTCCGCAATTGCGTCAGGCTCTAACATTGCTTCGTGAAGCCGGTTACGAGACCCGGGACGGCCGTTTGGTATACACCGCAACCGATGAGCCGCTTGAATTTGAGATATTGCTGTACTCGCCGTCGTTCGAGCGTATCGCCATACCGTTCCGGGAGAATCTTGCTCGGGTTGGTATTACCATGAATATCCGCACGGTGGATGTCACTCAGTACACCAACCGGATGCGTGAGCGTGACTATGACATGCTGGTGGGTACGCTGGGCGGCGGTGCTTATCCGGATACGGATATGATGATCCAGTTCCACAGCAGTTTTCTGGATTCAACCTACAACGCCATTGGTGTGCAGGACCCGATCATCGATACGCTGGTTGAAGGCATTCGGGATAATCAGCAAAACGATCCGGAATTGCTGGCCTATGGCCGTGCCCTGGACCGGGTGTTGCTGTGGAATTATTACGTCATACCGCACTGGCACATTGGCGCCTACCGGGTGGCCTATTGGAACAAGTTCGCGCGGCCGGACACCATGCCACGCTACTCACTGGGCAGTTCGACCTGGTGGCTCGATACGGAAGCAGCAGCGACCTTGCCCGCCCGCAATGCTCGCTGAGGGCCTGACATGACGGCTTATCTGGTACGGCGACTGCTGCTGATTATTCCAACGCTGTGGGCCATTGTTACCATCAATTTTCTGATTATCCAGGTCGCCCCCGGTGGCCCGGTTGATCAGATGATCGCCAACATGGAGGGCAATACTGCCTCGATGCTGGACCGGATGACCGGCAACAACCAGACCGATGTGTTGAACGCACCTTCTTCAAACGATCGGGACTCCGGCAGTGACAATCGCTCGGGTAATTCAAGCTATCGCGGTGCACGCGGTCTTACCGAAGAGGACATTGCCGCCATTGAGGCCCGCTTCGGGTTCGACAAACCGCTTCATGAGCGTTATTTCACGATGCTCTGGGATTACCTCCGCTTTGATTTTGGCGACAGTCTGTTCCGGGGCAGCTCTGTGGTCGAACTGATCGTTGATCGTCTGCCGGTATCGATCTCGTTGGGGCTGTGGACAACACTGATTGTCTATCTGGTTTCGATTCCGCTGGGCATTCACAAGGCGATAAAACACAGCTCACAGTTCGATGTCTGGACCTCGGGGGTGATCTTTGCTGCCAACGCCATACCGTCGTTTCTGTTTGCCATCCTGCTGATCATCCTGTTTTCCGGTGGCAGTTATTTCGACTGGTTCCCACTGCGCGGACTGGTGTCGACCAACTGGGATGAACTGAGCCTGGGCGGCAAGATTCTGGACTATTTCTGGCACATGGCGCTGCCGGTGCTGGCCATGGTGATCGGCGGCTTTGCCAGCCTGACGATGCTGACCAAGAATTCGTTTCTGGATGAAATTCACAAGCAATATGTTATGACTGCCCGAGCCAAAGGCTGTACCGAACGGCGTATTCTGTATGGCCATGTGTTCCGCAACGGCATGCTGATTATTATTGCCGGCTTTCCGGCCGCATTTCTGGGGATTCTGTTCAGCAGTTCGCTGTTGATCGAGACCATCTTCTCGCTTGACGGGCTTGGTTTGCTGGGCTTTGAATCTACCTTACAGCGCGACTACCCGGTAATGTTTTCAACGCTCTACGTATTTACTTTGATGGGTTTGTTTATGGGTATCATCAGTGACCTGATGTACACCCTGATTGACCCGCGCATTGATTTTGAGGCGCGCTGATGGCTACTCATTCGAAAGGCTTTCTGACACCGGTTAACCGGGCACGTTGGATGCGTTTCAAGGCGAACCGGCGTGCCTGGTGGAGCCTGTGGATATTCTCGGTGGTGTTTGCCATTTCACTGGTGTCCGAGCTGGTCGCCAATGAAACACCGCTGCTGGTCTGGTTCGATGGCAAGCCCTACGCGCCGCTGATCAATACTTATTCCGAGACCGATTTTGGCGGGGATTTCGATTTACAGGCCGACTACCGTGACCCCTACATTCAGGAACTGATCGAGGCTGACGGCTGGATACTCTGGCCGCTGATTCCCTATGCCTACAACACCATCAACTTTGATCTGCCGAGTCCGGCGCCCAGCCCGCCCACCACCGAAAATTGGCTGGGTACCGATGACAAGGGCCGGGATGTGCTGGCGAATGTGCTTTATGGCTTCAGAATTTCGGTGCTGTTCGGTTTTCTGACGACGATTATCTCGGCCATTATTGGCGTTGCAGCTGGAGCGGTGCAGGGCTTTTACGGCGGCAAACTGGATTTGTTCATGCAGCGGTTCATGGAGATCTGGGGCAGTATGCCGACGTTGTTCATACTGATCATTCTGATGAGCATCGTAACGCCCAGTTTCTGGTGGTTGCTGATAGTGGTGCTGTTGTTTGGCTGGATGGGCTTTGTCGGCGTGGTGCGTGCGGAGTTTCTGCGAACCCGTAATTTCGAATACGTGCTCTCTGCCCGGGCCATGGGCATGAGTGATAGCCGCCTGATGTTCCGGCATATTCTGCCCAATGCCATGGTCGCGACGCTGACCTTTATGCCATTTACGCTGTCGGGTTCGATTACCATTTTGACCTCGCTCGATTTTCTCGGTTTTGGCATGCCCCCGGGGTCACCGTCGCTCGGTTTGTTGCTGGCTCAGGCCAAGGCGAACATTCAGGCGCCATGGCTGGGTTTTACAGCCTTTTTCATTGTCGGCTTTATGCTGACCACGTTGATTTTTGTGGGTGAAGGTGTGCGCGATGCCTTTGACCCGCGCAAGGCGTATTAATTGATGGATAAACCCAATTCGAAACCGCTGGTAAGCCTGGTTGATGTATCCCTTGGCTTTGGTTTTGGTGCCGAAGTCACACCGGTGGTACAAAACGTCTCGCTCGATATTCATGTCGGTGATGTGGTGGGGCTGGTCGGCGAAAGCGGCTCGGGCAAAAGCGTCACCGCCATGTCGATACTGCGACTGGTGCCGAGCCCCCCGCTGGTCTGGCTGGGCGGCGAAGTGCAATGGCAGGGTGAACGGATCGATCACAAATCGGACCGGGATCTTCAAGCGTGGCGTGGGCGCAAGGTCGGGGTGATTTTTCAGGAACCGATGACCTCGCTGAACCCGTTGCATACCATCGAGAAACAAATCGTTGAAATGGTGCAGTTGCACCGCCCGGTCAATGTGCGTGAGGCGGCCGCCAAGACCCTGGCCATGCTGGAGCGGGTTGGCCTGAAAGACCCGGTCACCAAGCTGCGCTCCTATCCGCACCAGTTGTCCGGTGGCGAGCGTCAGCGCGTGATGATAGCTCTGGCGCTGATCAACGAGCCGGAACTGCTGATCGCCGATGAGCCAACTACCGCGCTCGACGTAACCATTCAGGCCCAGATACTCGAGCTGATCGCCAAACTGCAACGCGAATCCGGCATGGCCGTCCTCTTCATTACCCACGACCTGACACTGGTGCGCCGGTTCTGTCAGCAGGTCGCGGTGATGGAGCAGGGTCGGGTGGTTGAGGCCGGACCGACCAAGCAGGTGTTCGATGCACCACAGCATTCTTATACCCGGGCCTTGCTGGCGGCTGAACCCGGCCAACCTCCCGAAGCCCTGCATGGTAAGGCCAAGGCCTTGCTCACCGGTCGCGACGTGCGTGTCTGGTTCCCGATACAACGAGGTTTTTTACGCCGTACCATTGGCTACGTGAAAGCGGTTGATGGCATCGACTTTACCCTCTACGAGGGCGAATCGCTGGGTATCGTCGGTGAAAGCGGGTCGGGCAAATCTACCCTGGCGCGAGCGATTGTTCGGCTGGAAGCCTGTGAGGGCAAACTGGATTTTGAAGGCCAGTCCCTGCAGGCGCTGAACGGCAAAGCGCTGAGGCCGTTTCGCAAACGCATGCAAATTGTGTTTCAGGACCCGTATGGCAGCCTGAGCCCGCGGCTGTCGGTGGAGCAGATTGTTCGTGAAGGGCTGGATATCCATCACATTGGCAAACCTGATGAGCGGGATGCCGCCGTGATCGAAGCCTTGCAAGCGGTGGAGCTGGACCCGGAAATGCGCTTTCGCTACCCGAACGAATTTTCCGGCGGCCAGCGCCAGCGCATTGCCATTGCCCGGGCACTGGTGATGCGGCCGCGCTTTATGATTCTCGATGAACCAACGTCAGCACTGGACCGGACGGTTCAGTTTCAGGTTATTGAACTGCTCAAACGGTTGCAGGCGCAATACGGCTTGTCCTATCTGTTTATCAGCCACGATCTTAAAGTGGTCAAGGCGCTGTGCCATTCGGTAATGGTGATGAAAGACGGCAAGGTGGTGGAGCACGGGCCCGCTGCACAGGTGTTTAATTCCCCGCAAAACCCCTACACTCAGGCGCTGCTGGAAACCGCCTTTGCGGTTTGACAGGCTTTCGTTAACCCGTTCGAAAAGGAAACCTGATGTCTCTGCCCAAACTGGACCATCGCCAGGGGATATGGATTGCTGCGCTGGGAGTTGTCGTACTCAGCTTTGATGCCTTGCTGGTGCGTTTGGCCGCAACCGATCCGATGAACATTGCGTTCTGGCGCGGTACACTTATTTTTGTGTCAGTAACCCTGTTCATTCAATTCAGCGGTCAGCGCAAACAGTGGCGGCTTTATCGGGCGCACGGCGGTGCGGCCTTGCTGGTGACACTGATTTACGGGGTTAACTCCGGGTTGTTCGTGTTCAGTGTCAGTCACACTTCTGTGGCCAACACCGTTGTCATTCTGAGCAGTTCCGCGTTCTTTGCTGCGTTCTTCTCCTGGTTGCTGTTGCGCGAAAGAGTAGCATTACGGACCTGGATAGCGATTGCGGTCTCCGTGGCTGGTGTTCTGGTCGTGTTTGCCGGCTCGCTCGGTCAACCGGGGAGTCTCGGCGATGCATTGGCCATTGTTCTCGCGCTGTCGATGGGGCTGACCCTTACCCTGCTGCGGCGCATGCCGGATCTGCCCAAAATGCCGGTTGTCGCGGTTAGCGGCATTGTGCTGGCAGTGCTGACCTGGCCGTTGTCATCTCCATTGGGGCTGGCTCCGGAACAATACGGCTGGCTGGCGGTCATGGGGCTGGTGCAAATGCCGATAGCGTCAGTTCTGGTGATGATGGCGACGCGGTATTTGCCGTCACCGGAGGTGAGTCTGTTTTTGCTGATTGAAACCGTACTGGGCCCACTGTGGGTGCTTTGGGTGCTTAATGAGGCGGTACCACCGCTGACACTGGTTGGTGGCAGCGCCATTCTGGGCGCGGTTGCCGTGCACTCATGGGTGTCGCTGCGCCGCGAGACGCCCGGTGCCATCTGAACGCTGACTCGGCCTGTGCGGGCAGGTATACTGGGCCGACGCGAGCGGTGCTCGCCACAACCTTAATTTGTTTGTTAACTGACTGATCAGGCCAGCAGGCCAGGTGACTTTAATATGCCCATCGAAAAAAATACCGTAGTGACCTTTCACTATCTTTTGAGTGATGAAACCGGCGAAACGGTTGAATCGAGCCGCAACGGCGAACCCAATGTGTATTTACACGGACACGGCGGGATACTGCCGGGTTTGGCTGAGGCGATGGAGGGCAAGGAGGAGGGCGAGTCACTGAGCGTGATATTGCCGCCAGAGCAGGCCTATGGCCAGCGCAAGCTGGATGCAATTCAACGGGTGCCGGCAAAGCGTTTAATGGGTGCCAAAAAGTGGAAGCCGGGCATGATCGCCCAGGTCAATACCGAAAAAGGCCCGCGCCATGTGCTGGTGACAAAAGTCGGTCACAAGTTCATCGACGTTGACACCAATCACCCGTTGGCGGGAAGAACCCTGACCTTCGATATTGAAATCATCAGCCTGCGTGAGGCTGAGGCGGAAGAGATCTCTCACGGTCATGCGCATGGGGCCGGTGGTCACAACCACTAACAATAGTGAATAAAAAGGGCCGCCATGGCCCTTTTTTGAACTTAGCACAACAGTAGCTGCGCTCAGCGTTTTTCAGGATATAAAGCGATGCCTTCAGGCAACGGCTTTCATGGCCGCGTCATAATTTGGCTCATCGCCCGTTTCGGCAACCAGTTCTGTGTAAACGACCTTGCCTCCTTTGATGACAACTACTGACCGAGCCATCAACCCCTTGAGTGGGCTGTCAGCAATGGTGACGCCGTAGTCTTTGCCAAATGAGTCACTGCGAAATACTGAGCCATTGGTGACACGTTCCAGGCCTTCTGCACCGCAAAAACGTTGCATCGCAAACGGCAGGTCAGCAGAAACACAGACTACTTCGACGCCATCGAGGTTGCTCAGGGATTCGTTGAATTTGCGAACCGACATGGCACAGGTTGGCGTATCGATGCTGGGGAATATGTTCAATACGACGGTTTTGCCGGCCAGATCGCTGAGTTTAAGATCAGACAGGTCGGTTTTGGTCAGGGTGAAATCCGGTGCGGTGGCACCAACAGCAGGCAGGTCACCCACGGTATTGACCGGGTTGCCTTGCAGGGTAATTTTAGCCATTGCGGGTAATCTCCTTAATGATCGTTTAAATAGTGAGCAATTCAGTGCAGTGCCTTCGAAAAAAAGCATGCACACTGCGTAATCACTGTACGAAAGTGGGGTGTATTTGGTTGAATGCAATGCCAGCGGATAAACCATCCCGCTCAGAGAAAGCTCTGTAAACAGGACATCATATGACAAATCCAGCACCACAGCCGCTGATAGACTTGCGCAGCGATACCGTAACCCGACCAACCAGAGCCATGCGCGACGCCATGGCAGGTGCTGAAGTCGGTGACGATGTATTCGGTGACGACCCTACGATTAACCAGCTTGAAGCTCGTATGGCCGAGATGACGGGTAAAGAGGCTGCCGTGTTGCTGCCAACCGGCACCCAGAGCAATCTGGTGGCTCTGCTTAGCCATTGCCAGCGGGGTGATGAGTACATTGTCGGTCAGGGTTACCACACTTATTACTATGAAGCCGGTGGTGCCGCTGTGCTGGGCAGTATTCAGCCCCAGCCAATGCCGGTGCAGGCCGACGGTACCCTTTCAATAGAAACGCTGTCCCAGATGATCAAACCCGATGACTCGCATCATGCCCAAAGCCGGCTGATTTCACTGGAGAATACGCATGGGGGCAAAGTAATGCCGCCTGAGTTTATCGGTCAGGTTCGGCAACTGGCTGACCAGCATGGGTTGAGTGTTCACCTTGATGGTGCCCGCTTGTTTAACGCAGCAGTGGCCAGCGGTCAGTCTTTGGCTGAGCTGGCCCGGGACGTCGATACAGTAAGCATCTGTTGTTCAAAAGGGCTGGGCGCGCCGATGGGGTCGGTACTGGTTGGCTCTGCCGACTTTATCAGACAGGCTCGCCGCTGGCGTAAAATGGTCGGCGGTGGCATGCGCCAGGCAGGCATTATTGCAGCGGCTATAGATCATGCGCTGGACCATCATGTAGATCGTCTGGCCGACGACCATGCCAACGCCGAACGCCTGTATGCAGCGCTTAGTGTGTTGCCGGGCATTGTCGGCGCAACAGTCAGTACCAACATGGTGTTCATCGAGCTTGAGTCACGTGATCAGGGACTGGCATTGCAAAAAGCGCTGCGTGCACTCGGTATTTTGACCGCCGGCGGTCAGAAGATACGCCTGGTAACCCATCTGGATGTATCGGCCGGTATGATAGACAAAGTTGCCGCTGAAGTTGCCGGGGCGCTGGTTTAACGGCGCCGTCGCCATAGTTCGAACCATTGTTCTGCGCTGGGTGCATCCTCTGTGGCAAGCATCGGGTTGGCCCGATACCAGATCATGGCCATGGCGCCCATCAGGCACTGAGCCTGTCGCAGGCGATCCGGGCGGATGTCCAGGTTGCGCGCCAGCCTCAGTGCCTGAGTTTGCGACAGGTTGAATCCCTGACACAAACCCGCCAGATCCATCGCCGGGTCGCCAGCGGCGGCAAACTCCCAGTCCAGCAAGGTCCAGTGCGGTCCATTGATGATCAGGTTGCCCGGGTGCCAGTCGTGATGGCACAGCACTGGCTTTCTGACAAAGTAATAGGCATCGCACTGTTCGCGCAGCAAGGCATGAATGTGGGGCGGTAGCGGCTTGGTGTGCTTCAGCAGCCGTTCAATCTGATCGGCAATGTTTAACGGCGTGCCCTGCGGGCGGTGGTGATGAACCTGCTGTATTGCTTCAGTCAGTGCATCCAGATCGGCCGCTTCTGCGCTTTGCGCCGCATCGCCTTGCGCCCAGTGGTACAGCAGCCAACGCGGGCAGGCGGCGATCAACTTGGGTGACCAGGGTTCATTGCTGAGATTCAACAGGATATTGATTTCACGGTGCCGGTCGACGCCCAGCGAAGGGACCTGAGGGTGATTGAGGCGCAAGGCCGTTTTCTTTGACGGGCTCTGGATCTGAAACATCCGGTTGCACTCGCCGCCGCGCCAGGCGGTGATAGTCAGCGGGCCGCTCAGGGTGTCCTTGAGTTCGTTCAGAGCCTCAAAAAGCGCAATGGTCATAGTCGGTTACCAAATAAGTCTGGGTTCATTGTGTCAGAAGTTGGGTTTCTTTGGCGACTTCAGTACAATGCGCTTTATCCGGGCAGACAAGCTGCCGGGTCAGAGTGCAGCAAAGGCCTGTTTCAGGTGCTTTGGTCACTCGCAGCGTTCTCGCCGGGGTGCCTACCGCGGTGGTTGCTCAATAACAGGGCAAACACCGCAGGGCTGAGACTCACCCGCCGAACCTGAACCAGTTAATGCTGGCGTAGGGAGTTGAGACGACAAGTGCTAGTCAGGCCCAAATGAAGCTGACATCGCACCGATCAACCTTTCCCCTATGAGGCAGTCGGCTTTTAAGCCGGATGCTCATGCGCCGGTCATTGTGAACTCTGACATTGAACCGGAAATCTGATGATGACATTTAAACCCCTATTGGCAACGGCTTCCATAATGACGCTCGCTTTAGCGGCGCAGGCGGAGCCTCTGACCATTTATACCTACGAATCCTTTGTCTCCGAATGGGGGCCAGGCCCCCAGATTGAAGCTGGCTTTGAAGCCCAATGCGGTTGCGAGGTTGAGTTTATTGGCCTTGAGGACGGCGTTGCCCTGCTCAACAGATTGCGCCTTGAGGGCGGCTCAAGTGGCGCTGATGTGCTGCTGGGCATTGACGATGCCCTGATCGCAGAAGCCCGCGCCCTGAATCTCACCCTGTCGCATGGCCTTGACACCAGCGCCCTGACCTTGCCCTATGAGTGGCAGGATGCCCACTTCGTACCCTACGACTACGGTCACTTTGCGTTTGTATACGACCAGACCCGCGTCGAGACCGTGCCTAGCTCACTTCAGGAGCTGGTGTATGACTCTGACCTGAGCGTTATCTATCAGGACCCGCGTGTCAGCACGCCTGGTCAGGGGCTGATGCTGTGGATGAAGTCGGTGTTCGGTGACGAGGCCGATGTGGCCTGGGAAACGCTGCAACAGCGTGTTGTGACGGTCACTCCAGGCTGGAGCGAAGCCTATGCTTTGTTCCAGGAAGGCGAGAGCGACATGGTGCTCAGCTATACTACTTCTCCTGCCTATCACATGACCTTTGAAGATACCGATAAATACCAGGCCGCCGAATTCTCTGAAGGGCATTACGCCCAGATAGAAGTGGCTGCAGCGCTGGCGTCGTCGGATCAGCCGGAGCGCGCACGAGAATTTCTCGCCTATCTGATCAGCAAGCCGGCACAGGACGTTATGGCCCCGACCAACTGGATGTGGCCCGTGCTGGAAGGCGCTGAAACACCAGATGCCTATAAATTGATGGCACGGCCTGAGACCCTGTATTTCGACAGTGAAACGGTGGCCGAAAACCGTCGTAACTGGATCCGTGAGTGGCGCACCGCCGCCAGTCAGTAAAGGCATAGGTCCTGTGAATCTGTCACGTACCCTGGCTCGGTTAGGGACCGGTTCCTTGCTGCTGACGCTGTTGTTGGCGCTGGCAGGCATGGCGCTGCATCCGGGGCAGGGGTATGGCTGGGCGAGCTATTTCGATTCCTGGCTGTGGCAGATTATCCGCTTTTCGGTGGTGCAGGCCATTCTCTCGGCGGTTTTGTCGGTAGTGCTCGCGCTGCCGTTCGCCTGGGCGCTGGCTCAGCGCCCCTTTCGGGGTCAGTGGCTGCTGGCGGGATTTCTGAATCTGGCGTTTGTGCTGCCCGTGTTGGCGGTTGTTTTGGGTATCGTGGCCCTCTTCGGTCGTCAGGGCTGGTTCCCGCTGAGCGGCACCATTTATGGTTTACCCGGTATATTGTTGGCTCATGTCGCTCTCAATTGGCCGTTTGCGGTACGCCTGCTGTGGGAGCGACTGAGCCAGGTGCCGTCGCACCATCGTCGACTGGCCAGGGTGCTCGGGCTATCGACGTTACAACGTCTGCACCGGATCGAATGGCCCATTCTGAAAACCGCCACTGGCCCGGTCTTTGTGCTGATTACTCTGTTGTGTTTCAGCAGTTTTACGGTGGTGCTGACGCTGGGCGGTGGGCCGGCCAATACCAACCTCGAAGTCGCCGTCTATCAGGCGCTCAAGTACGATTTTGACAGCCAGGGCGCGGCCCTTTATGCCGCGTTTCACGGGGCCATGGCGCTGGGTCTGATGGCTTTACTCGGCCAGAACAAAGTCTGGTCGATGGAAACGGTGGCCCAACCGGCACGGCAGGCCTTACAGCGCAGCAGTGTGCCCCAGCGGGTGGCGATAGGCGGTCTGTTACTGGCATTGCTGGCGCCTTACCTGGCGCTGACGCAACGCGCCATGCGCGCCGACTGGCAATGGCCGGATCAATTGAATGAGGCCGTCATCACCAGCCTGGGTATTGCCATGTTCAGTGCCGGCGTGGCGGTTTTGCTGGCTCTCAGCCGCTGCGTCTCCAGTGATTCTGCCCGGCGGCGCAGTCTCTGGCTGGATTTTGGCGTTCTGGTGATGCCTGCCATGGTGCTGACTACCGGCCTGTTTTTGTTGTGTCTGCGCCTGGGCTGGGCCCGTCAGGCAACCTGGCCGCTGATCATCTGGATCAATGCGTTAATGGCCATGCCGCTTATTCTGCAACCGATTAAAGCCCGTATGGCGGCCGCTCGCAACCAGTATCAGCGGCTGACCCGGGTGCTTGGCTTGTCGCGCTGGGCGGTATTGCGCTTTGTTTACTGGCCCGTATTGTGGCCGGTGCTGATCTGGGCACTGGCACTCAGTGCAGTGCTCAGCCTCGGCGATATGGGAGTGGCAGCGCTGGTCGGTCAGCTCGATTTTGTGACCTTGCCACTGATGATATTCAGAGCGATGGGCAGCTATCAAATGGGTCTTGCAGCCCAGTTGATGGTTGGCTTGCTGGTACTTTGCGCTACCCTGCTCGGGTTGGCAGAATGGGCACGAGGACGCGGCCATGCTTGAACTTAACAACCTGTCGACCCGGATTGGGGACCAGGACTTTCACTGGCAGTTCAGAGTGAATGCGGGCGAACTGATGGCCATTGTCGGCGCCAGCGGGCTGGGTAAGTCGACTTTGTTGAACCTGCTGATGGGACTGCAGCCACCAACGCAGGGCGATATTTGCTGGCATGGCCAAAGCGTTGTTGATCAGGGTGTCCACGAACGTCCGTTTGGCATTCTGTTTCAGAGCAATAATCTCTTTGATCATTTGACTGTGCGACTGAACCTGGCTCTGGGTATATCCCGTTCGGGCCGCCTTAATGACGAACAGCAGCACCAGGTTGAGAGGGCAGCGCGTCGGTTCGAATTGCAGTCGATGCTCGACAGAACCCCCGATCAACTCAGTGGCGGCCAGCAACAGCGGGCCGCTCTGGCCAGGGTTTTTCTGCAACGCAAGCCGGTGTTGTTGCTTGATGAGCCATTCTCGTCACTCGATCCGGCTCTGCGCCAGGAAGGGTTGGACTGGGTCAGCGACATGCAATCGGAACTGGGCTGTACCGTGCTGCTGGTCACCCACCATCTGGAGGAAATGCTCGGTGTCACCAACCGCGTCTTGCTGGGGCTGACTGCTCAGCAATGGCTGGACCTCTCAGTGCCCGAATTCAGGCAAAAACGGGCTGAAGGGCGATTCGAATCGCTGTTGGGTGGTATAGGCAGTCAGTAAAAGGCCGTTACTGGGCCGTGCTGAATGCTCAGGAACTCAGTTACATCAGAGAGTTTGCGCCCTTCAGTCGGGTGAATCTGGAAGTGCAACTGCGCTGCTGGGATGAAAGATACGCCTATTTCGAGCAACGTTTCTACCAAGGCGATGTCTTGCACTCGGTCGGACACGCGCGAATGGCGATGTTGCACCAAGGCAGGGTTGATGAGCTTGGGAGAGGTGTTGCAGCGGGAAGGTTTCAGTGTCGAATCACCGCCTGAAACAGAGGCCATCCGAGACTGGAAAGAAACGCTTGTGGCCAAGCGCAGTCAATTTGCTTAAACAGGCCAATGGTATTCAGCGCTTTCCCGTATCCGGGAGGATTGTTCAAAGGCGTCTTGGCTATAAAGAGTCAAGGATGTCACTGAGATAGGGTTTGTGCTGGTCGATTTCGGCGCGACTCAGACCACTGAGTTCATACGGAAACACCAGCCAATTATTGGTATCGTGCAGGCAATAGTCGGGCGTGATATCGGTCTGATAGGTCGATGGGCGTTGATACAGAGTTGCGATGCGGGTGTCAGTGGGCATGTTCAGTTTCAGATGTTTCTTCAGGCGGGCCAGCACCGCCTGAATACTGTGCCCGGTGCCGAATACATCATCGACGATCAGTAATCGGTCGTCTGCGTTCAGGGTGTCGAGCAGGTAACGGGTACCGTGAACCCGGATCTGGGTGTCCGGCGAGGCGATCATATCGGAATAATGAGCCATGCCCCGGTAGGATGTTCTCAGGGCAATGTGGTCGGTTTTAATGCCCAGCGTTTGCAGGCATTCCTGAACGTATATGCCGACGGCACTGCCACCCCGCCATAAGCCGACGATGACATTGGGTCGGAAACCGCCTTCATATACCGTTACGCCCAACCGAAAGGCGTCCTCGATCAGGTCGGTTTCATCGAGAAATTGCTTGGTGCGATGGGATTCAGCTTTAGTCATGGCTTGCCGGGGGCTCTGGTCGATGGGATTATGGGGACTCACCCTTCGAAACTAACGATCTTATGGTTAAAAAACAATACCTCGGTGCACAAGACCTGCTCGAAGATGCGTTTCGGCTCGGGGCGCTTATTCTGAGTTCGGGCTTCAGGCCAACCTTTATGATTGCTGTCTGGCGGGGCGGGGTGCCCATGGGCATAGCGGTTCAGGATTTTCTTGAATACCACGGCGTTTCGACCGACAACATTGCCATTCGCACCTCATCCTATAGCGATATCGACCAGCAGAGCCGGTCGGTGCGCGTGCATGGCCTGGATTATCTGGTCAAACATATTACCCGGGACGACTCGCTACTGATCGTTGATGATGTATTCGATACCGGTCGGTCCATCGAAGCCATTATTGATCAGCTACAGCAACGCACCCGGCTTAATACGCCAAACGATATCCGGGTTGCCGTGCCGTATTACAAACCGGGTCGTAATGAGATCGATCGGGAACCAGAATATTACCTGCATGCAACGGATGCGTGGCTCAAGTACCCGCACTCACTTGAAGGGCTCAGCGTTGATGAAATCGCGGAGCATCGCCCCGGGTTGTACCGCATTCTGAGCCCTCATCTGAACCGGACATCGGAGGGG
>Ga0307964_1000412_pt1 | contig 23560 bp, 17 predicted proteins | sample OrgLakmetagen596_FD_201823 | JGI IMG/M metagenome (GOLD analysis project Ga0307964, IMG submission 201823) | Saline water microbial communities from Organic Lake, Antarctica - #596 | ecosystem: Environmental > Aquatic > Non-marine Saline and Alkaline > Saline | place: Antarctica: Organic Lake... | reverse complement strand
ATTCCGTCGTTTTAACGTAAAAATCAAAAGCGCCCAGCCGCAGACATTCCACCGCCGTTTCAACCTGGTTCAAACCACTGATGACAACCACGGCGACATCCGGGAAGACTTTAGCTATTTCGATCAGGAGGTCCTTGCCCGATCTTTGTGGCATGTTCAGGTCGAGCAGTACAACACCGATGGCATGAGTCTCCAAATAGCTCATCGCATCCCGGCTGTCCTGACAATAATGCAAGTTGCTGATGCCGCCTTTACGTTCCAGCATGAGACCCAGGCTGCGATGATAGGAGGGTTCATCATCAACCAAAAGAATGCCAAATTCAGGATAGAGACTGCTTTTTTTTATGGTGTTGTTTGTCATTGAGATGCAACCATCTTCCACGGAAAAGTGACGTCGACCCGGGTTCCTTCTCCGGGGGTTGACTTGAATTTAATTGTGCCATCGTAGGCTTTAATGATGCCAGCAGAGACTGATAAGCCAAGACCGGTGCCGCCCTGCTCGCGTTTGGTGGTAAAGAAGGGGTCGGTCAGGTTGGGCATGGCGTCAGAGTCAATACCACAGCCTTCATCGTACACCGACAAGACAATGCGTTGGCGTATGTGGTCGATATGAGTTTCCACCTTCACCCCATGCTGATCATCCGGTAGCGACTGACAGGCGTTGATAATCAGGTTTATGACCACCTGTTCGATGCGTTGCGGATGCCCAAGCATCGACGGCAAATAGGGGTCGAGGATCAAACTGAACTGGTTGGTGTAGCTGCGAATGGTCACGTCGAGCAAACGCACCGCGGTGGAAACAACATCATTAAGATTCATCGGTTCGATCGCATCGACTGCCTCTTGGCGGGCAAAGTCGCGCAGATCATTGACAATGCGTTTGATGCGCTGGGCACCTTCATCCATTTCGTTGATGATATAGGGGATTTCAGTGCGGATGCGGCCATAGTCCAGACCGGCAATGTCGAAACCTTCACCCTGTTCATACAAACTGTCCAGATGCGGCAAGGCATCCTCCCAGGCGTCCTTTAACATGGGTAGATTCAGCAGGATAAGGCCACTGGGATTGTTGATTTCATGAGCCACCCCTGAGACCAGGGTGCCCAGTGAACTCATCTTGTCGGCCTGGATCAGTTGTTGTTGCTGTTTTTTAACTTCCTGGGTGCGACGCTCGACCTGGCGTTGCAAGGTGCGAATCCAGACGGCTATGAGCCCCAGGCCCAGCAAAAGAACAGCACTGCCGGTGGCGACAATAATTCCCAAGAACTGCCAGTCGGTTCTACCCTGACGCTCCAGAGTGCCTAGCCATTTATCGTAAATATCCTGCTGGCGGCCGGTATTGCGCAGTATGGCCAGGCCCTCGGAAAACAGGGTGAGAACCTCTTCATTGCCTTTTTTAACTGCATAGCCGTATGGCTGAGGGCGCAACGGTCGCCACACGACTCCGATGTTGGAGAGTTTGTTTTCCTGGCTATAGTAAAGGCTGGGCAGAGTGGCACCAAGGGCATAATCGTAATTCCCGGCCGCCAGTTGGCGCAATGCATCCGAGTGGGCGGGGACAGTGACAATGGTTACACCAAAGTCATTCTCGCGCAGAAAGTCGTGCACAATGCCCTCATGTTGAACCACAACCGATTTGCCCTTGAGATCTTCGTAACTGGTCGGTTCAGGGTCGCCATTGCGAGCAAAAAAGGAGTAGTTGACCATCACCGACGGGGCGCTGAACGAGAACTCTTTTTCCCGTTCGGCCGAGGCTACCATACCTTGCAGGACGTCCATCTCGTCATTTTCCAGCTTTTCACGCATGGTTGACCAGCTGTCCAGGGTGATGTTTATTTTCAGACCCATGACTTCGGCGATGGCTCGCGTCATATCGACGTTATAACCGGCAATGTTGCCGTCCTGATCGATGAACTCGTAGGGTGGATAGCGGTCGTCGCCGCCGACCTGAATCACCTGGTTGACGGGCTCTGCTGTTGCAGCTAAAGGCAAGCTCAACAACAGTGCCGTCACGGCGTCAAACAGTATGGTTCTGAAGAGTCTCGGGTACGGCATTCGAGTTCCGGTTAGTCAGACATCGGTAAAGCAGGCATGTCCGGGCTCAGGCCGGAAACAGTCGCAACTATAGCCCGGCGCCGGGTTGTGATCAAAAATGTCACCGGGTTCAGGTGCCGTATTCTGGTCCCAGCTCTTCATGAAAGCGTTCCACCTGCTGAGCAACGTCCTCATGCATGCCCCGATAGCGCGCTATGTGAAACAAGGCATCGCCCTCGTACACCAGTGCCAGTTGGGTCAGCCCTACCAGGACACCGGGTCGTGACGCCCTGACTTCAGACGCTGACATGGTGCTCGGGTTCATGATGCGTGCCAGCACCTGATCGGTTTTAACATAGGAGCCGGGTTTCACCAGACACTGAAAGACGCCGGAATCGCTGGCGCGCTCCCAGTAGGAATTGTCGGCAATGGTTTGTGCTTTATGTGTTTTCGGCGTCCCATTGAGCATACCCAAATGCATCAGGACATTAACAATGCCACGTGTGCCTGCCTTTATACTTATCTCGTCAAGTCGCAGTGCTTCGCCTGCTTCGTAAACGATCACCGGAATGTTATTCTTCCCGGCCGATTCGCGCAGCGACCCCTCACGCAGCTCGCTGTTCAGGATCAGCGGTACGCCAAACGCTCGGGCCATGCCTTCAACGATTTCGTTGTCGAGCTCAGCCCGAATTTGCGGCACATTAAAGCGATGAATAGCGCCAGTGTGCAGGTCGATACCAAAATCGGAGCGCAGCACCACTTCCTGCATCAGGACCTCGGCGACGCGGGCCGCCAGCGAGCCTTTGGCTGAACCCGGGAATACCCGGTTCAGGTCACGCCGGTCGGGCAGATAACGGGAGCCCATCCCGAAGCCATGCACATTGACCACAGGAACCACGATGATCGTGCCCTGCAAGCCACCCAGCTTAGGGCTGCGCATAAAACGCCGGATGATCTCCAGCCCGTTGAGTTCATCGCCGTGCATGGCGGCGGTGATGAATATTGTCGGCCCCGGTTTGCGACTGCGTCGCACAAAACAGTGCATGATCGCATCGGAATTACCGGGCGCACCGGGCAGGGACAGTGGCACGTTGTGCCATTGTCCTGAGGCAAGTTTGGCCGGGTTTATTTGTGTCACTATTAACCTTCCACTCGCTTGGGTTTGTCGCCAATTTCCTTGACCAGATGTTCTATGACCATGCCGGCAATATCTTTGCCAGTCGCCATTTCGATGCCTTCCAGGCCGGGTGATGAATTGACTTCCATGACCACGGCGCCGTGATTGGACCGTAAAATATCGACACCAGCGACTTGCAGTCCCATCACCTTGGCCGCGCGGACGGCCGTTTTTCGTTCTTCCGGTGTGATTTTTGCCACCGCCGCCGTGCCGCCACGATGCAGATTTGAACGGAATTCACCGGGGGCCGCCTGGCGCTTGATGGCGGCGACGACTTTATCGCCAATGACGAAGCAGCGAATGTCGGCACCGCCGGCTTCTTTAATGTATTCCTGCACCAGAATGTTGGTGTTAAGCCCCAGAAAGGCTTCGATAACCGATTCGGCCGCTTGTCGGGTTTCACACAAAACCACCCCAATGCCCTGGGTGCCTTCGAGCAATTTCACCACCAACGGCGCACCACCGACCATCTGGATCAGATCAGGCACTTCGTCCGGACTGTGCGCAAAGCCGGTAATCGGCAAGCCGATGCCCTTGCGAGCCAGCATCTGCATCGAGCGCAATTTGTCCCGCGAGCGGGAAATGGACAGGGAGGAGTTCAGCGTGCGGGTGCCCATCATCTCGAACTGACGAACCACTGCCGTGCCGTAGAAGGTTATCGAGGACCCGATGCGCGGAATAATGGCGTCCATATCCTCCAGCGGCTCGCCCATGTAATGTATCGAGGGCCTGTGGGCTACAATGCTCATATAGCAGCGCAGAGTGTCGACAATGCGGATTTCATGACCGCGGTTTTCTGCGGCCTCCACCAGGCGCAGAGACGAGTAGTTCGAAGGCTCGCGTGAAAGCACCGCCAGTTTCATGGATAACTCCCAAAGTTGTACCGGTATTGTCTGTTGTAGCGCAGAGGAAACGGCAAATCAGAATGTGACGAGAGTGCAGTAACACAGGTTTCCCGACACGTTGTGCATCATCCCCTTAATTGACAGAGTTGCCAAGTCAGGTTCACTTTTGGCGACTGTTTTATCAGCAAAAACGCTTTTTACTTGGGTGGTGCATGGGATGGCTCGGCCAGATGCCGACTTTTTTTGCTAAAGTAAGGCATGGCCTGCTGCACAGGTTGAGTTCTTCAGCCTGCTCATCTAATGAAAGGGAAGTAACACCGATGGCAACCCGTGAAGATACCTTGCTCGAACATGTCGACTACTGGCTCAGTGAGCTGGCCGACGATCATGAACCCGCAGCTGATTGGCTGGAAGGGTTGTCTGAGGCAGATATTGCCTTTGCTCTGGAGTGTATGCCATTCGAGCAGCGTCTTACCATCTGGCAGGCAGTGCCCCCGGACATGCGAGGCGCAGTTCTGGTTGAATTGCATGACGAGCACCGCAGGTCATTATTGAAGGCCGCACCACCAGATGCCTTGCTGCAATGGCTGGGTAAAACGCATCCGGAAGATTTGCTGGAACTGATGGATGACCTGCCCGGTCATCTCGGCCGGAAAGTCCTGTACCGGATGGACACTGAAGAACGCGAGCAACTGAAAAATGCCCTGACTTACGATGATGATCAGGTGGGTCGCTGGCTCAGTTTCAAAGTTATTACAGCCGAGGCGGATACGCCTGGCCGACTGTTTCGCAAAGGGTTGCGGGAAACCGGTATACCGGAAATGACGGATGTCATCGTATTACTGAACAGCGATGGTCGATTTCAGGGCTGCCTGTCGCTTGATGCGGCCATGCAGACGCCTAGCACGGCGCCGCTCAGCCAGTTTGTGGACGACGAGCTCACACCATTGAACCCGGCGTCTTCGCTACACGAGGCCGCTCAACGGCTACGCACCGCTGACCGGGCCATGTTGCCGGTTGTCGATGAGACCGGCACCGTCATGGGCCGCTTTACCTCTCGCGATGCTCTTGATGTGATGATGGAAGAGAAAGAGCGCCAGATGATGCAACTGAGCAGTGGTCTGGAAGAGGAGGATTTGTTCTCGCCAGTGCGTCGCTCTGTGCCCAAGCGTGGCCTTTGGCTTGGTATCAATTTGCTTACGGCACTGCTGGCGGCCTGGGTAATCGGATTGTTCGAAATGGCTTTGTCGCAGTGGGTGGCTCTGGCGGTGCTGATGCCGGTTGTTGCCAGTATGGGTGGTATTGCCGGAAGTCAGACACTGGGCTTGGCGATACGGGGCCTTGCGACCGGACAATTGGGTTCTGCCAACGTCCGTAATCTGATTCGCAAAGAGGTGATGCTGGGCACTATCAATGCCTTCTTCTGGTCGGTTGCCATCGGTCTGATCGCTGCATGGTGGTTCGATAGCTGGATGCTGATGTGGATTATTGCCTTTGCGGTACTGGTCAATATGATCGCGGCTTCACTGGCGGGTGTGATCGTGCCCTGGGTTCTGTCGCGCATGAAAATTGATCCGGCTATTGCCGGTTCTGTGGTGCTGACGACAGTGACTGACGTGGTCGGATTCTTTGCGTTTCTGGGAACGGCAACGGTTGCGTTGAGTTTTGCCGGATAAACGGACGCGGGAGATAAAGAGACGTGGGACATTGAGGGACGCAGGACATTGAAAGACGCAGGACACTAAAAGACGTTGGACATTGAAAGACGCAGGACACTAAAAGACGTTGGACATTGAAAGACGCGAAACCATTGTAACGTTTTTGTGTCTCTTCATGCCCTGCGTCACTCACTGTTTCACGTCATTCAATGTCCAACGTCCCTTAATGTCCAACGTCTTTAATGGTTCACCCCGTTTCACGAATTTGCAAATGGGTAGGCAATACCCGGCTTTGGTAGCGTTCAGGGTTTAGGACCATCATCGCTGCCAACCGGCCTTTTTCGATGCTGGGTTGATAGACCGTTGTGATGGTAGGGTTCATTTGGCGGGCTTCGGGAATGTCGTCGAAGCCAATGATGCGGACGTCTTTGGGCACAGTTAACCCCATTTCGCGTGCCACACTTAGCGCGGCTAGCGCCAACTGGTCCGACATGCACAGCATGGCGGTCGGACGCTGTGTCATCGCCAGTGCTTCACGTGCGGCTTTAACACCGTCAGCCCAGGTACTTTCATGGGTGTTCCAGATGCGGTCGTCACTCAGGGTGTAATTGTGTGCCAGCGCGGAATCCCGGTAGGCGTCCAGGCGCTGGCGTGAGATAGACAATTTTGCATCGAACAGTTCCTTGCTGTCGATACGTCCCACGTCGTCAGATTTTGTTAACCGCAGTCCAATAACAACAACATCTCCCCGTGTTTGACTGAACACATGGTCGGCCGCCTGTTTGGCACCGCCATAATTGTCGACGTTCAGTGAAAGATGGTTCTCAAGCGTAAAGTCGACCGTGACCACGGGTTTATGCTGTCGCACAAGGCGGTCCAGCACGCTGAGATTGCGCGGTGGCCCATAGACAATGTAGCGGTCAGGAATCGATGCTATCGCCTGCTCATGATAGAACTCGTCCCGTCCGGGCATCAGCAGTAAGTTGGCGCGTGCATCATCGAGCACTTCGGATACACCTTGCAGGAACTCCGTAGCACAGCTGTCGCGAAAGTTGTAGGACAAGCGTTCGGCCAGCATGACCCCCACAATGCCGGTTGCACCAGTGCGCAAACTGCGCGCCGCGGCGTCCGGTCCGTGATAACCCAGACGTTTGCATTCAAGCAGAATGTGATCGCGCAAGGTGGCGGATAATTGATCGGGCCGGTTGAAGGCATTGGAAATAGTGGCCGTGGAAACATTCAGTTCCCGGGCAACCGATTTTAATGTCATCCGTCGCGACGCAATACTGGGGGGTACGGGCTTACTCACTGTGGTTGTTACCTACCGTTTTTATTGTTAGTTGTGACCGTAAGCTGTAGGACTATTAACCGGTTGTTGAAAAAGGCGTCCTGCCGTTTTCAAAACACGAAAACCAAAAATGTGATTTTTACTTTTCTCCCGAAATCCAAGACTTACCAGTCGTCGATTTCGCCAGGACATCCGAAATGTCGGACCACATGTCCTGGTAGCATGCGGCTGAAATTCTGTGAATTTCAACAGCCTGTTAGTGTAACCTTTTTACTGCTATTGGGCGTTGTTGTGGTTAATTTGGGTAGGGGGGAGCCTAACGACCTGTTCGGTGGAAGGCCGCTATCAACGGCCATGGGAGATCCCCGCCCGTTGATAGCCAGCACTAAATGCCGTTATCGTACCCAGGCTGCGACGCTGTAAGCGGCGACTTTTTCACCGTCTGGTTGCACAAAGCCCGGTACGGTCACCGCTTGTCCTGGTACGGAAACAGGCAAGGCATTCGCGGTCATGTTGATGGCCACGTTGATGGTTTCCTGGCCGTTGGTCCGACGGAAAAACAACAGCTCCGGGTCGCTTTCCAGCCACTCAAAATCACCATTCTGCAAAGCCGGATGTTGTTTGCGCCAGGCAAAGATGTGTCGAGTGAAATTCAGCGTTGAGTGGTCCATTTTTGTTTGTTCAGATACCGCTAACTGTCGATGAATGGGCTCAACCGGCAGCCAGCTATGGCCGCCACTGGTAAAGCCCCCCATGGCTTCGTTGATCCATGGCATGGGGGTACGACAGCCATCGCGGCCTTTGAATTCGGGCCAGAATTCTATGCCAAACGGATCTTGCAGTTGAGCAAAACCAACGTCGGCCTCGGGCAAGCCCAGCTCTTCACCCTGATACAGGCAAGGGCTGCCACGCAACGTTGCCAGCAAGCTCAAGGCAGTTCGTACAAAGGCGTCCGGATCCTCTGCCTTGGCGCCCCATCGTGTAGCGCTGCGCACGACATCGTGATTGCTCAGCGCGAAACAGGGCCAGCCATCGTCAAGATTATCTTCAACTTTCTGAATAGTCTTGCGAATGTAGTCTGGGTCATGTGCGTCGTTCAGCAATTCGAAGGTATAGGCCATGTGCAACTTGTCACCACCGGAGGTGTATTGCGCCATGTACTTCATGCCTTGAGGTGCGCCAATCTCACCCACTGTTGTTGTACCCGGGAACTCGTTCATCACACTGCGCAGACGTTGCAGAAAGGCCAGGTTCTCATCACGGCACATCTGATTAATGTGATACTGACGGCAAAACGGATTTTTGGGATCAACTCCGACAAAGACTTTTTCGGGGCTGTCGGCCAGGCCGTTATCAGTCAGGCTGGCATCGTGAAAATACATGTTCACGACATCCAGCCGGAAACCATCAACACCAAGCTCAAGCCAGAAACGCGCGGTATCAAGGATTGCATCCTGAACCGCTACGTTATGAAAATTCAGGTCGGGTTGACTGGACAAAAAGTTATGCATGAAATACTGGCTGCGACGACTGTCCCATTGCCAGGCTGACCCGCCAAAAAGAGACAACCAGTTATTGGGTGGTGTGCCATCGGCCTGGGCATCGGCCCAGATGTACCAGTCTGCTTTGTCATTGGTGCTGTCTTCGCGGCTATCCTGAAACCATTCATGCTGATCTGAGGTGTGACTGTACACCTGGTCGATCAGCACTTTTAATCCGCGCTGATGGGCTTCATCGACCAGGCGCTTGAAGTCATGCAGTGAACCGAACATGGGGTCGACGTTCCGGTAATCCGACACATCGTAACCGAAGTCCTTCATCGGTGAGGTAAAGAACGGCGACAGCCAGATAGCATCGACATTCAACTGCGCAATGTAGTCGAGTTTGGTAATGATACCGGGTATGTCACCGATACCATCGCCATTGCTGTCGAAATAGCTGCGCGGATAAATCTGATAGATCACACCGCCTCGCCACCAGTTCAGTTCACTATTGGACAAGATTTACCTCCTCTATTTGACCGAGCCAGCCAGCAGGCCACGGACAAAGTAACGTTGCATTGAAACAAAGACGACCAACGGAACCAGCATGGTAATGAAGGCACCACTGGTCAGAATTTCCCAGTTGTCACCCCGCGAGCCAAGCAGCTCGACCAATTGCGCAGTCATCACAGTCTTGCCTTCGCCCTGTCCCAGGAACACCAGAGCGACCAGGAGGTCGTTCCAGACCCAGAGGAACTGGAATATGGCAAAAGACGCCAGCGCAGGAATCGACAGCGGCAACACAATGGTGCGGAAGATCTGGAAATGGCTGGCGCCGTCCATCCGGGCCGACTCCATCACTTCTTTGGGCAAGCTCACCATGTAATTGCGCAGCAGATACACCGCCAGGGGCAAGCCAAAGCCCGTATGGGCCAGCCAGACCCCGCCATAGGATTTGGCCTCCCAGCCGAAGATGCCGGACAGGCCGGTGTACATTCTCAGCACCGGAATCAGCGAGATCTGTAGTGGAACAACCAACAGGCCGACGATACCAGCGAGAATCCACAGGCGACCGGGGAAGTTCATCCACGACAGTGCATAGGCGGCAAAAGCTGCGATCAGGATCGGGATGAACGTCGCCGGCAAGGTTACGGTCAGGGTGTTGATAAACGCCCGGCCGACCCCTTCTGACGACAACACTTCGCGGTAGTTATCGAGCGTGAACGTCGGTGGTACTTGCGATACATAGAACACGCGTTCACCGCGAGTGAGCGCGAAGGCTTCATCGGACTCCCACCGGAACAGCCCGTCATCGGTCAGCGTCATACGGGTGCCGTTATCGAGGGTGATAGTTTCGCCAGCCTTGTTCACGGTCAGGTCGGTTGGGCGTGAACTCCAGGTATCCAGTATCCGGGCGCCTTCTTCAAACAAGCGATCTTCAATCACGAAGACACCATTGGACTGTGTTTGAGCTTCAGCTGTCGGTGTGCGATAAACCTCGTTGCGTTCGGCCGGCGCCAGGGCTGTCCACCAACCTGATGTGGTCAGAGAATCTTTGTCGCGTACTGAACTGATCAGCAAGCCCAATGTCGGTAGAGTCCATAACAGGACGAGCAGTAAGACGGTCGCGTGTTTGGCAATGGTGGCCAAAGGCAGTTTATTTGCTGATTGCATCTTGGCCTCCTTATCGGGTTTCCATGCGGGCGCGGCGGATGTTGTAGATCATCACTGGCGTTACTGCGAGCATAATGACAATTGCGACCGCACTGCCGCGTCCGATGTCACCAGAACGGAACAATTGATCGTACATGAAGTTTGCCAGCACCTGTGTTTCCCACTGGCCATTGGTCATGGCAAATACAATATCGAAGATTTTCAGCACCAGAATGGTAATCGTGGTCCAGACAACGACAATGGTGCCGAAAATTTGCGGGATGACGATTTTGAAGAAAATCTGGAAATTATTGGCGCCTTCCATAATGGAGGCTTCAATGGTGTCTTCAGGCACGCCCCGAATCGCAGCGCCGAGAATCACCATGGCGAAACCAGTCTGAATCCAGATTAGAATGACCATCAATAGAAGGTTGTTCCAGGGCTGCAATGATATCCAGGCCTGAGGTTCGCCACCCAGAGCCATCACCACCGCGTTCAGCAGACCGATTTCTTCACCGGAGCCTTTATAATCGTAAATAAATTTCCAGATCACCGAGGCGCCCACGAAAGAAATGGCCATCGGCAGAAAGACCAGAGTGCGGGCAACCTGGCCCCACCAAAGTCGGTCGGTCATATACGCAATCACAAGCCCAAACGCGGAGGACATTGTCGGTACGATGATCAACCAGAGAATATTGTTGCGAATCGCAATTCGAAAGCCGTCATTGCCGAAGGCCCAAATGTAGTTGGCAAAGCCAACAAAACCGTCCGCATTTCGGTCTTGCATAGAATAAATCAGTGAAGCAAAAACGGGATAGACCAGATACACGACCAACACCAGAACGGCTGGCCCTACAAATATCCAGGGTCGAATACCTTCACGAATGTTGTCGCGCCGCTGGCGGTCGTTATCGGACTCCAGGGAATCACTGGACAGATAACGGTCCAGTAAATAGTTTGAACCAACAAAAAAGAGAATGCTTAAGCCGATTGCCACGGCTATGACAATCATGGCTGAGATGATTTGCGCAATCACAGGGGATACTCCTGACCTAGACCGGTAATGAACTCGCCCCGCAAGGGGGCAAGTTGTCCTTAGTGCAGTTCCCGATTAATTAACGGGCAGAATCCCAGGCATCCTGGATAGAACCGGCAACATCTTCAGCCGAGTCACCGCCGACAAAATCGACCATGCCTGTCCAGAAAGCACCGGCGCCGATAGCACCCGGCATCAGGTCAGAAGCGTCGAAACGGAAGGTCGTGGCGTTCTGCAGGATCTCACCCTGACGACGCAGCGTGTCGTTGGCGTACAGATCGTTGTTAACGTTGTTGTGCGGCGTCAGAAAGCCACCGTTGGCCATCCAGATTTCGTGTGCCAGCGGTGTAGTCAGGTACTCAAGCAGAGCCTGAGCCGCTTCGTTTTCTTCCGGCATTGTTACAATAGTACCTGCACCCAGAACTGGTTTACCCAGGTCTTTTTCAGCGAAAGCAGGGAAGTAGAAGAAGTCGATGTCTTCACCCACGACAGTGTCTTCAGGAAAGAACGCAGGAATGAAGCTCGCCTGACGGTGCATGAAGCAGCCCGGCGGAATGCTGAACAGGCCGTTCGGGCTGTCGCGGAAGTCAGTGGTACCGACAGAAGCAACGCCACCCTGGACGTAGTCCGGGTTCTTGGCAAAGCTCCCGAACATATCAATGGCTTCTATAACACGTGGATCGTCGAACGGTATGCTGTTGTCGACCCAGCCGTCATAAACCGCAGGCTCGTGCAAACGCAGCATCATGTCTTCAACCCAGTCAGTCGCCGGCCAGCCAGTTGCAGCACCTGAACCCAGACCAATACACCAGGGGCTTACGCCATCGTCGACCATCTGGTCGGACAGTGCGATCAGCTCTTCCATAGAGTCCGGAACGTCGTAACCGTAATCGGTGAAGTTATCCGGGGAATACCAGACCAGGCTCTTCAAGTCGACGCGAAAGAAAACGCCGTAGAAATCGTCCTGGCCGTTTTCGTTAGGGTAGGTACTCAGGTCAACCCAGGATTGGCCAGCGGCGTAATTGTCCAGAACGTTTTGACGGGTCGCATCGTCCAGTGGCTGCAGCAGGCCACGGCTTGCCATGTCTTTAGCCAGGCCCGGCTGTGGGAAGATCGCCAGATTGGGCGCAGAGCCAGCTTGCAGATCAATCACGATCTGCTGTTCAAAGCTGTCGGAACCGGCGTAGCGGACGTCTGCACCCGTGGCCGCTTCAAAGTGGCTGACAATACCGTCGAAAATGGCGTTTTCCGGGGCCAGCCAGGGGCCAGCGACAGTTACTACCTGTCCGGACAGGTCCATGGCTTCAAAAGCAGCCAGACTGCCCCAGTTATAGTCACCGCTGCCCTTGCTCGGGTTTACTTCAGCGGCGACACCAGCGGACATGACGGCTGCGGATACAGCAACAACAAGTGATTTTTTTACTAAGGAGGTTTTCATTATTTTGCCCTTTCGTGCTGTTTTATTATTGGTTTGATTGGGTACTTTTATCTATTAGACAGTTTTAACGGCTCAATGCGAGTCGAAACAGGCATCGGTCTGCTAACGCACTTACTTATCTTAATCGTTTAAGACATGTTGTCATCTGCTTTTTTAGAACAATTTATTATTAAGGGCAGATTTAACTACTACTTAACGTCTTAATCGTCAAAGTCTAGTAGGTCACGCACACATTTCCAGCCTAGCAGACTGAAATTAATGGGGCCTGAATCTGACAGGCCGGGCGCGGCTTGTCGAAGTCGGCCCTTGTATCAGGCACCCCGTGCGCGACAGGAAGCAAACCAAACCACAGCTCCCCACCTCCGTTAGCCCTGAGCCTGTCGAAGGGCCTTGGGCAGCCTAATTAACCACATAACCTATCATCGAGCCAAAACCTGACCCAAACAGCCACCGACTTTCACCCGGCCTTGCAGGGGCCTCCCTGCCTGCTGCAAAAACCGGAACAGGCCGCTGCCTAACTCTTAGCAAATTCCCGGCAAGGTTCCACGTAGGAGGGCACCCCGTGCGCGACAGGAAGTAAAATCAACCACAGAAAATCATCTCCCTCAAAAAACTGGCCCCAACCACCACCTGATCGCTATTTCACTAAGTACACAACGAGGCGGACACAAACGATACCGCCACCAGACAAATACTTGCCAATACGGGAACAGACAGCCATGGTGAATAGACAATCTATTTTGCCTTGGGTGCCCTGTAACCGGCCGGGCGGTAGCGTGTCTAAAGTGCATCCAAGGGGCTCACCATACCTCTTTCGTGTAAGCCCGCCACATGGGTATATATCTGGGTGGTTTCCAGAGACGAATGCCCCTGAACCTCCTGAATAGTGAGGACCATCACATAGAATGGCTTAGGCAAGACGCCTATCACCGGAATAACCCGGAATATGCGTCGCAAAAGACACTGATACCGGGAATCGCCGTCTTAACCGACGGTTTTTACGGTTTTGATATGTTGAGAGTATTGCAGTTAAAAATAACTCCAAGCCTTTCGTTACTGGGCCTTAGTTGGGTCTTGTGGTAGGTTTTCTTCAGTATCTGCCGGAATAAGAGGCGGGATCGACGATGAAGAAACTGTTAGGTAAATTATGGATATTATTAATCAACTCATTCGCTATGTATTATCGATTAGTCTGATGGCCCCTATGCTAGGAGCCGCGATAGTTGTCGCTCCCATTTCCTTAGACAGTAGTTGACGAATTATTCGTAGCTGGGGCCAAACAACGATGAAGATATTCGGGGTCGTAGTCGAAGTTAAATTTGAGAACGGCCAGTCTCAGCTCGAAGAAGGTGGCGTTATAGTTGTCCTCAATCAAGAGAGCTTAATTGTCCCAACGGCTATATCCTCAAGGAGTGATAAGCGACTGATGGGTATTTGGAATATCGAGTACGCGCTTATTCCATTCTTAGGTTGGGCTACAAGCCTAATGGGCTGGATCATTGTTCGGCAATGGTCCGGACAATCTAAGAGGCAACTGCACAAGGCTGCGCTTTACGCAAAAAATGGTGGTTTAATTGTGATATCGGCAGAGGGAAAGCGGAGTATTGATGGAGAACTGATGCCTTATAAAAAAGGTGTTGCGGTTCTGCCCATTGAGTCGCAGGCTGTTATTCATCCTCTGTACATTGCTGGTGCTAGGCATTGCCTTCCGGTAGGTGAATGGAGAATTCGGCCTGGAACAGTTGTACTTCATTACTTAGAGCCAATCCCAACGGAAGGCCTCACCTATGACGATCGAAATTCTTTGCTAGAGAAACTTCGAGCGGTAGCAGAGGTTGAACATGCTCAATGTAAACAAGCCGAAGGACTAAAGTGACACCCATGTTAGTGAAATTTGAAAGCAGTTTACTATCGGAAATAGAGACTCGTTTAAAGGTGAATGGTACAAAGGGGCGTGACAGGAAGATCCCAGTGTTTAGCCCAAAATCTTGATTTTCAGGCACAGAAAAACCTCAGGTAGCCCTGAAAATTGATTCTGAGAGCGACTAAATGCATCCAAGTTAATGAAATTTGAAAGGATTTTACTATCCAAAATAGAGACTCGTCTAGAGGTGAATGGTACAAAAGGGGTGTGACAGGAAGATCCCAGTGTTTAGCCCAAAATCTTGATTTTCAGGCACAGAAAAACCTCAGTTAGCCCTGAAAATTGATTCTGAGAGGGTGTTGAACGTGGCATAGTGTCTAACCCTGACAGCCCGTTTTTATAGAGCTGTATAAAATACTGTATATAGGTCTGAGGGTCAAGTACTCGGGTGGGTGTCTAGCTAAGCCTATGTGCAGAACATGCGAGAGCATCGCCGTCAAAAATGAAGAGTTCCGCCGGGTGCTCTACACGGCGAAGAACTGCCAGTTCGTCGTCATGGCGCTAAAACCCAAGGGGGAGATCGGGATGGAAGTCCACAAGCTCGACCAGTTCTTTCGCGTGGAGGAAGGGGCGGGTGAGGCGGTTCTCGATGGCGTTCGCACGGCGATCAGCGCAGGCTTTGCGGTGCTCGTCCCGGCCGGGGTGAATCACAACATCATCAACACCGGCAGTGTTCCGCTGAAGCTCTATACGATTTATGCGCCGCCGAATCACCGGGACGGCGTCGTCCACCATACCAGCGACGACGCGGAGGCGGACAACGAACACTTCGATGGCAAAACGACGGAATAGAAGATTGACCGGGCGCTGGGTTGATCTCAGCACTAGCGCCCAGATTGACCTCCCATGGCGGTCTCTATATCGTTGGCCCCGAATCATGTTTGAAAGGAAACGCACATGGCAAGAAATAATATACCGCGTCATATCGGTTTCATTCCGGATGAAAATCGCCGCTGGGCTGTAGACCACGGCCTGACGAAAGAGGCTGGATATGCTTATGGTATCGATCCGGGATTGCTGTTGTACGAGAATTGCAAGGAATGTGGAATCGCGGAAGTTTCTGTCTACTGCTTTACCCAGGATAATACCAAGCGGCCTGCCATTCAAAATCAGGCATTCAGCGAGGCCAGCGTTGTATTTGCTTGTGAAATTGCGCGTCGTGGCGCAGCCTTACTGGTTGTCGGTGATGAGACCTCGGCGCAATTTCCCGAAAAATTAAAAGAATTCCGGCAGCGCCAGGGCAGTGGAATGAAAGTAAATCTACTCGTCAATTATGGTTGGGAATGGGATCTGGCCGGCCTTAAAAATGGTGGCCTGCGTTCAGATGAAGTCTCACGTCTGGACTTGATTGTACGCTGGGGCGGGGGACGCCGCTTGAGCGGATTTCTTCCGGTGCAATCGGTTTACGCGGATATTTATGTCCGGGACGAATATTGGCCAGATTACCGTCCGCAGCATTTTGAGCAGGCACTCGCCTGGTTTAAGAACCAGGACCGGACACTCGGTGGGTAATGCAAAATTTTGCTCTGTTTTAATTACTACATAGGGCGGAAAAGGTCGGCGGAAAAGGGGTCAGGAGCCGATACGGAGCCTAACCAGTCGTTGCAGTGGACCGGGCTACGCCCGGCCACTGAACTTGATCGTTATGTGCCAAGGAGAGTTCATTGTCAAACCAAGACTAATTGGACATGCACTTTAGTCGACTATCATAGTTGGGCTAGCTATATTCTATTACTATTCTATGTGGCGGGTGCCCACACAATCCTAGTGCTGAGGTGGGTATCCCGTTAGAAACCTTCAGACCCGAGTCTATATGAGTATCCTTATTCTATAGTCATGGCATCCATATCAGCTCAACGAGCTTGGTATTCGGATCAGTAAACTGAGCTGCCAACGCAGTCAATTGCATTGACGTTGCCGGGGGCTCGGTGGCAAAGGTCAATGCCTCTACAGGGTTCTGTCCAAACAGGGGCGCATATGCCATGACCTCGGCTTGCTGTTTGGCTCCGTTAATGTTTTGCTGAAAATCCAGTTTAAGCGTTTGATGCCATTGATTAATTTGGTTAGCTGTTGCTTGCGATTCGGCAAGCGATACCAACTGAGTTTTTACCTCTGTTAATACGGTCTCGACATTCTCCGGATCTGTTGACAATTCAATGATCAGTGTGATCTCGTCCTGCGTGATTGTTGCTCCATCAATGGTCGACCCAATCGAATAGACATAACCCCTATTTTCCCGAATCTCTTCAAACAAGGTTTTATTCAACCAGGCTTCCAGCAAATTGAATGTGGTGAACGACGTTTCCGTAAAGTCGGTTTTAGGCAGGCTGTACCTTAGTACGGCAGTTGCTGTTTGTTCGCCGCTGCCAGACACTCTGTGTGAGGCGGTTTCTGCAGGTGCAGGGTAGGCGCGCGCCACGCTCCAGTCGGCTGACTGTTGAGGTAAGGTGGCAATGGCTTCGATGATCGACGTACGCACTGTTTTTCTGCTGATGTCGCCGACGATACTGAGTTGATAATTCTGGGTGCCGGAGAAATAAGTGTCATAGATTGCCTGTATCGAATCGGCATCAATACGATTGAGCTCTTCTGCCGAGAGGGACCTGAAGGCAACATCGTTGCGAAAAAGCGTTTCCTCCACGGTTTTGATCCAGGGTTCATGAGGGTGTCCCTGGATCTGGTTAAGGTGTTCCTGATTCTGGTTGCGAATGTGACGCCATGCGGTGTCATCGACCTGAGCTTCTGTCAGGGCGCTGTGCAATAACCGCATCATCACTGGAAATTGCTGGCGTGGGCCGGACCCATACATCCCGCGCTCAAAGAAGGAGAACCTGGGCATTTGGGTTATATTGCGGGCATTGAGCCATTCACTAAGCTGAGATCCGTTCATATCGCGCAGTCCGCTGGTGCCGAGTGTGGGCAGTGCCAGGCGAGCAACGATGGTTTCCGAAGGAGACAGAGCATTGAAACCGTGCAAGCCAACCAATTCATAGTAGACCTTGCCGGGTGCCTGATCGCTGTGCCGGTAATGGACCGTCATGCCGTTATTAAGGGTCCAGCGAGTCACGTCTTGGGCGAGCGCTTCTTCTTTTACAATGGCCCCACCCGTTGCCGGATTAATTGCCCAAGCCGTATCAGTCTCGCTTTCACTGGCTACGGTTGCGAGCGGCAGAACAGCGGCGCTGTCAAGCCAGGTGTTTATGTCTTCAATAGTAGGGGCTGGCGAGCGGTACGGGTGTATCAGCGTGATCTTTGGATCGGAGTTGAACAACGCAGCAAAGGCCGCCTGAACACTTTCGGGAGTTAACTCTCCCAGCCTTTGTTCAAACAGTTTAATGCGTTCAGGTTGCCCCAGCATTGGCCAGTCAAAAAGAATATTCTGTGCTATTACATCAGCCAGGTAGGCCGCTGAATCTTGCTGAGAGCGTTCATGTTCCAGCAAGCTATTGCGCCAGTTGTCGAGCTCAGCCTGGTCAATGCCGGTGGCGATAATGCGTTGACGTTCTTGTTCGATCAATCCGATGGCCTGCTCAAAGTCATCGCCAGCCAGATTGGCCGACACGCCTATGTTCAGCGTGTCTCCAGACAGGTGATTCCAGGAATAGTCTGCGTTGCTAACGGCACCCTGAGTATCCGGCAGGCGAGCTTGAACCCGGTCGTACCAGATATCCAGCGCAGCAATCCAATGGTTAATGTCGACAAGCTCATCGATGGTATCAATGAGTGGGTAATCGACATAGTGATTGATTTCGACGTAACCGCTGGTCACGTAAGGGTCGGTCAGAATTAACCGTTCTTCCATGGCTGCCGGATTTAGCTTGTATGAGCCCGGTTCTGGGCTGTTTTGATTGTCTTCGGGGAAATACTGTGAGACCAGTTCAGCCACTGCCGGTGCATCAACGTCTCCAGCGACAATAATGGCCATGTTGTTGGCCCGGTACCAGCGCTGGTAAAACGCTTTCAAGCCTTCGGCCGTTGCCGACTCAATGCTTATTCGTGTGCCAATCGGCATACGATCTGCACCCCGGGTGCCTGCATAGTAATTCTCTTTAATTCGAGACTCGACGCGGTCTGCTTCAGTTTGCATCAGCCGCCATTCTTCCACAACGATCGCTTTTTCTTTCTGGACTTCCTGCTCACTGAACTCAACGCGATAGGCCCACTCGGACAGCAGCCGAATCGCTGCCTCAAGACGTTCAGGGTCAACGCTGTTCAAGTACAAGTCATAGCGGGTGTGGTCGAACGTGGTGTAGGCATTCACATGATCGCCTAAACTCATACCAAGGTATTCCAGCTGTTCCCTAATGGCATCACCGGGAAACGCGTCTGTTCCATTGAACGCCATGTGCTCAACGAAGTGAGCATAGCCAAGCTCTGTATCCCTTTCCTGCAAGCTGCCTGCCTTCACCAGAAGACTGAGGGTAGCTTCATTATTGGAGTGACTATTGCTGTTAGGCCAAATAGACACATAGGGTTGGCCTTGATGGGTGACGCTAACGGGTTGAGTGATTGTGTTGGTCTGTGCACAACCCACTAAAGCCAGAAGTGTCAGTAGCAGTATTGATATTCCTGATGTTTTTAGGTGCATGGCGTTACTCTTTCCTTTGAGGGTAATGTTGGTTAATACAGTGCGTGGGTCGTGTGGCATCAGCGCGGTCCTTTGCGATACCGTAAATCATCAGATAGAACGGTGCTGTAAACAGATGGTGCACCTGCGTCCAGCGTCGTTTGAAACCCGTATCAAAATCGATACTGTTACCATAAAACAGTTGGTTGGTATTTAACCATAGCGCATCGATGTCCTCGATCGATCGGATGTCGTTGCCGTGCAGCGCGTGTTCAAAGTGATGCAGGATTCGGTGTCGATGGTTCATTTCGATCTGCCTGCTTTGCCTAAAGGCGATGAGGTTCGTTTTACAGTCAGGATACTCAATTTCCAGACTTTCCAGAAAGACAGTCTCAAAATCCAGAGCCCAGGTTTCACTGTCCACAGCATTCAGTGGTTCGCTGGTGTGTGCAGAGTGTCGATGCAGGTAGTGGTGGACGGCATGCCCTATCTCATGGGCAAGCCGCACGGCAGATGAGAGGCTACCATCGAAATCCAATTGTACGTAGCTGCCAAAAGGTGTGTCCAAACACAGGTCAGGCAGATCGGCCTCGGGTAGCAAACGAAGCCTTCCCTGTGTAAGGATCCGGTCTATTTCCCGAGCGCATTCAGGATGGCATTGACTGAACGATGCCCTGAGTAGGCGGAGTGTGTCAGAAAGGGAAAAGTGAAGGTGTGCAAACTGACTGTCTTCAAGATCGCGAATGTCCGATAGCAAGGGCCGTTGAATACCTGAATCAATCTGCAACCTGGCGAAATAGGCCTGACTTTCTGCCTGATGTACCGCTGTAAAGTTGACCTGGTCGTTATGGAGGCGATTGTTGCGCATTCGATGGGTAAAGGCTATTACGCCGGGATCAATACGTGATCTGTGCGCAAGAGCGGAACAGGCCTTGAGTCTATCTGTTTCATACTGGCTTGCGATATTCGCGTAAAATTGCTGCAGTTCTGGACTGAGACATGAAGCAGTCATGCTGTTAAGCCAAGTATGAATAGTGGTCGGTAGAGTATTGACTTCAACCTCAATACAGCGAATATACTCTTCAATTAGCTGGCCAAAGTGAGCCGTTTGGTCAAGGTGCCATCTGTACAGTTCGGTATGCGTGCCTTTTTCAGATTGGCACAAAGTATAGAGGTTAAAAGCGCTCTGAATCGAAAAGAGTATCCGATCAATCTTCATTATATCGTCGTAGATACTTAACATGGATTCGGGACTCTTCGATTTTATAGTGGCTTCTGACCACAGGCGGGCAAGTTCGTATTCCAGATGCAGGCGATGATTGTATTTTTCGTAATACGACAAAACATCATCGGCTAGGGTTAGGTCCCAAGTCGTCCAATCTGGCAGCATCGTTTTCACCGTTTGCGTATGCATTCTGTTCAGTACCTCAGAAAGTAGCTGACAGAAAAGGTGGGCGAATCGAGACAGTAGACGGCATGAAACCAACCCGCTGGTTGAACTAACAGTTCGCCGGGGTTTAGGACGACCTCGATTTTTGTTGCGTTGGAAAATTCGGGAAAGCGTTTGTAGTCAGGCTTTTCCGGCCTCACCCAGCACGGTTGATAGGTGTTGTAAGTCTTCATGGGGTAGAGGTAGGGTGCTTGATTGGGTGCGAACAGTATGACTTTTTTGCGCCCCATTATCTGATACAGAAAGCCGTCCAGCGGGTCGTGATGAAGACTGCTGGCCGGCACGTTCACAGGCACAGATCCCAGCCATATTTGAGGGTCAATGTAGTCATCCCGTGTAAAATGGTTGGGCATGAAGTCTTTGTGCATGGGGTCCGGTAAAAAGCAGCCTTCCGTATAAGCCTTGGTGTGACCTTCGATGATTTGATCGGTATCGAGATCTGCGGATCTAACCCGGCCGATAAATTCGGCTACCGTTTCTTTCTGGTCAGCCGAGCGAACTCGCAGCGGAACAGTACCGTATTCTTCCTCCAGGCGTTCCAGAGACCAACGACGGTCGTTAATCAGCATGTCCAGATCGGTGATGATCATGGGTTTTCCGGCAGCGATGGATTCAAGAATGTCCAGTTCTGGCGGGTTGGAAACCCGAGGAATATCGGTCAGCTTGTAAGCTTCGGTATCGAGGTTTTCAGCCAACTCGAAGCGTTCGAGTGTATCCTCCGCAGGTCTTAGCAGTGACTTGGCAACCTGGTTGATCAAGTCCAGGTTTCCGTCCAAGTGTATGTTGCCCATGACTTCCGGGTCTCTAAAGTCGATCTCGGTGATGGTGTTGACAATGTACTCTGCCGTCGCCAACGGTAGGGTTAGGGTGGCATCGGGGTGGTCCATCCAGCCGTATTGGATGTTAAGGTCGTTTCGCGAAAAATCGATGGCCAAGGGATAGGACTGAGCGGTACCCGAAATAGTGAACTGCACACGACCGGTAATCTGTTCCGGGTTTTCGAAACCGTGCTGAATAAGGTCGGCCAGCCCTCCTATCGCGGCTGGGCATTCCGTTAAGTGAGGTGGTTGAGCTAAAGTCATTACTGTCTCCTGTCCCTGCTAGTGGCAAAACGCTTTTTTACGGCAGTCGGCTGAGCCAATCCCACTGACGGTAATATGCCAGTTCGATCAACTCCCGAGCCAACTCGACCCGAGTGATCAATACGGCTAATTGACGATCCAGAAAATCTTGTTGGCGATTCTGGACATCGGTATAGCTGGCCAGCCCTTCGCGGTAACGCGTGAGCTCATGGTCTAGGGCGCGTTGGCTGAGGCGGAGGCCCTGGTCGTTTAAGCCCTGTTCGTCCAAGCGAGTCTCGGCGCTTTGCTGCAACTGAGCGATACTCCACTGAAGTTGTTTCTGTCGATCTTCCGCGTTCCAGCCAGCAATCGTTGCTTGGGCCCGTCGACGAGCCTGTTGTTCGCGGGTTGAAACATCGAACAGGGCATAGCTGAAGCGCAGCCCCCAAGCCTGGCTTTCTGCATCTGGCAATACATCGCGGTAGTTCTTCTCATAGCGGTAAAACACACTCAGGTCTGGCCAACGGTCTCTGCGGCCTGCCCGTTCTTCCCGCTGCGCGACATCCAATTGCAGTTGCTGTTGCCGGTATTCGGGATGAACAGAGCGACTGGGTTCCCCGTTGAGCACAGGCAGTAATCGATCAAGCAGTGATGAGGTAGATGGCAGAGGTTCAACGTGTACATTGGCGTTACGAACCCATGAAAGGGTCAGAGTTTGTTGACTCCGGCGGACTGTTACTTCAGCCTCGGCAACCCTCAGCTCCTGTCGAAGTGCATCCAGATGGGCCAAGTCTCGATCTATGCTCAGACTTCGCCCTTCATTCACCAGCGCCGTGGTTACCTCAGTAAGATACCGAGTAAGTTCGAGCTTTTGTTGCTCCATCTGGAGTTGATCATGAGCCTCTTGAACGGCGGTGAAGTCGAGCATGGCATTCTTAAGCAGCGTCAGTCGATCCAACTCGCCCTCTAGCTGATAGTGTTGCCATTGCGTCTGAGCCCGAAGCCGTGGCAGGTTGTTATAGCCAAGGGTGTTATGCTTAAGCAGCGGCTGGGAGACCTCTATATTCAGGTTCTGTGCTTGCAGGTCTTTCTCCGGAATACCCTGACTCACCCTACCCAGTTGACGGCCGTATTGATGTTCCACGCCCAGGGACACCTCTGTGCCCAGCCAGGATGTCCAGGTAGAATCCAGACCTGTTGTCACCCCGCTCTCAATGGTTTTTGTGGCTTGTGTTGCCAGGGTGGCATCTGCTTCATCGGTGACTTCGTCATATCCCGTTCGGGCCGTGATGTCAGGCCAGTAATGACGCCGACCTTGTTGCAGATTAAGCAATTCTGCCTGTGCTAAAGCACTGTGTTCTTGCTGTGTTAGGTGGTATTGCAAGGTTGCTTCCAAATAGGATGCCAGGTCCAGAGATTGCACGTTCTGCGCCTGGGAAGGCAGGATGCTTAGTGCGCCTGCGAGCGCGATACAAAATGTCCATTGTTTGCTCATTGCGGCCTCATGCTCGATCACGAAGGTTCACTCAGGGCTGTGCGCAGGTTCTTGGTGAAAGGGTCAAATAAATAATTAATGAGGCGACGCTCACCGGCTTTTATTTCGACGCTCAACTGCAAACCGGGGCGCAGGAAGGTCTCTGGGTTGTTGATGTCCATCCGGGTAATATTGCCGGTCATACGATAAAAGCGCTGGCCAGTACCACCCTTGGCAGCCTCGGAAGATCGGGATACAAACCCTACCGTACCATGCAGACGGCCGTGATCTTCCGGGTTACTGCCCAGCGAACTGGCCCGAAATTCCATGCCAGGTTCCACCCAGATGGCGTAGTTCGACGGAATGCGGATTTCGATCTCGAGATCGTCACTGTCAAAGAGAGGGCGCAACGTCACAAGAGCGGCTCCGGCATCCATCACTTCATGCCGACCTCGGGCCAGTACCTGATCCACA
>Ga0307964_1000393_pt1 | contig 24545 bp, 23 predicted proteins | sample OrgLakmetagen596_FD_201823 | JGI IMG/M metagenome (GOLD analysis project Ga0307964, IMG submission 201823) | Saline water microbial communities from Organic Lake, Antarctica - #596 | ecosystem: Environmental > Aquatic > Non-marine Saline and Alkaline > Saline | place: Antarctica: Organic Lake... | reverse complement strand
TGTTAATTTATAATTCCCGCTTTTGTAATTTCTGTAATTTTTCAGTAGAATATTATCTCTATTGAAATCTTCAACAAATATTTTAGTCGGCTTAAACAGAGATATATAATTTATAAGCTCTTTAATTTCATTTTGTCTTTTTTCAGATAAAATATCGATTCTTTTATCTATATCAGTTTTATGTATATCTTGATCGTAATAAGCAAAATGATAAGTTCCAACTAATAAGACTTTCGGAAGTTTTTTATCACCAATTAATATATCATCAATATTTGTTTGAGCTTTCAAAGAAGCAAAAGATATTATTAGTAAAATACTAAGGAATTTAATTTTTTGATTCATAATTGTTGGTTTAGTTTTTTTAGGGGTTACAGATAACGTCCCTATATAGCCTATTAAAATCTTCAGCATAGGGTATATATCTATTTAGGACCTTGTTTTATTACCAACTAAACTAGCACTTTCATACCTATTATCCAATGGCCTCATGGTTTAATGCCGCTTTCTTTACAATGTTAAAAACAGGCTGACCACAACATAGCTAGGGGTCTAGACTACTTAAATTTGTATACACTTAGTATGATGATGATATAAAAAAAAAGAAATACTTATGCTTAACTCGAAAACCATCCCCAAAAATCAACACACCCCCTAGGATCATCGTCAAACAATCGATTCATTCAAGCCAGGAGGATCGGAGCATTCTTGTTGGGTTACCAAGAATATGGCACAAGCTTTACTGGCAACACGAATGCTTCTTAGTTATTATGGTTAATATTTTATTTTATTAATCTATTTATTTTATTCTCAATCTCGAACAACTTTTTTTCAAGCTCAATAGGAATAAGCTCATTCAATTTACTCATATATTTTACTTCTTCAAATGCCTTCTCATAATCGGCTTTATTACCAATTTTTTCATCAATTCTATGCTGGTTTAATTTGCTCATAGATAGCTTTAATTTATTTACAAATTCTTCATTTAATATATGAGAGATTACAATGACGTCTTTGATATTCTTTGAAAAATAATTAGCAAGTAGACCGACATCTTCCATTGAGTTTAATTCCTGAACTTCACTTTCTCGATTTGATATTTCAAACTTATACGTTTCTAGCTTTTGTCTTCGGTTTTCGAATAGGTCTATTTTAGTTTTCTTTAGTTCTATTTTGTTTTGTCTTGAGGAAATTTTTTGATTAAAATTAATATTTATAATTCCAATAATAAGTGAGGCCATCGAGGCAATAATTACGACTAAAATTTCAGATTCTATTTCCATTATTTTTCTTATTGAATTCAGGGAAGTAAGTTATATTAACCAAACTTTGATGTGTATGAACCGTGGTGGGATTACGAAGCGATTTCCTATAAGGTTACACCTGCTTTTTTTTTACAAGCCACAAACCTTCAAAAACCTCTGAAATCCAAATACAATATACCATGTGTTGTGTATCTGTCTTCTATTTACTTCATAAGCATTGCTTTTCTAAAATATCCAGGTCATGTTTCAATTTTATCACCAATTCGGCTCTATTGAAAGCATACTTTGAATATTGAATTGCGGCTGCTTTAATTTCAGTATGATTTATGGTGTATAATGAATTAAATGCTTTTTGCAATCGCAACATTACTTCTATATTTTCGGCACCATCCCTAGAAATTGGTCTAAATACATCATCAAAAAAATCTTCCATCGAGATTTGTGGAACTTCTATACAATCATAAAGTACATTAGTTTCTGTGCTATTTTCAGTCTCAGCATTCCATAAAAAAAGGAGTCGCTCTAGGCTACCAATAATTTGTATGGCCGTTCCGGGATCATTAGTACCAATAGATAATGCTCGACTGGCAATTTCTGTTAATGTAATTAACCCAAATCGAGGGTCTTCGTCAAATAATCTTGTATGACCAATGTGAATAGCACTATTGACCTTTTGAGCTACTTTACTCATATCTGCATCATGTCCAATGCGGACGAAAGCAATTTCAAAATTTTCATGAATAAACTTACCAGGAAGACAATTAAGCCTAATTTTCAATTCCATCTCTTTAGCCATTTCCTGTAAAGCATCCATATTTATATGTTGAACATATCCAGTTGAATCACCAAGAACTGATTGTCCATCTGGGAATACTCCAGTTATGGGAAGAGCATTGAGCAAAGGATTTTTAATGTAGCTGGACAAAGATTTCGTGGCAACTGCTTCTACCTGCATGATGGTATGCTCCAATCTTCCTAATCTCGAAATATTGTCTACCCATTTTAAAAAGGTTAGAATGACTAAGGCAAAGAATATGAGAGTGATCAAGAAGAGAATAAATTTCCCCGCCTGATTATAATAACCATTATCCATGGCAACTGTAGCCACAATGCTAAATATAAATGCTCCTATAAATGTAGAAAGAGCGTTTTGCGACACATCGTCTGTGATTACAATTTTAAATGACCTTGGAGTTGCTGTTCTACCTGCAGCAGAGTAAGCTGAAATCATCGATCCAACTGCAAATATTGAGATGACCAACATGCTAGCGGATAGAATGTCCAAAAGTCCTTCAATCGATTCTATTTTTATGATTGGAACAACATCATTAAGTCTGGTCCCATCGGCTTGATGGGCAATCAGTGCGGCTGCCACTGAGAATAAACAAAATACAAAAGGTCTAAACCATAAATGCTCACGAAGCCTATTGAAATATATGATGATCTTTTTTTTCATAGTATTCTTAGTTGAGTTTATAGGCGGTCACTACAGTTTTTATAGATGGTTCATAACCATCCATATAACCCTATTCAAATCTTCAGTATGGGTATATATCTATTTAGAACGTAGTTTTATTTTTATCTAAACTAACACTTTCAAACATTTTATCCAAGAAATTTTAATTAACCACTAAAAATGCTGTAGTCGAGATTCTAAAGTAACGGAGGTTTGCCAGCACTACTCGCTTATTTTTTCCTTGTATCACAAACGTAGGTTTTCGTCATTTTCACTTCCATAATTATTTTTAGGGACACTATTTATTTTATAAAAATAATGAGCGGAATAAAGGTACTCCCCTATTTGGAAACATCACTAAAAGCAAACTTCTCCTTGTCTAAGGTTCTTGCCAACTCATCTAATCTTCCCCTTGTTTAAAAATCCCGGATCAGTCAATAAATCATATAGCTTTGGCATATCGGTACTCCATATGCTTAGTTATTGCCATTAGTTTTCTGCGAATTCAATTAACTGTTTGAAATTAACATTATCAGCTTCTCTCAAGGATTTTATATATTGATTTCTTGTTTCGCTAGCTATAACCATATTAGATTGATGCCAGGAAAATATGCCATTCCCAAATATTGATTCCATAATAATGTCAGCCATCATTCTAGAGTGTCTTCCATTTCCATTTGGAAAACAATGAATAGATACTATGCGATGTTTAAATCTTATAGCTATTTCTACAGACGAAAAAGTTTTGTTTTCTATCCAATATTTAGTGTCGTCCAGTAATTTTTTTAATTCAATCCCAATTTGCGTCCATGGAATTCCGATGTTCTTTTCGGTCCTTCTAAATTTGCCTGCCCATTTCCATACATCACCATACATTCTTTTGTGTAAGTCTTTTACAAACTTTTCTGTTAAAATTTTTTCAGGTTTGAATTTTGTGTGAATAGTCCATTCGACTGCATTTTCAATGTTCAATTGCTCAAATTCATCTAGTTCTCTTTGAGTAGTAATAGACTTTATTTTAAGACCTTCCTTTTCTTCCTTGTCTAAAGGTGTTTGTCCATCCTTATAATCTAATTCTAATCCCATAATGATTTTTTCATCTCTCGTTTTATTTCATCAGCAAGTTCTTTTATGGTTTTAGCTATCTTTTCATCTCCAATTCCTTGGTCCTCTAATTTCATGTTTTGATTGGTCCTTAAAACTATTTTTCGGGCCAGTTTTTCAGCCTTTAAGTTGACTAGGCTCTCAATAGACTCAACTTTAGGGAAAAAACCATATACAAATTTCATATTCAAAGCATTACCAACATCCTTTAATTTATTGATGGTAATCTGACCTGTAGCTTCACGTTCCTCGATTTTTTGTATTGCTCCTTTAGTTAAGTTAAGTTTGGTCCCTAATTGGTCCCTCGTCATATTAAGAGTGGTTCTAATAGTATTTACCCATCCTTTTTGAGGTACCAATACCATAGCTGCATCTTTAAAATTAAGCAATTTATGGTCCAGTTGTTCTATGAGCAGTTTTTTCTTATTTCTCATTTGTTAATATTTTTATACATATATGTATGTAACTTAATTCAAAAGTATACAAATACATATAAAAAAACAAATAAAAGAATACTTATATGTATTCTTTTATTTGTTTTAATCATACTAATACGTATGATTAAGTTTGTGTAAAGAGTTTTGATTTAGTTAATGCCAACATCCGTAAGACCCCTATTTAAATCTTCAGTATAGGGTATATATCTATTTAGAAAGTTGTTGTTCTATCAACTAAACTAACACTTTCACACATAGTATCCAAGGGACTTATAATCAACTACTAAAAATGCTGCATTCAAGATTCTAAGGCGACTAAGGTTTACCAACACTACTCGTTTATCTTTTTCTTGTATAACAAACGCAGGTTTTCGTCACTTATATTTTCGCGATTATTTTTAGGGACACTATTTATTTTTTAAAAATAATGAGTGGAATTAAAATGCTTCCCTATTTGGATAGCACACTAAAAACCACCTTCTCCTTTTATAAAGTTCTTACCAACTCATCGAATTCCCCCTTACCAGCAATCCCAGATAAGTCAACAAATCATATAGCGGACTCCACTGAGCCTGTCGAAGTGTTGGCCTATCGGCACGTGATATGCTTAGTTATTATGCCACGTTATTTTATTCCATCATCCATATCATTAAATCCTTTTCGTTAACAATCGCCCAAGAATGAGGATGTCTTTCGCCATTGGCTCGATAACCCTTGTTTTCTGTTTTTATTAGTTCGACATTTTTGTTTCCAAATTCAGATTTTAATATGTCCGAAAGTTTTTCAATGTAAAAAGCATTTAAATCCTCAAAATCGTTTTTTCTGTTCTCTTTCCACCATTTCAAATCAGGTTCTGTGTATAGTCTGATTTTTAGATTTTTCAATCCTCTTAAGTTCTGGATATTTTGTGTTTCGTAAGTAAATGGCGAGTTTTTTTCATAATTAGCTATTCCGCTTTCAGGATTTCCAAATTCTTTGTCAAAAAAACCCTTTATCCACGTTGCTTCTTGAACAGACGGTTCTGCAAAGTTCATTTCCAAGTTCTTTTTGGCAGTTTTATAAAGTGCTAAAAAGTCAATTGGTGAGTCCACTATAAAAAGACCTTCGGGTTGAATTTGGCTTTTGTTTTCTACAAGGTAATCACTAATTAATAGGCTCACATTTCCGCCACTTGAAAAACCACCGATAAATATATTTTTATTGGGTAGGTCGTTTTGAGAAATTATTATTTCCAACTGTTCTGCTAATTTTTGTTTTTCAGTCGGTTTTAAAAACAAATGTTGGTTCAAATTCATTGCCAAAACTGAAAAGCCGTTTTTAACACTAATTCCTTTGATTTTAAATTCGCTTAATGTGTTTTCCGCGTCGCAAGGGAAACAAGGAAATAAAATCAATAATCCTTTTTGATTTTCAGCTTTGATTAATTCAAATTCCGAAGTTTTAATAATTTCAGGCGTAGGTATTTCAGTAGGATTATTTTTCTCGTTTTGTCCTTTGCAAGGGATTGTAATTAAAGCTAAAATTATGACGAATTTGTGCATTTTTTTTAAATTGTGGGCAACATCCATATAACCTCTATTCAAATCTTCAGCATGGGGTATATATTTATTTAGAACGTTGTTTTATTTTTATCTAAACTAACACTTTCACACATAGTATCCAAGGGACTTTTAATTAAGCACTAGAAATGATGTATCCAAGATTCTAAAGAAACGAATATTCATCAACACTACTTGCTTATTTTTTCCTTGTATCACAAACGCAGGTTTTCGTCATATTCATTTTCGTAAGTACCTTTAACATTAATTATTTTCAAAGATAGTGAGTGTCATAAAGGTATTTCTCCATTTGGATAGCAGTTTAAAAACAACCTTCTCCTCTTGTAAGGTTTTTGCCAACTCATCGAATTCCCCATTACCAGCAATCCCAGATAAGTCAACAAATCATATAGCTGACTCCACTGAGCCTGTCGAAATGTTGGCCTATTGGCAAACCATATGCTTAGTTATTGTACCCAGTCATTAGTTTATAAATCGTTTTATTTAGTTCTCCAATTTTCTCGAATATTTTCAACTCTGTTCCTTTTTTCAAATCTCTACTTGCAGTTGCCGAAGAAATATCTTTGAAAATATCCATATAATCTTTTCTCGTAAATTGAATCTTATTTAAAGAGACAAAATATTCTAATCTGTCTTTTTCATTTAATGTTCGATTATTGAAATTTAATAATTCACTTATTGAAATATCAATTACTCCTAACATGTATTCAATAAACTGTGTTGATTTTCCAGATTTATCACTTTCCGCTAAAGCTTTATAATATTTTTCCTGATCGTTACTCATTAAAGTCTCGAAAGGTAAGAACTCAAAGATTGGATATTTTTCCATTAAAATCAGAGTTTGCCATAATCTTCCCATTCTTCCATTCCCATCTAAAAATGGATGTATAAACTCCATTTCATAATGGAAAACACAACTTTTAATTAACTCAATTTCGTCTGACTTTTTTAAGTATTCAAAAAGGTCTTTCATTAAGTATGGAAGGTTTCCAAAAGGTGGAGCTTCATGTTCTATTTTTGAACCTTTTACAATTCCAACGCTTTGTTTTCTGTATTTTCCAGCATCTTCAATGAGGCTTTCCATTAAGTCTTGATGAGCTTTTAGAAATGACTTTTCATTAGATGGTTTGTAAATATCTAAATTTTCATATATTTTTATTGCCTTTAAAACTTCAACGACATCTTTTTTTGGACCAATAACCCTCTTGTTTTCGAGAAGCGCTGTTATTTGTTCTTCCGTAAGTGTGTTTCCTTCAATTCTTAAAGAAGAATGAATAGTTTTAATTCTATTCTGTTTTTTTAAATTAGGAGATGGTTTGTTTAGTAAGTTAGCATTTACTTCACCTATTTTTTCTGAAATGGAAGTTATTAACTTTAAAATAGAAGATGTTATTTCGTAAGGTGGTTTCATTCTTGATACTATCATTTGATATTATCAAAGATATAGTCATTTCGCTATAATTGTGGAGTGAAACGAAATTTTTGATTGGGCCCAACATCCATATAACCCCTATTCAAATCCTCAGTATAAGGTATATATCCATCTTTAACGTTGTTTTATTATCAACTAAACTAACACTTTCACACCTAGTATCCAAGGGACTTATAATTAGCCACTGAAATGCTGTAGTCGAAATTCTAAAGTAACGGAGATTTGCCTACACTACTCGCTTATTTTTTCCTTATATCGCAAATGCAGGTTTTCGTCATCTTCATTTCCACAATTATTTTCAAGGGCATTATTTATTTTCATAAAGGTATTTCCCCATTTGGATAGCAGTTTAAAAACGACCTTCTCATCTTGTAAGGTTCTTGCTAACTCATCGAATTCCCCCTTATCTAAAAATCATGAATCAGTTAACAAATCATATAGCGGACTCCACTGAGCCTGCCTGTCGTGCCTTGGCAGGTAGGCCTGTCGAAGTGTTGGCCTATCGGCACGCCATATGCTTAGTTGTTGCCCATAATACTTCTACATACTACTAGACAATACATTCTTCCTATTAGTTTATTCAGTTCGTTTCTCTTGGTCATTTATGCTTAAAAAATGAATTGCGATTAACAATTTTATGTTCGGATTTTCTAAATCAAAACTCTCTTTGTTCGTGTAAATCCATTGCTGTAATAAAGCTGAACTCTCAAAATCGCCAGAAGCAATTAATCGTTTGGCATATTTCTTTACAAACTTATTTTCTTGACCAACTGCAAGTAAAAAATCCGCATATTTTCCTTCAACACCTTTTGCGCAAAGCGATTGATATTTTTCGTTAGTCTTTAATTTTGTTGTTTTGCAAAAGTTCCAAATTTCGTTGAATGTTTTTTCTCCAATTGATTCATAAAGTTCATTCTGCAACCGAAAATCAATAAGCTTAAAAATCGGTTCATAACCAAAATCAATTAAGTTCGGAAGAATTGGCTCGAAACAATTTTTGAAGTCAGTTTGGTTAGTTTTACAGATTTGGTTCTCAAAAAACTCAGTTATTTTTTGTAAATCCGCAATTTGGTCGGCTGAAAAATGAGCTTTTAATTCAGGGGTTGAGGATTGACTTTTGCAAGACAAATTTAAAATCAGAATAAGTAAAATTAATTTTTTCAATGTCTTTTTAGTATTGTTGGCAACATCCGTATAACCCCTATTCAAATCCTCAGTATAAGGTATATATCTATTTAGGACGTTGTCTTTATTACAAACTAAACTAACACTTTCACACCTAGTATCCAAGGGACTTATAATTAACCATTAAAAATGATGCATTCTAGGTTCTAATGCATCGGAGGTTTGCCAACACTACTCGCTTATTTTTTCCTTATATCGCAAAAGCAGGTTTTTGTCAATTTTATTTTCGCAATTATTTTCAAGGACACTATTTATTTTTTAAAAATAATGAGTAGAATTAAAATGTTTTCCTATTTGGAAAGCACACGAAAAACAACCTTCTCCTCTTGTAAGGTTTTTGCCAACTCATCGAATTCCCCTTGATTAAAAATCTCGGATCAGTCAACACATCATATAGCGATGGCCTATCGGCACGCCATATGCTTAGTTATTGTAACACGTTTATATCGCATTATTAATTCCATTTAAAAATTCAGATATTCGTTTAGGGTTATTTTTATTCGTTTCAAGGAATCCTACGTTCCCGCGTACGAACTCTTTAAAAATTCCATTGGGTTTATCAGAGGTATTATTTAGCCGCATTCCGTAATTATAAATGTAAGAACGAATAGTATATATTGGTCCCCAGGGAAATCCCCACCAACCTAGAAGAGATGATTTTATAATGGCATTCGTGTTGAGTTTGTTTAAGCATTCTGAACAGCCAACTTTTATGCGTTTGTCATAATATGATATTACAATTATACTAACTACTTCTCCTATCATCGAAATATTTAATTTTTTGTTTTCAGAGGAACAAATCGAACAAGTACTGTTTTCAATTAGACTACAATATTCAGAAAGCTCATCTTTAGTCAGTTTTCTGTTTTGGATCTCAATTCCATTTAGAATCTCTGGAGAAAGGTTTCTTTTTTGGATTTCAAATTTTAGAATTTTTAAAACTTCTGGACGTAAAGAATTAGCATCCTTCATTGCAATATTTTCAATGGTATAGTCATCGAAATTTTTATAATTATCTCTAATATCTTCTATATCCATTCAGTTTTTTTTTAAAAAAAAAATGTGTTACAACATCCATATAATCGCTATTAAAATCTTCAGTATAGGGTAAATATCTATTTAGGACGTTGTTTTTATTATCAACTAAACTAACACTTTCATATATATTATCCAAGGGACTTTTAATTAACCACTAAAAATACTGCATTCAAGGTTCTAAAGCAACGGAGGATTGCCAATACTAATCGCTTATTTTTTCCTTATGGGGCAAATGCAGGTTTTTGTCATATTTATAATTGTTTTTATGGACACTATTTATTTTCATAAATAGCAAGTGGAATAATGGTGTTTCCTTGTTTGGAAAGCACACTTAAAACAACCTTCTCCTCTTGTAAGGTTCTTGCCAACTCCTCGAATTCCCTCTTACCAGCATTCCCGGATCAGTCAACAAATCATATAGCTTTGGCCTATCGGCAAGCCATACGCTTAGTTATTGTAAAACGTTTTTACTTTTTCTTTCTAGAATTCTTACCTTTTTTTTTCAGCTTCCTTGTTTTTTTCTATTTGTTTTTTTATCAATCCTTTTAGATTAATTAATGGAAGATGAATACCTTTTTCTTGAGTTGTAGACGTAATTGTGAAAATTGAATATCTCAAAAAAGGTATTAAAGTTGCTAAGCCAGCAAATTTTATAAGGTCATTTATATTTTCGCCTTTAATTTTTTCTGACACCTCATAGTGTCCCTCAACTAATATTTTGAAATTTTCTAATTCCAAAGATATTTGAGTTTTAAAATCTCTTATGTTTTCTTTGTGTCGTAATATGTTAAAATTCAAATCACATTCAGCAATTTCAAAGCTTTTTTCAAAATTGTAATAATAAATCACATTTTTGACTGCTTGATTATGAATTATAATGTCATTATTAAAAAAAGTACTATCCATTTTGTTTTTTTATCTAAAAGAGTCTTCAATTTCTAAGAATTCAAAACTTGTATCTTTATTTTTTTTCAAGTCGTTTAATGAAATTGTTTCTACAACAGAATATGCATCATTAATTGATTTCTTAATTTGTTTATCACCAATCCAACTAACAAAAGGAGATCCTTTAAAAACCTCTGAATCGATAAAATGAGTTGTAGCAGGAATATATTCTTTATCGGAATAAAACATCTCTGAGTGTTTGTCTTCAGAAAAGTATGTTGGTGGTTGTAATTTAATATCCAATGCTTTTTGAAATAAAGCAATATGATTCATATTCAAATTTTTATGCAAATTGAATAAAGCACTTATAAACGGTTGTTTCAAGCCTGTTTTTTCTGAGAGTTCTGCTTGTGTTATATTTTTATCTTCAACAACCTCAATTATAGAACTTAAAAATCTAGACTGAACCATATTAGATTCAAATTCTAAATCAAAATCATTCTTCTGTAAAAGTGATTTGATGCTATTCGATAATTTCATATTCATAATTTGAAACGATTTTATGACGATTATTAAGTACTTTATTTACGTTTTCAGATTTTTTATGTAGATAAATTTCTGACATCACAATACACTGCTTTTTGTTTGTTCTTTTTGTTATATTACAAATTATTCTATCATTTTCTCTGTTTTTAAAAGGCTTCATAGACTTTGTCTTATATGGTTCATCACCATATTTTTTCGTCCTTAATCCTTCCATTATTTGAGAAAAAATAACTTTTATTTCTCTTCTATGTTGCTCATCTTTCATTACATATTTAAAAAAATCTGGAACTAATGAAACGTCACAACAAATGTTGTATTTAGTTCCGGGTACAATTATAATAGCTTTCTTCTTCAATGCAAATATAACTAATAGGTTATAATAATAAGTGAATTCAACATTTTATTTTGTAATAACGTTGTTTTTTTTAAATGTTTGCCAACATCTGTATAACCCCTATTCAAATCCTCAGTATAAGGTATATATCTATTATAGGACGTTGTTTTTATTACCAACTAGTCTAACACTTTCAAACATTTTATCCAAGGGACTTATAATTAACCACTAAAAAGGAGCATTCAAGATTCTAATACAACGGATATTTGCCAACACTACTCGCTTATTTTTTCCTTATATCGCAAACGCAGGTTTTCGTCATTTTCACCTGCGCAATTATTTTCAAGGGCATTATTTATTTTCATAAAGGTATTTCCCCATTTGGAAATCAGTTTTAGAACAACCTTCTCCTCGTGTAAGGTTCTTGCCAACTCATAGAGTTTCCCCCTTATTTAAAAATACCGGATCAGTCAACAAATCATATAGCGATGGCCTATCGGCACGCCATATGCTTAGTTATTGTAACACGTTTTTCCTTTTTAAATCGCTAATATTTCAGAAATCATTGTCTTATATTCTTGAATATTTCTTTCATATTTTTTCTGAACTCTAATCCATAATATAACTCCAACTGCTAAAATTGTTGTTGCAATTATATACATTGAAGCACCGCTAATTTTACCTGAGATTACAGCAATTAAAAAAACTAATCCCACCGACATATGTGTAAATATTACTAATTTCCACAAAAAGTGTTGATTAAAAGAAATTTCTACATCGGTCTCCTTTTCAATATCTGTTTTTGATAATTTTCCATTTACAACAATGCTGTTTAAATAGAACAAGTACCATGCATATAGAATCCGTTTACGCATTTTAAATGTTATTGAATTATTTTTATCGTGATTCATATTAAACACTAATCCGTTAACAGATTCAAGTGCGGACTCAATATTCTTACTAATCTCTTTAGGACTACTTTCTACTTTAAAATTCCATTTTTTCATAATATCGTTTTCAATGTTTGGTAACGACCCGTATAAACCCTATTCAAATCTTCAGTATAGGCTATATATCTATTTAGGACGTTGTTTTATTATCAACTAAATTAACACTTTCATATATATTATCCAAAGGACATATAATTAACCACTAAAAATGATGTATTCAAGGTTCTAAGGCGACGGATGTTTACTATCACAAAATCTGGAAGGCACTATGATAAGAGTTACGTTTCTGTGTTGCCTAAATAAATAGAGAAAAATCAATTAAAAAAGCTCAAAGAATCGGTTTTACGAATCTATGAGCCTAGACTACTCCTGTTTCAAATTAAAGTAAAAAAGAGTTGTTTTTTACCTCAGTTCTTTGTTGCCAACTGGCTTTTAAATTCGCATTATATTATCTACTTTACTTTGAACATTATCAATGCTTTCAAAAAATGGAACTAGTTCTGGTTCAATCCAACTTATCAAATCGTAAAGTTTTGCTCTAATACTAATTGTTTCAGTACAATCGATATTGTTTCCGTTAAAGCATAAAGGTTCACAATGGTTTACTCTATTTCTAAACTTTCTAATGTCATCCAGTTTTGAATAGATACTCGCTCTATCTTCTACTGCAGGTTTGTTGATGAAAATTTGTATTGGTTGTCCACCGATTAATGAGTAGTGATGAGCAAGAAATAAAGCTATCCAAAAACCGAAAGTTTGGTCTGAAATTATTTTTCCGTTAGTTATAGGAATTCCTCTTCTATTTAATTTGTTTTCCGTTTTTATAACGGAACTTCTTAAAAAGTAGTGTGAATGAGCCAATGACGGATTTCTCATAAATCTATTTTTTTGATTTATTATCCAATCATTATCAACAAAATGGCTTGATAGTTGTAAATTTAAACTATTCCTTAAAACGACTTCAAGTTGTGTCAATATAGGATGCATTGCTTGAGCCAACCTAATATTTGCATTGTATAGTCTTTTGGCTCTATTTTTATTATTAGTAGTAGCGTTGAGATATCTATTATATCTTGGTCTAGATAAATACTTATTTCGTAATTCGTTTCTCATATATTTCGCAATATCGAGAATTATTTATATATTTACATCATATAGATTTAGTAAAGCCTCTTTCTTTATTGAAATGTAACTAAATAGAAGATATAAAAAGGAACTCTTAATCGAGTTCCTTTTTTTTGTTTTCAGCTTATTGGAAACTAGCTTTATAGTTCCTTTAATGCTTTAATTATGTCTTTCGTTGAATGGATAGGTGTATTTAATGCCATCTTATCTGCTAAAGTTGGACTAAATTTAAGTACTTCATCTTTTGAAATTTTATGACAAATAGGTAAAATAACTTTATGGCCATTCATTTCTCTGGCAACCATTCCGTTCAATTCGTATTCTGTCCAATTCTTCTTAACGAATGATGGCGAAATTATGACTATTCCGAATCTTGAATTTGTTAATCCAACGTCAATTTTTTTTCTTAAACTGTCTCCAATTTTTAATTCAAACTCATCATACCAAACCTCAAATCCGTTTTCTTTTAACGAACCTGCAAGACTTCTCACAATGTCATCTTTATCTTCTGAAGCGTGTGAAATAAAAAAATCGTATCGTTTATTCTCTTTTACTTCTACATTTTCGAACGTTGTTTGTGATGAATAGTTTTGATGAATTAAAATGTCTAATTGTGTTTTTTGCTCATCTATTTTTCTTTGTAAACTTCGCTGAAAATCTTCTTGTTGTTTATTCTGCTTTTTAATTTCTGTATCTTCTGAATTGCGTAAATCTTGTTTTTTCTTGCCTAATTCAATTGACTTATCAGCTATCTTTTTTTGGTATTCAGCAATTTTCTTCTTACAATTATATATGTCAGTCTGATAACCTTGTATCTGTCGATTTTTACTTTGTAAAGTTGAGACGGACGTACTTTTATTAATTGACCTATTCACAGAGCAAATTTGTTTGTTTTTTTCATTTTCCTTTTTACTCTCATCCGCAATTTTCTTTTGAAAGTCTGCAATATCTTTTTCAATTTTGTTTATTTGGTTTTGGTAATAGCTTGGATTCATTTTCGTTTTTTCAGCTCGTTGCACAACATCCATATTTCCCCCCATTCAACTCTCCAGTATCGGCTATATATCTATTTAGGACGTTGTTTTTATTACCAACCAAACTAACACTTTCATATATATTATCCAAGAGGCTTTTAATTAATCACTAAGAATGCCACATTCGACATTCTAAGGTGACGGGTGTTTTACTATAGCAAAATCTGGTAGGCCATACAATGAAATTTACGTTTCTGTGTTGCCTAAATAAATAGAGAAAAATCATTTAAAAAAACTCAAAGAATAAGTTTTACGGATCCATAAGCCTAGACTACTCCTGTTTCAAATTAAAGTAGAAAAGAGTTATTTTTTACCTCAGTTCTTTGTTGTCTGTATTGCTATCCTTAAAGTTTGTCGATAGTTCCAGCTTTTAAATAATTTAAATATCGATTAAGATTATATTCTAAACCTCCATTTTCAACTCTATTTATCCAGTTCAAACCATATTCAAAACCCTTTAATATTTCTTTTAGTGATGTCAAATTAAGTTCGTTTTTTGAAAGATTTTCCGAAATGATTTTCATCAATTTTTTCCTCTCGTCGCCTTCTTGATAATGAAATTTACGTTTTAAAACAAATGTATCAATTTCATAATAGTGTAGCATTACCTTCACTACATCATAAAGCTCTCTACCATTTACAATTATTGGGTCAACCGTTATCGAAATTATATTCTCAAATCCTAATATTTCATTTTCTATTGAAAAATTTAATTCTGGGTTCAGAGCTCCAGGATCTTTAACGTCAAAAGTTTCTCTCAATTCATTTGTTCGCTTAATATATGGTTCATCGCTTGGGTTTTCACATTCAACGCAGAAAAAAATGTCTTCTACTTGCTCAATTGGAATTCCGTAATCTTCTCTTTTAAAACCTTTAAGTCCAGCCGATTTTAATGACAGACATATATCGTCAGCTTTTTCTAATCCTGTTGGAATCATTTGAATAGAAATCGGACCATATATTGTTGGAATTGAAGCTGTATACTTATTATTCATATTGTATAAGGCGAAATAATTTCCGAAATCGCTTAAATTGACAAATACTTTGTCCCATACTTCGTTTTCCTTATCGTTTTCATCTGTATCAAATTCAGTTAGCTCATATTCTTCCCTGTGGACTAAATTTCTTGAAGGAATACCACGTAACTTCAAATAGGATTCAAAGTCAGTAAGCTGACAAGAATGGAAAAGGTTTATTCCTTTGTTTGTCAGTAGTTCTGTTAATTCGGGAATTCTATCTTTTGTTATTAAGCCCATATTTTTTTTGCATTACAGCCAACATCCGTATAACCCCTATTCAAATCCTAAGTATAGGGTATATATCTATTTAGGACGTTGTTTTATTACAAACTAAACTAACACTTTCATATATATTATCCAAGAGACTTATATTAACCACTGAAAATACTGCATTCAAGATTCTAATACAACGGAGGTTTGCCAACACTACTCGCTTATTTTTTCCTTAAAGTGCAAATGCAGGTTTTCGTCACTTTTATTTTCGCAATTATTTTCAAGGACACTATCTATTTTCATAAATAATGAGTGGAATAAAGGTGTTTCCGTATTTGGAAAGCACTCTACAAACAACCTTCTCCTCTTCTAAAGTTTTTGCCAACACATCGAATTCCCCCTTATCTAAAAATCCCGGATCAGCCAACAAATCATATAGCGATGGCCTATTGGAACGCCATATGCTTAGTTATTGCCAAACGTTTTTCCTTTTTAAATCGCTAATATTTCAGAAATCATTGTCTTATATTCTTGAATATTTCTTTCATATTTTTTCTGAACTCTAATCCATAATATAACTCCAACTGCTAAAATTGTTGTTGCAATTATATACATTGAAGCACCGCTAATTTTACCTGAGATTACAGCAATTAAAAAAACTAATCCCACCGACATATGTGTAAATATTACTAATTTCCACAAAAAGTGTTGATTAAAAGAAATTTCTACATCGGTCTCCTTTTCAATATCTGTTTTTGATAATTTTCCATTTACAACAATGCTGTTTAAATAGAACAAGTACCATGCATATAGAATCCGTTTACGCATTTTAAATGTTATTGAATTATTTTTATCGTGATTCATATTAAACACTAATCCGTTAACAGATTAAAGTGCGGACTCAATATTTTTACTAATCTCTTTAGGACTACTTTCTACTTTAAAATTCCATTTTTTCATAATATCGTTTTCAATGTTTGGTAGCGTCTCGGCTAAAAATCGTTGCTATCCCGCAGGGTAGCTATGATTTTTTAGCCATTGTTGGCGGGTCGTTATTTCTTTATTTCGTTAATATTAAATCCATCTAAATATGATACTTTCCACTTGGACTCTACTTTTATCACTTTGAATTTATAGTTATAATCTTTCCAACTTTGATGCGTATCTTGATTTAATCCGCCCCATTTCCATATATATTCATTTCCATTAATTTGTTCAATTTCTACTGATTTCCAATCCATATTATCTTGGCATGAACACCAAGGATTCACATCACTTACGAAATTGAATGGAGGCATATCTCCAACAAGCCAAGGACCATATTCAAATTCATTAGCTTTTAGTTTTCTGTCAAGTGTCAAAATTATTTGATTGTAGTTCTCAATAAATTCTTTAGCGAAAAAGTTGGTATTCTTTAGCTTACTAAGGTTTTGCTTTAGTGCGTCAAAGTCGAATCCAATATAAATGCTGTCGTTTCTGTCAGCAACAACAGGAAGTAAATCAATTGAATTTTTTGAGTCTGCCCATTTTAGTACTTCTCTTATTAAATTCAGGATTTCCGTTTTGTCTTCTGGTTTTTCATTCATTGAAGTTTTAACCATACCTGTAGGTGTTTCAATTTTATTTTCCGTAACAGTTGTCGATTGAGGACTTTGATTACAACTGCATAAAATCAGTCCAAATACTATTGTTAAATATCCATGTACTTTCATTCTTTGTTCGTCTTTTTTCAATGCCCGCCAACATCCCCATAAACCCTATTCAAATCCTTAGTACAGGGTATATATCTATTTAGGACGTTGTTTTTATGACCAACTAAACTAACACTTTCATATACAGTATCCAATGGACTTTTAGTTGACTATCAAAAATGCTGCATTAAAGATTCTAATGCAAGGAAGGTTTACTATCGCAAAATCTGGCAGACCTTATGATAAAAGTTGCGTTTCTGTGTTGCCTACCTAAATAAGTAGAAGAAAAAATCAAAGAAAAAAGCTCAAAGAATCAGTTTTATGAATTCATGAGCCTAGACTACTCCTGTTTTAAATTAAAGCAGAAAAGAGTTGTTTTTTACCTCAGTTCTTTGTTTGCATTCGTACTTTACTCAGTCTTATTCCGAATTTAATTTTAGTCAACGAAGGTTTCTTGGATTATATCTTTGCAGTTTTGTATTTCCGATTTAGTTAATTGGTCAAACTTTTTTTAGTATTCGTGATTTGTCAATGGTCCGAATTTGGTCTATTGCAATCATTCCTTTTTTTCCGTTATGCTTTGCCTTAATTCTGGTTGGATAACTTTTTAAATTCGTTGTCATAGGTGCGACTACGATTGTTCTCAAAAACTTATTAATTTCGTCAGGTGAAACAATTACACAAGGTCTTGTTTTTTTTATTTCGCTACCTATTGTCGGGTCAAGATTTACGAGTATGATGGAATACTGTTCTAATTCCATTCCTCAAAGTTTTCGTCCTCAAAGACATCATTGAATAATAATAGGTCATCATTATTTTTTCGCATTTCTTCAAATGCTTTTCCCCAGTTTTTTCTCGGACTACTTATTGGCTTAAGGATTATTTGTCCTTCTTCTAAAATCATTTCTACTTTGTCCTTTATGTTATATTTTTCCAAGATAGTCTTGCTCAAACGTAGACCTTTTGAATTTCCAATTTTTATGATTGTTGTTTCCATAACTTTCTTTTTGTAATTACAAAGTTAGTACATAATAATCAGTCCGCAAAGTTTTTCTTAAATTAAGGTAACATCCCCATAAGCCCCTATTCAAATCCTCAGTATAGCACATATCTATTTATAACGTTGTTTTTATGACCAACTAAACTAACACTTTCATATATAATATCCAAAGGACTTTTGATTAACCACTAAAATGCTGCATTCAAGATTATAAGGCAATGGAGGGTTACTATCGCAAAACTTGGTAGAACTTATGATAAAATATACGTTTCTATGTTGCCTAAATAAATAGATAAAATCAATTAAAAAAGCTCAAAGAATCAGTTTTATAAATCCATAAGCCTAGACTATTCCTGTTTCAAATTAAAGTAGAAAATATTTTTTTACCTCGGTTTTTTTTTGGCAAATATTTTTTTATTCGTACGCGCTATCTCTGTAAAAATCTGAGTGATTATTTTCTTCAATGAAGAATTTTCGATTCAAATTTTTTAATAAATGAAACTCTTCAATTAATGGTAGAAATTTATCTATTCCAAATGTTGATGAACTATTGTAGAAAAGTAAAAAAAGTTCGTCGTTTGATAATTGTGCACGGACTAAACTTGTATATCTTTTTTTGTTTTCTATTTCTGACTTTTTAATAAATTTAAAAATGTGATAAAGATTACGAAAGTAATGCCCCAAGTCAGATTGATGATATTGATAATATATTCGATATGACTTTTCGCAAATTTCATGTTCAGTAAGATCCGTGTTTTTTTTATTTTCTTTGAGATTATCATAGGTGTTTCTAAAACCTTTGCAAAATCTAACGAAACAGTCTCTACCAGTAATTGTTTCGTTAATTTTTTCATTTATAATTTTTTCATTTCTGCCACGATTTATCCGATTAAATTCAAAAGTTCCATATTTATCAGTGCTACTCTTAAGGTCAATTGAGTTTACAATACTGTGATGTAAATTTAAAAGATTAAAAAAACTGGATTCAAATTGTTGAATTTTTAATGTATCACTTTGGATATAAAAGACTTTTCTTGTTTCTTGAAGTTCCACTCTTTGTAGTTCAAATTCTTTAATCTGTTGTTTTAATGTGTCAGTTTGTGCATTTAAAACTTTCCGATTTGTATTAAAATCATTTCGTTGTTCAGTTAATGCAACATAAAATAAAATAACTCCAGCTAATGCCCAAATAGAGCCGATTAAACCACCAACAATATCTCCAAACTGTCCAAATTTGTCCGCTTGTATTTTATTTGAAAAGGAAAGATTAAAATCATTCCAGAAAAATACTAAAAATCCTAGAAATAATAATATTGTTCCAGTGATTAACAATTTGATACTAAATTTTTCGGTTAGGATTTTTTTCATAATGATTGTTTACTGGTTTTTCTAATCTTTATATTTCTTAATTTTAGTTCCAATATTCCATAAATTTTCTCGCCATTCAGATGTTATTGTAATCAAATCGTTAAATTCCCACTGCTTTGTTAAATGATTAAGTCCTTTAAAAATTGGCGAATCAGCTCCCATTTTATTAAAATATTTATTATTCTCAATATCATAAATATATTTATGCTCAATTCCTAAATCAAAAAGAGGGTTTATTGTGTATTTGTGAAGTTCAGTTGGTAAATCTCGGTGTTTGTAATAATTTGCTAATGCTATAATTAATTCTATTCTTGTTGTTTTTGAGTTGACATTTACTTTTTTATCTAAAGTATATTTAGTGTGTAGTTTTGTTAATTCTGGATACAAATCTGAAATACTACTATTTATATAATTTTGTAATATAATAAAAACTGTTCCCACTAAATGTTCGGTGTCATCAGCATAAAAATTATTCCACCAATCAAAATCATCTTTTTTGCATAGCTCCAAAACATTATTAAGTTGTTTTTGAAATGGGTCGATAATGTTTTTCATAGTTTCAATTCGAGAATCTTTTCTTAAATAGTGCCCCATTAGTCTATTGTAGAATGTTAATTTTATATAATTCAATTTTTAATGAAGTAAAACATCCCCATAACCCCTATTCAAATCCTCAGCATATGGTATATATCTATTTGGGACGTTTTTTTATTATCATCTAAACTAACACTTTTGTATACTTTATCCAAGGGGCTTATAATTAACTACTAAAAATGATGTATTCGGTATTCTAATTCAACGGAGGTTTGCTATTGCAGAATCTGGCAGGCCTTATGATGAAATGTACGTTTCTGTGTTGCCAAAATAAATAAAGGAAAATCAATTAAAAAAGCTCAAAGAATCAGTTTTATAAGTCAATGTACCTAGACTACTCCTGTTTCAAATTAAAGTAGAAAAGAGTTATTTTTTACCTCAGTTCTTTGTTAGGCACTTTGTTTATTGTCCACAACATTTTTTATATTTCAATCCACTTCTACAAACACAAGAATCATTTCTTCCAACTAAATTTATTTTATTTTTAATTAGGTATAATATCATTTCTGTAAAAGGTCCTGGTTCAGGAGGTAACGCTTGTAGATTTAAACATCCTGATAAATTTAAACCAAATGAATCTTTAAACAAGATAGATTTGTCTTCTTCTAATTTAGTTATTTCATGACAAATTACTGCGGATGCTTTTCTGAATTCTCGATAATTATTTACTAATTCTTCAGAATGTTTATTTTCAACATATAGTGCATCTTTTGTAATGGCATAATTATTTTTTAATTCTTTTAGTATTTTGGTTTTAAGCTCAAACGGAATAATTATTTTTTTCAAAATACTTTCCTTGCCATCTAAATTTAAGTACTCTTCAAGGCTATATGTCCCTTCTATGTTGTCTTTAATTCCTTTTTGGCCCCATAATATAAAGCACCCTTGTTGAGAGTGGATTCTTGGTGTATTAAAGTTAATCTCTACAAGTTTAGGGTTTGCAGTTATTTCTCTAAAATCTGATTTAATAAACAATTCTAATTTAGTCTTATCACAAATAAATAAAGCCCCATCTCTTTCAATATTGTTACCATTCTTGTCATTAGTTTCTTGACATGCAAAAAATAATGTATTAAAATGAGAGTATGACCAGTCAAGCAACCTTGTAGGTAAATTGTAATGCTGACAGTTTGCAAGAAATTGTATGGGAATACTTTGGGTAATACCCATTTTGTCAATTTGTTTAATTTGTAAAATATACATTAGGAAAGCTTCAAGAATTACTGCCTGATATCTATGAAACCTTCGATAAACTGATGGTTGTAAAGCCCAACTTTTATCTGCTTGGCCTCTATAAATGAAGTCTCTTGGATTTTCATCATTAGAACTAATAATTTCTAAATAGTCTTCGATTGACTTTATTCGAACTTCTTCTATCATTTGCTTTTCTTAAAATATTCCTAATTCATCCTTAATATCGTCTGTGTAATTTATAATTTCTTCATTTGCCAAAATCGTAAAACTTAGTTTCTTCATAAGGTTTTGTTGTCTATAAATCCAAATTGCTAAAATTGTAGCAACTATAAAGGAAGGAATTCCAACAATATATTCAGCATAGTCTTTAAATATTTCCATAATGTTTGTTTCAGCTTGCAGGTAACGGTCTGTGTATTGTGTCGTAGCATCCCGAAGGGTGCTATGAACTATACATAATGTTGTGTACAGTTTTATTCTTTTAATTGCAGTGTTTCTGAATCAACTCTTTCTTCATCTATTATTAAAACATTTCCTTCTTCATCATAGACAACACCGTCCTTTTGATTGTATCTTTCTCCTTCTTCAATTAGAAGTTTAACAGCATCAAAATATTCAGAATTAGTACAGCTTAGTTTACTAATAATCTCTTTATGAACACCTGGTTTCCATGGCTGATCCGGTAGAATTTCATTTACTTTTAATGCAAACTCCATGGTCACTTCTTTTTTAGGTGAAGTAGGAAATGTTCCTTTTTTATTATTAAAAGATAAATTTGGCGTTACTCCTTTTGTTATTCGTTCCATTCCTTTGGTTCCCCATTCCTCACTTGCATTTTGACAAAGAGTAACAAAATATGATCTTTTTATTTTTGCCTTAGAAATTGAATTTATTTGTTCGGTATTCAAGAAGTCCCAAGATTTTTGAAGTTCACTAACAGAGTATTCAGATAAATCCAAATTGATTAAGTTCTCAACCGAGAAATTAAAGCTGTTAAGAAGCCTAGATATAGTAAGGAAACTTAAAAAATGCCTATTACTTTTAAGAAATCTTTCATTTGCTCTGCTACCAGTCGGTCTAACAGTTTCCAAAAAATTATCTGTACTCTTCAGAATATTTGAAATCTGAGGCCACACATTTAAATCTGTGGTGAGAGAAAAGACTTTTTCGTAAGCTGGTTCTGATCTCATAAATCTAGATTTTAGACGGGTAGCTTGATCTGGAGCCTTTAAAAATAAACTCACATAACCAGATGCAAGATAGAGTGGAGTTAATATTTGATCTGTTGGTATGCCTTGATTTTTGTAGTAATTTGTTCTTCTCTCATAATATAGATCACATTGTTTTAATATGTCTTCGATATCTCTTTGAATTTTGTCAGTAGCATGTAAAGATGCTAATTCAACAGTTGTTTGATTATTTGTAGCCCTTATTATTGTATCCCTAACGTCATCCTCATTAGTCACCAATACTTTTACTAAAACAGACCTTTCTTTTGGGTCGCTACCTCCTTCTGAGAAATGACGGAAAATTGATTCAGATGTTTGAAGGCCATTAACTATTTGTATATCTTCAATTTGAATTGATTTCCCCACTACACTTGCTCCAGTTGCTAAAATTGTCACACCGTTATTTAACCACCAAAAGTCTGGAGAGTCTATATTCAATAGAGTGACTTTAATATCTTCATTCACCCTGTTAAGGCCCATAAAATCTCTAACATTAGAGTCAAACAGGTATCTTCTTAGTTTCCCTTGATCTGAGATAAAGTTGTGAAAATCTTTCAAATTGACTAGCATCACATACCGTTCTCCTCGTGAAAGATCTTCAACAAAAGGTAATTCAAGAGAAAAATTAGGTGTTTTTCTATGCAGTTCAATTAGCTCGGTTGAACCACTAAAAAGAAATTGTGATGTACAATTACCAAATGAGTCTGATGTGATTTGCTTTATTTGTTCAGACCTAGATATAATAGATTCCCCTAGTTCAGATGTATTACCTCTTGAAGCATAACAATAGTTGATAGAAAAACTGCTTAACCTAGGTGATACTTTTCTATAAGCTAACTTAAGATTTTCTCTAAATCGAATAACTTGTTCAGAGTAATCACCTTTTAGTTTATCGCTATCTATTGCGAAATCTAATAATTCACTAACACTAGCAGCAAGATTGTCTAAAGGAGCTTGTTTAAAAGTGTCATGGTGCTTACATGTTATTATCCACACATCCAACACAGAGCCTGTTTTTGGCCATTTAAATGATTGTGGATCGGATAGATAATGACCATTAACAATTATGAAAAATCCGTCAATTCCCCCGTCATTCCTACCATCTACATTCCCCGCTTTAATCTCATCTCTTGAAAGATCATAGTCTTTTAGAGTTTGTTCAAAAGCAAAATATTCAAATGCCTCATCTCTTTTCTCAGACGGTAATTTTAATTCAACCCTGTCGTCTATTATTCCGTCAATTAGTATTTTATCGTTTTTTGCCATCTATTTTAATTGTACACAACATCCCCATAACCCCTATTCAAATCATCAATATAGAGTACATGTCTATTTAGGATGTTATTTTAATAACTAACTAAACTAACACTTTCATATATAGTATACAAGGAGACTGATAACTAACCACTAAAAATGCCGAATCCAAGATTCTAAGGCGACGAAAGATTGCCAACACTACTCGCTTATTTTTTCCTTTTAACGCAAACGCAGGTCTTAATCATTTTCATTTCCGCAATTATTTTCAGAGACACTATTTATTTTTTAAAATACATTTTTTGTATTTCCCAGCAAATACTAGCCTAGAATTCTAACTTCCCATAAGCAGAGCTTTTATAAACCCAGATTCCCGCCCCACAATTAACCAATTATAATTACTTTTAGATCCAAGAACTCTGAAACTTTGCTAAGCTTACGTCTATGAAAAAGTCCATCCTCCTTTTAAGTCTTCTCCTCTTATTCCAATCTTGCTCAGACGATACCTCTGAAGATCAAGCTGCTATTGCTTCAAAATATATTCAGGATTACACTCAGCAGCCTATTTCTGTGACGTCTCCTGTTGAAATTCAGTTGAAAGAGAAGTTGCCTCAATACACTACCGATCAAAAACTT
>Ga0307964_1000365_pt1 | contig 25596 bp, 25 predicted proteins | sample OrgLakmetagen596_FD_201823 | JGI IMG/M metagenome (GOLD analysis project Ga0307964, IMG submission 201823) | Saline water microbial communities from Organic Lake, Antarctica - #596 | ecosystem: Environmental > Aquatic > Non-marine Saline and Alkaline > Saline | place: Antarctica: Organic Lake... | reverse complement strand
CGACCGGGCCGTTGGTGATCACGCCCATATCAACGGTGCCAATTTGCATACCTTCCAGCAGGGTGCGCTCGTCACCTAGCGAAGCGTTAGGATAAAGTTCGATGTTCACCGCACCTTCGGTTCGCTCTGCTACCAAATCCTGAAATTTGACGGCTGCAATATGAAAGCCATCCTGTTCATTGACCACGTGAGCCAAGCGCAGAGTAATCGGATCCATGTTGGTAAATTCAGACGCAAAAGCCGTACCGGTCAACGACAGGGAAAGGCCAAGCACCAGTGTATTCAACGCGAGTTTTTTCATTGTAGTTATCCTCAAGTGATGATGCGTCCGGAAGGATGCACCAAGGGAACGAGAGTGGTCAATGGTTATACTTCTAATAAAATGGGTGATCAAAAGTTGAGTTTTCCGTAAGTTACACCCAGAAAAGTTTTGCATGACAAGATCAGTCTTTTCCGGGAGTAAAATTTTGTCGATTCTGATGTAAGCCGAGAGCGGCGTATTGACCATCAAATCTGCGTGGAAGCGCTGGTACCCCAAATGTAAAAAACTACCAGAGCTGGGAGCACGCACTCCAAATTACGGAATGACGTCTGCAGGAATGTCGATGTTTAGATTCCTTATTTGTTCGATCAGATTCTGCCTGTGCCCGATTAGGTCTTTTATCATCACACCCCGGTTAGTTTCGACCTCCTGTTCAGTATAGGGTTTGAAGTTTTTAGGGGCACTGCCTCCGGCTATTCCGTCGTCTCTTAACATCCAGTTGAGCAGTTCTGCTAACTGTTGGTTGCTAAGCGCAGACAGCGAAGCGCCCGGAACCCGTATGAGGAATTCCCGGCCTCCTTCTACCTTCAGAAAGTTCCCGACAAAGCCTTTCATCATAGGGATATCGTGACGAGGCGCGCCTTCGCCGTTTGTCAGGTGGCAGCCTAAACACTGCAGCTGATAATTCACCGCCGGTGAATAATTGGCCAAGTGTATTGGTGTCTGCTGAGTTTCGTTGCCAGGTGCTGGCTTCTGATTAGGGTTAGGCATGGTCCGTGCCTCCCCCATCGGGGAGGCAATAATTAAAGCTAAGGTTAAAATACAGATTGTTGAGCGCATTGCTTTGCCCCTCAGATCGCCACACCCTTAATGATTGACACCGTGCAGTGATAAAGGTTGCTCTTCGTGCCGAGGCACCAGTTGATATCGTTATTGTTAAAGGGTCGATACAGCGGTTCTTCACTGTCGTTGCGCGCACATGCGCACTGGTTGCAGCTGTTTTTACCGCAACAATCGTTATAGGAGATTATGTAGTCGATACCGTCCGCAGGGTTGCGGCAAGTGCCAATCCAGGTAACCTGAGATGCTTCTGTTCCTGGGGGGCAGGTGGTCGCGGAGCCGCCACAGCAGGCGCATAAAAAACCGTCTACAGAACAATAACGCCAGTAGTCACAGCTGGTTGGGTCTCCAGGGTCACCGGCTGATGGCGCTCCCGCTGCAAGGGCTTTGCTTGTGCGATCTATGGGAAGCAGGACGGGAGCGGCTACGCCTACTGCCACAAGGGAGCCAAATTTGGCGATAAAGTGCCGCCTGCCGGTAGTGTTTGCGACCTGGCGTGATGAACGTTCAAAAAAGCGATCAAGAAATTTCATATTATTATTCTCCGGAGTCAAGAAGGCGTGTGAATGCCTGGCGATTCAGTTTGAGTCTGTAAGTATTCCTGAAGTGTTGATGAACCCAAAAACTCTGTCTCAAAAAGGCTGTCCAAGTGTTCTCTGGAGTTGACCAGACCTTTGGCCTTGAGCGTGCCAGCCTGATCAATGAGTACAGCATATGGCAGCTTACCAATCTGGAAAGTCATACCGACTTCGGGGCTCAGGATATAACGGGACTTTTCGATTCCTGCTTTAGCAATCAGCTTTTCATGCTCGGCGGCGTCGCCATCGCCCACATAAATAACTTCAAGCTTGTCAGTAGATTTGCCGATCGCCTTGATCGCAGGTATCAATGACTTACAGATAGGGCAGCTGGGTGAAAGGAAAAAGAGCAACGTCGATTTTTCACTGGCATAGCCGATATTAACTGGGAGCCCAGCGCGGTCTGCTGCGGTCACTTGAGGCGCTGGTTGGCCTACCTCAACACCCTTATCAATCATAAGAGCGCCGGCGGGGGCAACCCGTGCGTGCAGAACGCCAATTTGGCGGATTAGGCCCAGGAGTACGAGGGAGGCGGTTATCAAAAGCAACCAAAGCATTACGTTAGAAATAATGAGTGCTTGCATCTTATTTTTCTCCTGAAAATTGTAGTAGCAGCGGCCTGTTGGCAAGCCAAAGGTCGGTAGCTGTATAAAGCAAAACCAAGACACTCCCTGCTGCAATCATGACGAAGTTGTCGTGCAGGTTGAGAGGCCTTTCAAGCATGGGTAGCAGTGCAACAACGGCCATTATTGCCAGCGCCAGGTTGCGAGCCAGAAGCGCAGGTTGCAGTGGCTGGCGCATTGCCGGGCCGGAACACCCACAGTCGATGTCTTTTCGGCCACGTACCAGGTTAATAGCGATAGCCAGCGCATACAGGCTGACTAATAAGGCTGCAAAAACGCCAGCGAAGGGCCTGGTGGTGCCCCACAGCAAGCCTGCCGCTATGGCAAGCTCGGCGACTGGCAAGGCCATGGCTGAGGTAGGTACCACGAACTCTGGAACTAACTCATACTCTTTAATCTGACGGCGAAACCAGCTGGGATGCCTGAGTTTATGGCTTGCGGCGCTGGCGAATATAACGCTGAGCGCTAGAGCTGCCGATGTACTGATAATAGGATCTATCATCGTGTTACCTCCTAGTGGTTTATAACCAGGGTAGGTGTCGCACTGAGGCCTTCCATCGTCCCCGTGTGCTCACCTTTAGTCAGGTCAAAAATCTCCATGCCGCCCTCAATGTTCATACCAAGCAGCAACGGCTTGTCGTCTGAGGTTGCGCTCAAGCTCCAAATAAGACCTGGAGAATCGAGTGTTCCGATTTTTTTGCCGGTTTCGAGGTCGAAAACCCAAATGATCTGACTGGGATCTTCCCAGTTAAGAGGTTTGTGATCAGGGTGCATCAGTACGTACAGACGATTCAGACCAGGCGATGCTGCCATCAGTTGCCACCCGCCTGGTGCCCAGCCTTCTTCTCGCTCCTCATCACTAACGAGGGACCACCTGGGTAGTATTGCAGGGATATTTCCGGACAAATCCATGGGGACTACTTCACCCAGCGTTGTTACGAAGTAATAGACATCACCAATCTGCGTGGCTCTCTCGACCAATTTTTCTTCATCCGGATCAAAAAAACTTTGTTTTAGCACGATCTATTTCCTTGCCGTTATCATCTAAGGTAATCGTCTGAAGAGATCCGTCGCCGCATATTGAAGCAAACCGGCGATCTCCCGAAGGGTAGTTCAGGACGCACCCGTTAATCGAGATCTCGTTAACGACCTCTTGCTTAGTAACGTCGACGACCGTAATGGAGGTAGATGGGGTGAAGTTATAAATGTATAAAAATTTGTCGTCCGCGCTTTTATCGAAGCCATAGCGTTCGGTTAGCATAAATGCCCGTTTGCTGGGTATCTTAAGCTCCCATTTTGGCACCAGATTCCGACTATCCCACGCTGTTAAAATATCGACTCGATCTCCCCGTACGTAACGGCTATAAAAAAAGTCAGCGGTGTAAATCGTCTCTCTATCGTTGGAAAGCACCATAGGGGCACCTCCACCGGTTGGCATCATCCCGAGAAACTTTTGGTTATCGGGGTCAACGACGGTAACCCGGCCCACGACCAGGTTGTCGAATTGAAAGTCCACGATATAACTTCTGTGGTCATCGGGTGGTGGCAGTGTGGTGCTGCCGATGGTGTCGTTAGGTAATTGTGCATTTGCACCTGCAGCAAACAGTCCAGATGCAAGCATCAGGCAGCAAACTAGTTTTTTGGATAGATGCATCACGTAGTTCCTCAATATTTGTTTTTATGTTTAAGGTCACAGCCATACGCGCTAAAGGCACGTCTTTTACACCATTTCATCTGCTGTTATATTGCAGCGATTGTTTTCATTTTTTTATGCTGATAATCCGACCTTGAGTAACCGCTTTAAGGCCTTCAACGCCAAATTCGACGCCGTAACCAGAAGATTTATTACCTCCAAATGGAACCATCGGATGAATCGCGCTGTGTTGATTTACCCATACCGATCCTGCTTCCAGGCGAATCGCGAGCCGGCTTGCGTCAGCTGTTTTGTCGGCCCAAAGGGAGGCACCGAGGCCTGCTTCAAGCCCGTTTGCGGATTCGATCGCATCCTCCAGTTCGCGATAACGTATGATCGGCAGAGCCGGGCCAAACTGCTCTTCGTCAACTAATCTTTGGCCGTCCTCGATGTCGCCAACCAGCGTCAGTGGTAAAAAGTAGCCTTTGCCCGGTACTTCACCAAACTCCCTAATGTCGCAACCGTTGGTTCGAGCGTCTGCAATGAGTGCCTTTACCTTTTCGAACTGCATGCTGTTCTGAAGGGGGCCAATCATCACGGTTTCATCCATGCCATCACCAATTTTTATTTGGCTGGCGATTGAACCAAGCTCAGATAAGACGGCTTCGTAATCATCTTCATGAACATACAGGCGCTTAATGGCTGCGCATGTCTGACCAGCGTTAAGGAAGGCCGCCCAGAACACATCGTTGGCTATAGCTTTAATATCGGTGCCGGGCAGTATGATTGCAGCATCGTTTCCGCCCAACTCCAGCGTTATGGGTGATAAGTTTTTTGCTGAAGCTTCGATAATGCGGCGTCCGGTAGACTCGCTACCGGTGAACATGATCTTGTTGATGTCTGGATGACTCGTTAGCTGGCTGCCAATGCGCCCGTCTCCCGTCACTGTGTTAAGCACCCCAGGCGGGAGAGCCTGATTGATCAATCTCACCATCTCCAATGTCGCAATGGGAGTGTATTCAGAGGGTTTCAGAACGACGGCATTGCCCATCCTTATAGCCGGAATAATCTGCCATATGGCAATCATCAAAGGCCAGTTCCATGGCGCGATTGCCGCCACAACCCCCAGCGGAATGCGATGCAGCGTGTCTTTGCGCTCGTCATCCTCGTACACAACCTCGGGAGGCAGTTCCAGGCTTGCCGGCACCTGAGTCCATCCGACACAGGCCTGCATCTCAAACCTGGAGCCGGGGCCCGACAAAGGTTTTCCCTGTTCCCGTGTAACAAGTTCCGCTAAATATTCGGAGTTTTCCTCCAAAATCTGAGCAATATTTTTGATGGCTTCGCGGTGCTCTTGATCACTTTTCTGTGCCCAGCTTTTTTGAGCTAATGCAGCCGATTGCACCGCATCATTAACCTCTTGTTCATCACTTTCGGGAGCGAACCCTAGCGAGTCTCCGCTGGCAGGGTTGAAAATCTCATAGCTGCTTGAGGGCTCAGTTAACCGTCCGTCTAGGATGTTCTTGTAAGTCTGCATTTCTTATTTCTCCGAAGAGTGGTTTTTGCGCTGAGGTACAGGTCAGAAAGAAATAAACCCAACTATCTGCGCATAGACGTTGAAATCATCGTCTTGCAGTTGGCTGCCGCCGGCGATCGCGCTGTTGTCTGGCTTATAGAAACCGACTAAAGGCGTCAGGAAAACGTTATCGTTTACTGCCCACTCTGCGTAGATATCAAGCTCTTGGCCGTCTAAAGAACCGGTACCACGCGCGGTATCGCTGAAGTCAAAAAACAGTGCGCCCACGGTGACGTTTTCTGCAGGGTTAGCCTTCACGCCAACATGAATGATTTCGCTGTCACTGCCGAAAGGTCCGGCATAGTTAGCTGCAACTTCTCCCTGGAACCACGTGCCGTAGCCGCGGTTGAAGCCGAAAAACAGAGGGTCAAATTCTTCATCAAACGACGAGTAGCGAACATTGGCGCTCGGAGACCATGCCAGTTTGTCAAAGGTCCATCCGGCTTCTACATACCAGGCATTGGAGTCCTTGCGGGTAGAGTCTCCCTGATCCTGAGAAACGAATTCTGTTGAAAGGAAAAGTTGATCGATGCCGGCGGAGCCTTGATACCGGACGCTAGTGGTTTTTTGTCCATCCCTGCTGGTCAGGCCTAATGCTTGTGCATAGGGTTCGTTAACGCCTAGCCCTTTCAGGTGCATCAGGCCGAAGGTGCCGTGAGCGGCAGTATATTCGAGGTTTATACCTGCCAGTTCGGTATCTGCTTGAGCTTTATTATCCGATTCAAGCCAAAACAAATCTGAGCGCAGCCCTGTCTCGCCACCAATTCGCACGATCGCAGTGTTGTTGAACGCTTTTCTTGCTGCAATCCAGTAAGCGCCGCCACGGTCGAAGTCCAAGCCACCGCCGTTCAGGCCTTCGCCCAAATTTAGGGCATCTCCGTTAATCAGAAACCCGTCGCCGACGACAAAGTTCTGACTGCCTAGCGAGATATCCAGTCCATCCTGTCCAAGAAATGGCAGTAATCTCCCGGATTTGAAACCAATAAAGGCATCTTCAAGGTCTGTTTCCGTTTCATCACCTGTCGTGAAACCACCGGCATCACCATCACCGAAGGTTCCTGATGACACAGCGTTAAGTCCACCATAGACGGTGATGTCAGCGCCAAAGGTGTAGTGGCCTGAAAGTCCGTATTTGAAATAGCCCTCTTGCCACTGCGCGCCGCCGCTGTCTGTGTCGGCAAGGTAGTTTTTGTCACTCGTGAAAATGCCGGCTGCTATTTCCAGGTCGGCGTTCAGTTCGTGATTTTCAGCACTCGATAGTTCAACGGCAGAGACGGTCTGTACCATCATTCCGGACGCGATAATGCCGAAAATGGTACGGTACAGTGAGTTGTTTTTACGCATTTTTTGGCCTGTTTTTATAGTTGGAATGGCTTTTATGGGCACCGGGCTTCTCGGGCCCTGGATTTTGTTCATCAATTACAGGTAACTAGTTTTATCAACTAATCATAGTCAAAGCTTTCTCTTTGGTGCCATAAGATTTCGTTGTTGCGCCAAATGCATGCCGGCAGACTTTTTGGCCGCTTGGCGTCTCAGATATGGAGCAATTTTGGTGTGTTGTTGGAGCGTTGTAAGAGTGCGGCGCGCTATGTGCGTTCCGGGGCTTCAGGCGCGCTTTAAGGGCTTTGGCTGGGGCTGCTGTCCAGTGGGCTTGCTTGACTTTCAAAGTTTTTTGCGTAATTTTAAGGCAGGTTTCTTTTTATTAAAATGTGATAGAAAAAAAAAGTCATAACCGTGTCGTCTTGTGCGAGCGAAACTGCTGACTTTGATAAGTGGATCAGAAGTATCAATGACGTCTGTGGGCCATTTTTGGCGAAGCAAGTAGGCAAAGAATTTCTGGGGTCAGTTGAAAAAGTCGGCGGATCTCTTGATATGTCTAAAGTTTTGATTCAGGGAGCAGACCTTTACCGAACCTCAAAGGAAATACTGCGAGGGGGCGTGCCAGTCTTTTTCTGTGCCTTTCAGATCAGCGGAAAATCACTTTTTGAACAAGCCGGAAATCGCTCAATTGTAGCTGCCGGCGATATCGTGCTGGTTGATTCTGCCTTGCCGTTTCGATTTTCATTCCCGGAGCCTTCTCAGCAATTATCACTTGTTGTGCCGCGACAGGTCATCGAGAGGGTGCTGAACGTCAGTAAAATTGAGCTCGGAGTAAAGATCCCCGCAAACTCCCATATCGCCTGCTTCGCGAGGAAGCTGGTGCTGGAGGCTTCGTTGCATGAAAACCTGGATCTGGAAGAGGGGGCTGCGATTTTAGACTCGGTGATGGCGTTGATAAAACCATCGGTGTTAAAGAGTGTTAGTAGTACCGATCCATACAGCAGAGTGTTTATAGCTGCTTCTGAGTTTGTGAAAGAAAATATTGATAAACCTGAATTGAATGCACCCATGGTGGCTAATTCAATCGGGATCTCGGTGCGCAGTCTTTACCGTGCGTTCTCTGGTAACTCGATCACACTGTCAGAGTATGTGAAAGCTCAGCGTCTGAAGATGTGTGCCGAATACATCACGGTGCATAGCGGCAGGTTGAACCTCACTGAAGTGGCCTATAAATATGGCTTCGGCAGCCCCAGCTATTTTTCGACCGCCTTTAAAGGTCGTTATGGAATGACACCTTCCGACTTCAAAAAACGTTGCTCCTCAAGTCAGTGTTGATTTTGACACTAATCTGAACGCTTCTCTTTAATCCTGCCTGGCTACTTTGCTTGTCCTTCGGTTCATGCCGATGCGCCGAATTTTGCCCCATTGTTTCTATGGCTGGTTTCGTCATGCCATTACTTACGGGGTAGAAGGTTTTTAAGTGCTGTTTTTAATGTTTTAAAGTTTCTTTTTTAGCGATTTAATGCCGTTTCTGGGATCTTCTCATCTCGTTATTGGGTGTGGTTGTCTGGAGTTGAAGATTTGTCCGTTAACGCACTTATGGTTTTATTGGTATTTTTTTGTTTTAAATCAATGTCATGATGATTATGTATTTCTGTTTTTTGTTTTACGACGAGCGATCTACTTTCCGTCCAACCTCAAAAGGGCGACTTTCAGTTAGTTGACGTTTCAAGTGACAAGTGAAATTATTTGGCCGTTGCCAGTAACCAATAAATATTCTCAAATCTACACTGTTAGCTTACAAAAATAGAAGTATGAGAGTTCGTATGACTGCATTAACAGTTCGGTGTGACCTTGGACCCCTGAAGGTTTAAGGGTCGCGATCAAGGATTCAATTGATGTTGAGGGAGTTCCGACTCGCCTCGGTAGCGCTGCGTGTGAAACAGCCGCGCCTGCACGTGCGCATGCCGAGTTAGTTGGCGATATTCTCAAAGCAGGGCATTGCATAATCGGAAAGACGGTTATGCATGAGCTTGCCTTTGGCGTCACCGGTGTTAATCACTACGCAGGTACTCCTGCGAACCCTCACTATCCACATCTTATTCCTGGCGGATCTTCCAGCGGTTCAGCCACGGCTGTTGCAAGTGGCGAAGCAGACTTTGCAATCGGCACTGACACAGGCGGTTCGGTGCGCGTTCCCGCTGCCTGCTGTGGCGTTTTTGGTTTCAAACCGACGTTCGGCCGCGTTAGCCGCGCCGGTGTTTGGCCTGCCGAGACTTCTCTCGATTGCGTGGGCCCCTTTGCGGCCACACTTCCTATGCTCGAACAAGCTGAGCAAGCGTTAGACCCCAGTTTCAATCTGAATGCAGTGACAAAAAAAAGGTTCCGGTTTGGTTCGGTTGCTGATGTTTCGGCGCGCCCTGAAGTCATGGCGGCTTTGCAGCAGTTTCTGGAGTTTAGCGGCGTCAACCTGGCTCAGGCCGATTTACCTCTGATGGAAGATGCCTTTCAGGCCGGCTTGGCGGTGATTAATGCAGAGACAGCATCTGCGACTAAGCTGTTACTAGAGACGGGTAAGGTGGGTGCGGATGTGGCTGAGCGGCTGCGTAAGGCAGCACACACTACACCGGAGCAGGTGGTCGTTGCTGAGCAGGTGAGAGAAGCGTTCTCTCGACAGGTAGATGCTCAGCTAGAAGTTTTTGATGTGTTGGTCATGCCGGCACTGCCTGATTATCCAATTCGACTTAATGCGGCGCTTGCGGGCGAGACGGATCTGCGCATGACTGCGCTGGTGCGGCCTTTCAATCTGTCTGGTCATCCTTGCTTGGTTATTCCGTTTGAAGTTGAAGGTTATCCCATTGGCATTCAGTTAGTTGGGCGCAAAGGTGAAGACGAAGAAGTATTTCTTGCTGCTCGCGAGTTGTTGCAGACGAGCACATACCGAAAAGACAATAAATATACGCAGTGACAGGGGAGTAGAACGACATGCCTGGTTACAAGATTGATAAATCCCTTTGGGGTGGAGCGACCGTATTCGACGCTCTGATGAACGATATTCGCACGCGCCGACAGGAGTTTGAGGATCAGAAGTATATCTCCCAGGATATTGTTGAGTCCTTCAAGAGTATCGGTGTCTATCGAGCGATGGTGCCTAAAACGTTGGGTGGTGACGAGCGCAGCCCAGTAGAATTTTTGCAAATGGTCGAAGCGTTGTCTGCTGCTGATGGCTCGGCTGGTTGGGTCGCAAGTTTCGGCATGAACCCCGCTTATCTGGCTGCGCTGCCGCTGGAAACCGTCGACACGGTATGGTCGGAGACCCCTGATGTAGTCTTTGCTGGTGGGATCTTCCCGACTCAGACCGCCAAGCGCGTCGACGGTGGCTATATTGTCAACGGTCGCTGGAAGTTTGCTAGTGGCAGCATGGGGGCGTCTTTACTAGGTGTTGGCATCCAGTCTGACGATGGTGAGCCGTTGCCGCGTATGGCTGTCATGCCAGCGGAGAAGGTTCGGATTGACCCAACCTGGAATGTCGTCGGCATGGTTGGTACCGGTAGTCATGATCTGGTGGTGGATGAGGTGTTTGTGCCGGAGGAGTGGACCTTCGTTCGTGGCGGCAAGCCCAATATCGACTCCGACTTCTTTCGTTACCCCGCGCTGTCGTTCGCAGCACAGGTCCTTGCCGTGACTACTGCGGGCATGGCACGTGAAGCACTTGATGTGGTGCAGGCGATGGCGGCGGGTCGGAAGTCCGTTACTGGCGCGCCGAACTTGGGTGAACGTGAACATGTTCAGATCGAGATCGCTAAGGCGGAAGCTAAGGTTCGTGCTTCCCGTGCTTTTTTCTACGAAGCCACAGAAGATGCCTGGAATAGTATTAAGGCTGGTGGTGAGCCCAGTCGCGATCAGGTCAACTTGGTGCGACTGGCGACGACTCATCTGACCCATGAGTGCGCTGAAGCTATACGTTCCATCTATCAGGTTACGGGCATGACCGGAGCCTCTAACGACCACCCGCTGTCGCGAATTGTGCGTGACTCGATGATGTGCACTCAACACGCCTTCATGGGTGTGATTACGCTAAAAAATGCCGGAGCCATGTTCTTCGGCCACGACCCACTGCCGGGTTATCTGTGATCGTAAAATATCAAGGAGATTAATCATGAGTGATAACAAACCTTTGCGTGTTCTTTTCTGTATGGGCATCAACCAGAATTTCATGGGCGCACCGCGTGAGGAACAGCTTGATGTTTGGGCCGCATTCAGTGAGATGTGGAACGGTATCCACGACATGGATGGTGTTGAGGTGATTGGCAACATGGATGACGACCAGAGCATGGTCGGGCCTTCAGACGGCTACCCCTGGACCACATACCTGCTAGCGGATGTGGTTGACTACAACACTGTAGTCGCCTGCTGCAACCTGTTCCGCTCTACCGAGGTAGGAAATGGGCCCTCGAAGCTTTGGCGCTACGTAAAAGTTGAGGCGCGTATGGGCCGTGAACTGATTGTCCAGCGTACCTGAGGAATCTGTATGAGTGAGCTGAAGCAGTTGCGCCAAAGAGTGAGTGCCCTGGAGGCAAGTCAGCATGTTAGCGCCTGTCTGCATGAGTACATGCAGTTATGCGACTATCTTGACGAAGGTTTTGACCTTGACCCACTAATGGCGCTGTTCACCGAAGATGTCATCTGGGAAGGCAAAGGCAAGCGTTATGCCTCTAGCTTTGGTCGTCGCGAGGGGCGCGAAGATTTACGTGCGATGTTTGAGAAATACACTCAACCACCGGCACATTTTGCGCTCAACGTGCATTTCCTGACGTCTGAAAAAGTGGTCGTACAAAGTGAGACGGTTGCGGAGGGTACTTGGGTATTACTCCAGACCGCTACCTTTACTGATGACCGCTCCCAGCTTAGTTGTGCGTTGCTGAATGTGCATTTCCGCAAAGAAGACGGACGCTGGAAAATCGCACACTTCTGCACCACCAGTCGTTTCAACCGGCCAGTGCAGATGGCGTGGGACAACCCACAACCACTGCCGGTGCCCGACGAATAACAACGCCCCGACGAATCCTGGGGTCGTGAACGAATATAGAGAGTGTGACCATGAGCGAATTGATCGATATAAAAAACGTCAGCCTGAGTGCGGCTGAAATGGTTGAGGAGGGCCGGATAAACAAGGCTCTCTACTCTGATCCAGCGATCTTTGAAGAGGAACTGGACAAGGTATTCAATAACACATGGATCTATATTGGCCATGAGAGTGAGGTGCCTGAAGCAGGGTCTTATAAGACCGCATGGATCGGCCGCCAGTCGGTGATCCTGACTCGTGACAGAAAGAAGAATCTGCACGTGCTCCAGAACCGCTGCCGTCATCGTGGTGCCACTGTCTGTGAAGACCGTACCGGCAAGACCAAAAGTTTCACTTGTCCGTATCATGGCTGGTCCTACGGTCTGGATGGTGCTTTGAGGGCGATACCGAAGCCAGAAGAGTACGAAGGCGTCCTTGATAAGGCCGATCTCCCGTTGGAAAGTCTGCGCGTTGAGACATATAACGGCTTGGTCTTTGCCACTTACCGTGACGATATTGAATCGCTTGAAGATAACCTCGGTGGCGCTAAGAAGTGGATAGATCTCTTCATGAAACAGGGAGGGGGATATCCGGTCAAGGTGCTGGGCGAGCATCGCTTCAGTTTCCCTGGCAACTGGAAGATCCAGCTGGAAAACACTACTGACGCTTACCATTTCCCCGTTATTCACAAGTCATTTATCAGCTCACTGGACGATGCGACTCAGGATATTTTCGACTTTCTGGATGGCGAAGGCTATGTAGAAGACCTTGGCAACGGCCACAGCGTTATGGTGATGATCCCAGAGCTGGTTGATCTCGAAGAAAATGTCGATCAAGAAATTCCCCAGCGTTTCCAAGATCTTGCTGATGAGTTGCGCGCCGAGGGCCGGTCTGAAAACGAAGTGAAGAAGTTGGTACGTGCCGCTCATGGTACCGGGTTCAATCTTAACCTGTTCCCCAACGTTGCCTGCTCCATGGCCTTCTTCCGTGTTCTGCGTCCGGTGACTGTTGATAAAACCGAGATTCAGCACGTAGCCATTGGTGGTGAGGGTGCGCCCGAACCGTTTAACCGCAGACGTCTGCGTGTGCACGAGCACTTCCAGGGCCCTATGGGCTTTGGTACGCCTGACGATGGCGAGGCATGGGAGCGTGTACACAAGGGCTCTCAGTCAGGCCCGGATGGTTGGGTTCTGGTTAACCGTGGGATGAATAACCTGCACGAGTCGGAAGACGGAAACGTTGCGGGTTCCGTGTGTTCTGAAACCGGCATGCGCGCTGCTTACCGTGAGTATAAGAAAATGATGGCCGCAGGTGAGGAGAAGTGATTATGACGACTAATACCCAAGTACTTAATGAAGTAACTTCTTTCATCTGGAGTGAGGCAGATCTACTCGACCACCAAAACTATGGGGAATGGCTGGACCTGTGGACCGAGGAGGGTCTTTATATTGTACCGGCCGAGTTTGAGGGTGACGAGAACTTTAAAGACACTCTGAACCTAGCTCTGGACGACGCCAATATGCGGCGCATGCGTGTTAATCGGCTGGAGAGTGGTGAGTCTGTATCTGCTCGAGCTACCGGCAATACCGTTCGCATGATATCCCGTGTACGGATATTGGAAGCCGGAGACGATCTGGTAGTAGCACGCTGTGCGATGACGCTGAACGAAATGCGTCACGGTAAGCTCGTGACGTATCCAGCCGATGTGGAATACCAGCTGCAGCCGTCTGGGGATAGTTATCGCCTGAATCGTAAAGTGGTTCGGCTAATGCACGCGGATAGCTTTCTGCGAACCGTCAGCTTTATTTTCTGAGGAGGGCCTATGGCTACCCCAACAAATACTCAGATCGCCATGGTTACGGGTGCTGCACAAGGGCTGGGCTACAGCATAGCTGCCCGCTTGTTGGGTGCCGGATACAAGGTGGTACTGACAGACCTGAACCTGGAGGCCGCCGAGCAGGCGGCTACGAAACTGGATTCCGGCGGCCAGTGGGTATTACCGCTCGCGCTGGATGTTTCCCGAAAAGAGGATTTTGATGCGGCTTTGGCCTCCACCCTGGAGCGTTGGGGTGAGTTGCATGTGCTCGTGAATAATGCCGCGGTCACGCGTGCTACGGCGGTAATGGAAATTGACTCTCGTGAGTTTGCTGAAGTGGTTAATACCAACTTAGGCGGTACTTTTTCAGGGTGTCAGGTGATGGGGCATTACATGGCCGGCAAAGGCTATGGTCGCATCATCAACATGGCCTCACTGGCGGGCCAGAACGGAGGCACCTCAACGGGCGCCCACTATGCGGCCTCGAAGGGCGGCATTCTGACGCTAACTAAGGTGTTCGCAAAAGAACTGGCGAGTCGCGGTGTGACGGTGAATTCAGTATCGCCGGGCCCGATCGATTCGCCAATGGTAAAAGCGTTGGTGCCAGAAGAGCGCCTGCCCGGATTGCTAAAGGCGATTCCAGTGGGGCAGTTAGGCGAAGCCGATTTTATTGGCGACATGGTGGTGCAATTGGCGCGGCCGGAAGCAGCTTTTGCTACTGGAACCACCTGGGACGCCAATGGCGGCCTGTTCATGCGCTGAGGTAGAGAGACTATGACGAGAAGTATTGATTACCCACTTATTCAGGCAACTATCATTCGTCGCGACGATCAGACTGATGAGATCTCGGCGTTTGAACTGGTTGCGGCCGACGGTAGTCCCTTGCCTGCTTACGAGGCCGGAGCACACGTTGATGTGGTGTTGGGTCCTGACCTGATTCGCCAGTATTCACTATGCAGTGCACCACGTAGTGCATCCGGCGAAACGGTCTACCGTCTTGGCGTTCTTAATGACCCAAATTCTCGTGGTGGTTCTCGCCATATTCATACGAAAATAAAGGTTGGTGGGGAGGTTCAGATTAGTCCTCCACGCAATCATTTTCCGCTAACGATGGATGCAGCGCACAGTTTGCTAATCGGTGGCGGCATCGGTATCACGCCGATGATCGCGATGGGTTACGCCCTGAAGTCAGCCGGCAAGTCATTCGAGCTACATTACTGTACCCGCAGTGAGAGCAAGGCCGCATTTCTGACAGAGCTACGTGATGCGTTCGGTGACAGCCTGATATTACATTTTGACGATGCGGGTGACGCAGATCGGATTAACCCCAAGGCGCTTGTGGCGGCACACACTGACTCACACCTTTATGTGTGTGGGCCGAGCGGGTTTATGGATTGGGTTATCGGTCAGGGTAAAGATGCCGGGTTACCGGATTCACAGATTCATTCCGAGTATTTCAATGCCGAAGTTGATATCAGCGGAGGCGCTTTCGAAGTCTACGCTCAAATCAGCGATGTAACTGTGCAGGTTGGGCCGAATGAAAGTATAGCGACCGCACTGGCAGCGGCAGGTGTGCAGGTACAGCTCTCCTGTGAGGAAGGCGTTTGCGGCACCTGTCTCTGTGATGTGGTTGAGGGTGTGCCTGATCACCGAGATCATTTTCTAACGGATGAGGAAAAAGAGGACAACGATCAAATCACGGTGTGCTGCTCCCGCGCCAAGAGTGATCGGTTGGTGATAGACGTCTAAAACTGGATCGAAGGTTTTACTGTGGCAGTTTACTGAAAACAATTAATACAACGCGAGGTAAATCTGATGAAAAAGGGTGTAATGCGTCCCGGACATGTGCAGATTCGGGTATTAGATATGGACGAGGCTCTGCAACATTACGTTGAGTTGATGGGCCTGATAGAAACTGACCGGGATGAGCAGGGTCGTGTTTATCTCAAAGGCTGGACGGAGGTGGACAAGTTTTCGGTTGTTCTGCGCGAAGCGGATCAGCCAGGCATGGATTTTATGAGCTTCAAGTGCCTGAATGAAGGAGTTATCGATAAGTTGCATCAGGATCTTGTAGCGTACGGGTGTGATGTGGAAGAAATTCCGGCGGATGAGTTGAAGAGTTGTGGTCGCCGTATTCGCTTCCAGGGGCCAACTGGCCACTACTTCGAGTTGTTCGCTACGAAGGAGCAGAACGGTCGTTATGGCGTTGGTAACCATAACCCGGAAGCCTGGCCGCGCGACCTCAAGGGCATGAAAGCACAGCGTTTCGACCATTGCTTGCTGTATGGGCCAAACCTGGACGAGACCTTAGATCTCTTCCGCGAAGTGCTCGGTTTTGATCTGGTTGAACAAGTGATGACACCGGATGGTAAGCGGGTGGCGCAGTTCCTGAGCGTGAGCATGAAAGCGCACGATGTTGCCTTCATCGATCACCCGGAACCTAAGTTTCACCATGCGTCTTTCTTCCTGGAAACTTGGGAAGATGTGCTGCGTGCCGCCGACCTGATTTCGATGACGGACACGTCAATCGATATTGGTCCGACCCGTCATGGCCTGACTCATGGCCAGACAATCTACTTCTTTGATCCGTCCGGCAACCGTAATGAAGTGTTCTGCGGTGGTGATCATTTCTACCCCGATCATGAACCAATTACCTGGGATGCGGATAAGTTGGGTAAGGCGATTTTCTACCATGATCGCCAGCTTAACGAACGCTTCCTCAGTGTGTTGACCTAATGTCGGAGGACTGAAATGTCATTTGATCCTAAGGACTTTCGCCGCGCGCTGGGTAAGTTCCCCACCGGCGTGACCGTTATTACCGCCCGTGATGCTGATGGTGAGCCCATCGGCGTGACGGCCAGCAGTTTCAACACGCTATCGATGGATCCGGCACTGATACTTTGGAGTATCGATAAGAACGCGTATAGCTTAGATGCCTTCAGCAAGGGGAAGGGCTTTGCTATAAACGTTTTGCGACACCATCAGTTAGAACTGTCTAATGGTTTCGCCCGGCGTGGTGAAGATAAATTTGCAGGTGTCGAGACCAGCGACTGTGCTAACGGTGCTCCGTTGTTGCCAGATACTGCTGCCTGGTTTGCCTGCACAACCTGGGAGGTCTACGAAGGAGGTGATCACGTCATCATCGTCGGGGAGGTGACCGATTACGGTTACTCAGACAACGTGAGCTCATTGGTATTTCACAATGGCCGCTACGCTGTGTCGGCAACTCACCCAGCCGGGAGCCCACCGGTTAAATCGCTGGAGGCTCACGGTTTCCTTGGCGACTATCTGCTGTATCAGTTGCGTCAGACATTGAACGCCTATGCGGCAGATTTCTACCCACGGCTCGGCGAGTTTGGCGTTACCGTTGAGGAGTGGCGTTTGCTTACCCTGCTGGGGGATGGCGAACCAATGACGCTTGAGGTGGTCAGCGGATACGTTTCTCAGCCGCTTAGGGCGCTGGCTGAAACCGGTGAGTGGCTTCAGGAAAAGGGGCTCATAACGGTCATTAACAATGATAGTTTTCAGCTGACTGAGAAAGGCCAGCAACTCGCCACCCGAATGCTGGAGATGGCTATAGAGCACGAGCAAAACATTTTCTTCACTTTGGATGACAGCGAGCAGGAAATGTTTAAGAGTATGTTGAACCGAATTCAGGCTGTTATCTAATAGGGATGTTTCGAAGTATCATGTATTCGGCGATGTTGCCCTGTTTAAGGATGATCGGGAGCATATATATTTCCTGCCATGGACGGTCGCCCGCCTTAGATAGGCAGGGTGTGGCTCGAGAATAAAACAAAAGTAGGAGTAATAAATGAAAATTTACAAATAGGTGCTGAATGCGTTGGCGCATAGTTTTCCGTTATGTTCGTCGCGCCTTTTTGATGCCGAAAATATTTCACTCGATATACAGAGGTCCTAATAATTAACTTTGCTGGCTCGTGATCAGAATGTTGCCCATTTGCAGGGTGAATCAATGCTAAGAGTTGGGAAATAACTGAAGGTCTTAATAAAGTTTGTCTTTCAAATAATAGTTTGACTTTAAGATAAATGCATGTAAGTGTCAGTTCACTGAAAGGATCAAAATTCGTTGTTAGGACTAAAACGGATTATTTTACAGTTGCAAGATCTTTGATCTAGCTTAAAACAAAAAATAAGTAGAGGTGATTTATGGAATATACAAAAAACTCAATCAGTTCTGGGGGGTTATCAGGTTTCTTGGTAGCCGTTTTTTTGTTTATTGGGGCTTTTTCTTCCGCGGGTGCTTATGCGTCCGATGTCATTAAGGTGGGATTTATCGATTCTCTTACGGGTCCTATATCATCGTTGGGCGTACCTTACGATAAGGGGATGAAGGCGGCTTTAGCCTATAAATCGAGTATTGATGGACATGAGATTGAAGTGATCAAGCTTGATGATGAATCCAGTCCCAGTAAAGCAGCGCGAAACGCGCGCAAATTAATTAATGAGGATAAAGTCGACATCATCATTGGTACTTCTGGTTCACCCGGTTCATTAGCTATTGCCGCAGTGGCGAGCAAAGCAAAGACTCCTTTCATATCATTGGCGCAGGCCAGTCTTCCAGCCGATCAAGATTGGACTTGGATGGTAAACATTCCTCAACCGGCATCGCTGATGTTTGACGTGCTGGCTAAGCATATGAAAAATGAGGGTGTTAAGTCGATAGGGTATATCGGTTTTTCAGATAGCTGGGGCGATTCGGCCTACAAGGCGATTTCGGAAAACGCCAAGAAGTACGGCATGAGTGTGATTAGTGATGAGCGCTATGCACGTTCTGATACTTCAGTAACCGGCCAAGTACTCAAAACACTGGCTAAGCATCCTGATGCTGTTATGACGGGGACGTCAGGCACACCAGGAGCGCTGCCCTATCTAGAGCTGGCAAAACGTGGTTACCAGGGCCAAATATACGGTGCGCATTCACTGATCTCGTCCGGATTTATCAGGGTTGGTGGCGATGCTGTTGAAGGGCTCGTAGCACCAACAGGTCCTGTTACTGTGGCAGATCAACTTCCTAAGGGCTATCCAACCCGTGCAATGGGTATCAAGTTCCATGAAGTGTATGAACAAGCAAATGGAGAGCCAGCTGCTGATGCGTTTTCGTCTTACGCGTTTGATGCCTGGATAGTATTTCTTGACGCGGCCCAGCGTGCCTTGGAGACGGCCGAGCCTGGAACAGCTGATTTCAGATTGGCTTTGCGTAATGCTTTGAATAGCACCAGAGAGGTTGTAGGAGTACACGCTGTATATAACTTTACTCCCAACACGATTTATGGCGTAGACGACCGTGCTGCCGTCGTTGTAAAGCTTGAGAACGAGCATTGGAAGCTTCTCGAAGCTGACGTCAAAATTAATAATTAATTCATCGGAGTTGGTAGAGAGCCTCGTTACAAGCAAGTCGAAATAGTATCCCGTATTTTTCGATTGCTTTGCCGAGGTTTTTTATTTAGATGAGAGGTTGCTGATTTCACAGTTCCTGGATAGTTACACGGCTGAGTAGCCGTCCTTCCCAAATGGGGCTGGGTTGATCAGAGCGACAGTCGCACATTAACAATGGTGCATTTCTAGTATGGACTGGAATATATTTTCTCTTCTGACAATCGATGGCCTGGTTAACGGTTCGATGTATTTGCTTGCCGGGCTGGGGTTGGTTTTAGTATTTTCCGTTACTCGGGTGGTATTCATCCCGTTTGGTAGTATTGCGGTGTACGCGGCTTTTAGTCTCGCCGCTTTTCAGGCAGGGAATGTGCCAGCGACTATCGGTTTGGTGGTGATATTTGCCTTATTAGCAACAATTGTTGAAGTTGTAAGCCTGATACGAAAACATGACGTCAAGCGTATTCCAAAGGCAATATTGTGCTGGGGCATACTACCCCTTATTCCATGTGCATTAGCATGGGGCGTTGTAAAGACTCAAGCTCCTGAGTATGCACTGTTAATAGCCTCTATTTTACTGGTAGTGCCGGTAGGGCCGTTGTTAGGTCGTATTGTCTTTCAGCCTATTGCGAATGCTTCGGTATTGGTTTTATTGATTGTTGCCTTAGCACTTGAATTCGTTGCTTCCGGGCTCGCGCTATTCTTTTTTGGTCCAGAGGGAATCCGTACCAACAGTTTGGTGAGCGGCTCTCTAAGTTTTGGAAGTGTAACGATCAGTGCTTATGTCATGTTAGTTATTCTGTCCGCCGTGGTGGTTAGTGTTCTGTTCTTCTTTCTATTCGGCCGGACATTAATGGGGAAAGCATTGAGAGCAACCTCAATTAATCGTACAGGTGCTCGCTTAATTGGTGCCCGCCCGGAACGAACCGCCGTCATTGCTTATAGCGTTGCCTCCTTGCTAGCTGGATTTATCGGCGTACTCATGTCACCACAGACGACCTTCTATTATGACTCTGGTTTTCTTATAGGGTTGAAATCTTTTGTAGCGGCAATTATCGGCGGACTCGTTAGTTATCCGATTACCGCAATAGGGGCGTTGGGCGTCGGCATTTTTGAAAGCTTTGCATCGTTTTGGAATGGCGAACTAAAAGAAGCCATCGTCTTTGGTTTATTAATCCCGATCCTTCTGATTAGAAGTTGGCTCGCTAGTGGTGGAGAAGAAGATGAGGAGGATCACGAATGATCTGGCGAAATCCTAAAGTTTGGATAATTCCTCTTGTAGTTGTTATTGCTTTTTTACCGTTGTTGGTCGAAAGCTACACAGTATCCCTTATTAATGAAATAGGGATGAGCACACTAGTTGCTCTGGGATTAGTAATGCTGACTGGATCCGGCGGTGTTACCTCGTTCGGGCAGGCTGCCTTTGTCGGGGTAGCGGCTTATACCAGTGCCATAGTCACAACCAAATTGGGCTTATCACCCTGGGTTGGGCTTCTGGCTGCTTTGGCACTCACCAGTGCTTTGGCTTTGGTGATCGGTGCACTGACATTGCGGATGGGAGGTCACTTTTTAGCATTGTCCACGATAGCGTGGGGGATCTGTGTGCCTATTATATTTGGCAGTATTACCTATTTGGGAAGCCACACCGGCATTCTCAATATACCGGCCATCCATATTGGGGACTGGTCTCTGGGTACGCCGGCACGAATGTACTATCTGGTTTGGATCCTTGTTGGCCTTGCGTTTTTACTCAGTTTCAATCTGATGCATTCACGCACAGGGCGTGTCATGCGCAGTTTGAAGGGTGGCGGTACGTTACTGGCAAGTTTCGGTGCTGATATGTATCGGGCACGAGTGATTTTATTTGTGTATGCCGCCGTGTTGGCATCACTTACTGGCTGGCTGTATGCACACACTTACCGCTATGTAAGTCCGTCTGCGTTCAATGTCGAAGTAGGTATTGAATACCTGTTAATGGCGATCGTAGGTGGTGTCGGCAGTCTTTTAGGGGCGCTGGCGGGTTCTGCAGTTGTGCTGGAGTTGCAAAATATTCTTCAAGATTTCCTTCCGCTGGTTACTGAGTACGCCAATCATCTCACCGTTATCGTCTTTTTCATTATTTTCATAGTACTAATGCAGTTTGGCCGTAACGGTGTGATGGGTGGAATAAAGAGTTGGCTGGAGTCACGTGGTTACAGTACGTCTAAGGTAAAGAAGGGTCCCTTTCTTGATGATGGTGACGTAGCGCTGGCGGGCCGGGAAAAGCCAGCCAAAGGCTCAAGAATCCTCTCTTCAAAGAACCTGATAAAACAGTTTGGCGGGCTGACAGCGGTTGATGACGTGAGTTTTGATATTGATGCTGGAGATATCGTGGGATTGATTGGCCCGAATGGTGCTGGAAAATCGACCATGTTCAATATGTTGACCCGAACACTCAAAATGACGACCGGTAGCATTGAGTTCATGGGGCATGATATTTCACGGCAAAGTCAGCGGAAGGTAGCGTGTATGGGAATGGCGAGAACGTTCCAGCATGTGAAGCTGATGGGGAGTATGACACTGCTTGAGAACGTTGCTCTGGGTGCCAATGTTCGCACCCACTCTGGTGTCGTGCGCGATGTGTTGCGTCTGAATAAAAAAGAAGAGGCCCAGATATTTCACGAGGCAATGCGACAGCTGGAACGGGTTGGTTTGGCCGACCGTGCTTATCAAACAGCTGGGCAGCTACCTTTAGGTAGCCAGCGCATCCTTGAGATTGCCCGTGCATTAGCTTCTGATCCGACTTTATTGGTTCTGGATGAACCTGCTGCTGGCTTGCGTCACCAAGAAAAAATTGAGCTTGGGACTCTGTTGCGAAAATTGCGCGAGGAAGGCATGACGATCTTAATAGTTGAACATGATATGGACTTTGTTATGGGGCTCGTTGACCGTTTAATTGTCATGAACTTTGGATCAAAACTAACCGAGGGCACACCGGATAAGGTGCGGGTTAATAAAGATGTACAAGCCGCCTACCTGGGAGGTACTCATGAGTGAACCGTTGCTGCAAATTCGTGACATGCATATTGCCTATGGAAAGGTCGAAGCTGTGCGTGGCGTGTCTATTGATTTAGCGGAAGGACAAATAATTTCTATTATCGGTCCCAACGGAGCCGGGAAAACCACACTGCTGTCCGCGGTAATGGGTTTGATGCCTTTTAAGGGGACAGTGCGTTATCGGGGCGAGGATATTTCTGGTTTGGGTGTTGAAGACCGTGTGGAGCGTTCGTTGTGTTTGGTTCCTGAGCAACGCGCGTTGTTTACCACGCTCACGGTCAAGGACAACCTGGAGTTAGGTGCCTATTCACAGCACTTGAAGGCCAAGGAGTTTCGACAACGGCTAGATTTCGTCTACGACCGCTTTCCAAGGCTACGGGAACGGCGTAGTCAATATGCAGGCACTTTATCGGGCGGCGAGCGGCAGATGTTGGCTTTGGGCCGTGCGTTGATGGCGCGCCCCAAGGTACTGATGCTCGATGAGCCCAGCCTGGGTCTTGCACCATTGATTGTGGGAGAGATTCTACAAATTGTGCGTGGCTTGAGAGATGAGGGGGTCTCAATTTTGTTGGTAGAGCAAAATGCGCTGGCGGCATTGGAAAGTTCGGATTTCGGTTACGTGCTGGAAAACGGCAAGGTCGCCCTTTCGGGGGATTCGGCGTCTCTGGCAGCTGATGAACGGGTGAGCGCCACCTACCTGGGAGGAGCAGCAAGTGATGCGATGGAAGAGGAGGTTTAGCCATTTTATTGATAAATGGAGCAGAGCCAGAGCTCTTTAATTAACCCACTGTGTTGGTCATCTTAAAAATTGGATTAAGGGAACAGTATGAAAATTGCAATATTGGGAGGAGGACATGGTTGCTACGCAGCGGCAGCGGATCTGTCTGATGCGGGCCATGAGGTCGGCCTTTGGCGTCGTGATGCAGACGCTTTGCAAACGGTTATCGATACCGGAAGTATCGTATTAAAGGATCAGGACGGAAGCCGCGAAGTTAACATCCAGTTGGCTTCTGCCGATATCTCCGAAGTAGTGAGGGGCGCCGAGCTTATCGTTGTTCCTTCTCCCGCTGTGGCACAAGCTGATATCGCCAAACAATTGGCTACCTGCCTTGAAGATGGCCAGGTCGTGTTCCTGCCCCCGGGCACCTTCGGTGGCTATCTTATGCACACCATTGTGAAGGAAGAAGGCTGTAACGCTGATGTGGCGTGGGCAGAAACGGGCACATTGCCTTACCTGGCCCGTAAGCATGGCGAGCGTGAAGTTAATATCACGATACGTGCCATACACTTGCCAACAGGTGTTTTTCCGTTGTCCAAGATGGACAGCGCGATCGAGGTTATCAAGCGTGCCTACCCGTCTGTGCACGGTTGTGGTGATATTCTGTCAGGTGCCCTGATGAATGCCGGCCCGATTATCCATCCTCCGCTGATGGTGATGAATGCTGCGCCACTGCAGCATTTTGATGAGTGGGATATTCATAATGAAGGGACGCAGAAAGCAGTACGCGATGTGACCGACAAGCTGGATCAAGAACGCATGAATGTGCGCAAGGCCTTTGGCTATGACGCACCGCACTATCCACTGGCCGATCACTATAACAATGACCGCTGGATGTATGGTGATGCGCATAAGAAGCTGACGGATTCGGGCGACTGGCGTGAGCACATTGACCTTTACAGTCACCGGTACATTACCGAGGATACGGCGCTGGGGCTGGCCTTTTTGGCGTCTGCTGCCCGTTATGCCGGAGTCGAAGCACCGGTTGCACACGGCATTCTGGCGATTGTTGGTGGTTTTCTTGACCGGGATTTGTATCAGGGTCCGCGTACGTTCGAGGAATTGGGTTTAGCACAGCTAACACGTGACGAGTTGACAGCGAGGCTGAACTGATATGAACGATACAGCGATTGATAAAGCTACAGCCAACCGCTTTGTTGCGGTGGGGGCCGGTCGGATGGGGCGTGGATTGCTATCGCTTTCGCTTATGCGGGCTACCCCATCACTCTGTTAGATCTGCGTCAGCGTACCCCCGAGGCCTGGAAAGAGCTGGTAGAGAGGACACATTCAGAGGTAAGTGAAGCCTTGCTTGGGTTGGTAGAACTTGACGTCATGGATAGCGAACAGGTTCCACTGATCCAACAGCGCATCGACATATTGCCCGTTGATCAGTCATCGAAAGTATTGGGCGCCGCGGAAATTATATTTGAATGTGTTCCAGAAACTTTGCAGGCCAAAGAGCAAGCGTACGGCGCACTCAATGAGTTCTGTAGTGAGGACGCTATTCTCACTTCTACTACCAGCAGTATTCTGGTGACCGATATGGCCAGGTTCGTGAAAAACCCGGAACGATTCTTCAACATGCATTGGTTAAATCCTGCTTATATCATTCCGGTGGTGGAGATCAGCTATCACCATGGTACTCAAAAGGAAGCCATTGCCAGGGTGCGCTCCGTTGTTGAGGCGATTGGCAAGTTAGTCGTGATCTGTGGGCCAGCGCCGGGGTACATCGTGCCACGGTTACAGGCACTGATCATGAATGAGGCAGCCCGGATGGTTGAAGAGGGCGTCGCCAGTGCGGAGGAGATTGATAAAGCAACCCGATACGGTCTGGGATTGCGATTTGCAGCCTTGGGTGTGCTTGAATTTATTGACTTTGGCGGGGCCGAAATTCTTCAGCGTGCCAGTCATCAAATGAGCGAAAGCATCAATCAAAATCGTTATAAAGCACCGGCCATTATTGAAGATATGGTTCGTGACAATAAGCTGGGTCTAAAATCGGGAGAGGGTTTTTACAAATACGAGGAGTCGGAGGTAAAGGACTATCAAAGGGATGTCTTAGATAGGACTCTATCGATGCTTCGGCATGTTTCGTCCACCGGCCAGTTAAAATTATAAACAGGAACGCACTAACCTGATTTTTAAACTTATTCTTCGGAACTTTCTGTTTTTATGGATATCGCTATCTCGTTATAGCGATATGTCGGATGTTTATTAATTATAGGGTCGTTCATTTGGCGTCATTAATGGGATCTTATTATTCCAATGAAACACATTGAATGTGTGATGTCGTAAATGTAACTTTTAATTCTGAAGACGCGTAAGCGACATGTTGATGTCGTCCAGCTTATAGTTATTTTTTTGTTTATAATAAATTGAAAATATAGTTCGGTCGGCGCTAATTTAGTGTCGAGTGAAATTTATTAGGGAATAATTGCTGATAGGGGCGAGCTGTTAAGAATTAAACAACGGAGCCAATTGCAAAACTCTCGGATAGTACAGGCCTAACAAGGCCACAGGTAATCTAAATGAGATCAATTCCCAGTTAAAGCTTTAAGCCGGTGTTATTACATCAATCTGCTCAAATATTGCTCAATATCTGTTTTTCCGCACAAAGGAATCCATGCCCAACCAGTTTGAGCTCTGCAAATTTTGATCTAACCGGTGACTTG
>Ga0307964_1000357_pt1 | contig 25908 bp, 33 predicted proteins | sample OrgLakmetagen596_FD_201823 | JGI IMG/M metagenome (GOLD analysis project Ga0307964, IMG submission 201823) | Saline water microbial communities from Organic Lake, Antarctica - #596 | ecosystem: Environmental > Aquatic > Non-marine Saline and Alkaline > Saline | place: Antarctica: Organic Lake... | reverse complement strand
AGCATCAGCCGCTGAACCGCCAATCCGAGCGCATTGCGCGCGAGGGTATTGATCTCAGCCTCTCCACTCTCGCCGATCTGATCGGTCATGCCTGCGTGGCGCTGACCCCGATCCATGAGCTGATCGAACGCCATGTGCTGGAAAGCGCGCGCCTGCATGGCGATGACACGACGGTACCGCTTCTGGCGCGTGGCGGCACCAAAACAGCACGGCTGTGGACCTATGTGCGTGATGACCGGCCATGGGGTGGCCGCGCGCCACCCGCCGCCTTGTTCAAGTTCTCGCGGGATCGCCAGATGATCCACCCCAACAAGCATCTCGCGGGGTGGCAGGGTGTTCTGCAGGCTGATGCCTATAGCGGCTACAACGACCTCTATCTGGACGACCGCAGCCCCGGCCCTGCGCGCAGCGCGCTCTGCTGGAGCCACGCGCGGCGCAAGTTCTTCGAGCTGGCCGATATCGCGGGCAACGTGCGCAAGAACAAGCCAGCACATGATATCTCACCCGTCGCTCTGGAAGCCGTGAAACGGATCGACGCGATCTTCGATATCGAGCGCGAAATCAATGGCATGGACGCAGATGCCCGCCTTGCCGTGCGGCAGGAGCGATCCCGACCGCTGGTCGAGGAACTGCGCACCTGGCTGCTGGAAGAGCGCGCCAGACTGTCGAAGCACAACAGCGTCGCAAAGGCCATCGATTACATGATGCCTCCCAAAGGTGACCGATGGGATGCCTTCACCGCTTTCCTGGAGGATGGACGCATCTGCCTGACCAACAATGCCGCCGAACGCGCCCTCCGAGGGATCGCATTGGGACGAAAGTCGTGGCTTTTTGCCGGATCAGAGCGCGGCGGCGACAGGGCGGCCTTCATGTATACCCTGATCGTCAGCTGCAAGATGAATGACATTGACCCGCAAGCCTGGATGGCAGATGTCCTGGCGCGCTTGCCAGACATCACCGTGTCACGCTTGCCTGAATTGCTCCCATGGAACTGGAAGGTCGAGCAGGAAGCAGTCAAGGCCGCGTGACCGCGTCCCTCGCCGGATGCTTACGAACAGCATGACCATTCGGCAATTGTCGCAGGAGGAAGGCATCTCGGAGGCGACGCTTTATGACTGGCGCGCTAAGGCGCGGCGCAAAGGGCAGCTTCTGCCCGATGCCGATGCTGGGCCCGAGGGATGGTCGTCGGGTGACAAGTTCGCGGCGGTGCTCGAAACCGCTGCCTTGAACGAGGCTGATCTGGCCGAATACTGCCGCAAGCGCGGGCTTTTTCCCGAGCAGATCAAGACATGGCGCATGGCTTGCGAGCAGGCGAACGACTGGGAGCGCAGCAGTACGGCCCGGATCGGCCAGGCGACGAAAGATGACAAGAAGCGGGTCAAGAACCTGGAGCGGGAGCTGGCCCGCAAGGACCGTGCATTGGCCGAAACCGCAGCGCTTCTGGTTCTCAGAAAAAAGGCGGCAGCGATCTGGGGGGGCGACGAGGACGCATGATCAGCACCTCAGATCGCGAAACCGCCGTTGTTCTGATCGACAAGGCCGTTACCGCTGGCGCATGCCGCATCAAAGCCTGTGCGGAGTTGGAGCTCAGTGAGCGCACCTTCAGGCGGTGGACCAAAGACGGTCAGGTTCACGCCGATCAGCGCCCCCTCGTGCCGCGCCCGGAGCCGGCCAACAAGCTGAGCGAAGCTGAACGCGCGACCGTGCTGGATACCTGCAATTCCGAAGAATTTGGTAGTCTGCCGCCGAGCCAGATCGTGCCGAAACTGGCCGACCAGGGGCGGTATCTGGCGTCGGAGTCCAGCTTCTACCGCATCTTGCGGGCGGATGGGCAGCAGCATCACCGGGGCCGGGCCAAGCCGCCGGCCCGGAGCAAACCACCCGCCAGTTACAAGGCCTGCGCGCCCTGCGAGGTCTGGACCTGGGACATCACCTGGATGCCGGGGCCCGTCGTCGGCATGTTCTTCTACCTCTACCTGATCGTGGACATCTTCAGCCGCAAGATCGTGGGCTGGGAGGTCCATGAGCGCGAGAGCGCGGATCTGGCGGCGACCCTGATCCGGCAGGCGGTGCTGGCCGAGGGCGGCATCACGCGCCCGCTGGTGCTGCACGCCGACAACGGCAGCCCGATGAAGGGCGCGACGATGAAAACGACCATGGAGAAACTGGGCATCACCGCGTCCTATAGCCGCCCGCGCGTCAGCAACGACAACCCGTTCTCCGAAGCGCTGTTCCGCACCTGCAAATACCGCCCCGACTGGCCGACCAAGGGCTTTGCCACGAAGGCCGATGCGCAGGCCTGGGTGAAATCCTTCGCCAACTGGTATAACGGCGTGCACCTGCACAGCGCCATCCGCTTCGTCACGCCAGATGCGCGCCACGCCGGGCTCGATCGCGCAACGCTCGCCAGCCGCGCCATTCTCTACGCAAATGCCCGCGCGCAAAATCCGGAACGCTGGTCAGGCAAAACCCGCAACTGGCAACCCGCCGGACCCGTCTGGCTCAACCCCGAAACCGAAATCAGCGCCCCTGAAATCAGAGACGCCGCTTGAAAGCGGCGGACAACTTCTTTGACAAACACCGGTGATGCATCACAAAAAGCACAGTCACCGGGGCCGCTGTCCTGACATGTAGCCGACTTACATCATCCGATACTTTCAATTTCTCGGCCGGAGTGGCTCTTAATTAAGGCGAGGGCGTCGTCCATAGTCTTTGCTTTGCCTATCTGGCTGTCGCTCCATCCGCCCCCCTTGTACACGTATATCGTACCGGATGATTCCGATACGTAGTACAGGTTACTTCCGCCGCCTTTAACAACTACCTTTTTCTTTGCCACCCTCTCACCTCCATTTCTTAGTTTGCTGCTTGTAACCCGTGGTCTAACCGTATGTTTGTCCTCAAATAAAGTTACGCGGTGCGTTCTTCAGACGTATTCGGGGTTCGGCTCGAGAACGTGCACTCATCTGAAGCCTTTCACATGGCATCAACGATAAGTCTCGGATGAAATGAGAGTCAAGTTTCTTCGGACTTGAACTGCCGAGTGAGTTTGGAACAGGCTGTTTTAAGCGTGTCTGGACCGGTTAGGTTTGGTTCTGCGCAAAAGTATCCTAGCCAGCTTCGACGCGATGCGCTTTTCGTCGTCCCTGTTCATCGCCCGACAATAGCCGCAACCGGGCGCCCGCGCCACAATTCCGAACGGCGGTTCCAGCTCACCCGACTGCGCACGCCCGCGCCTGCTCCCGCAGGACAGCATAATCCGCCAGCCAGCCGATGATCAGAGCGTCTTCCGGCAGCGTTGCCACCTCGTCCGCCACGCGCGCCTGCTCGGCCTGGCTGTACGCTATAACCGGCGGGCACACCCCGGGCGGAGCATCAGAACCGACCCGCGCGCAGGCGCTCAACAAGAGCATTGCGATCGCGAGGGCGGTTTGCGGCCGCATCCAGCATTTGGCTGTGAATGGCATCCGTGCGCTCCAGGTCTTCCAGCCGCTCGGCAGCGCGACCCGCGCGCTCGCCCGTCCGGCGGAGGTTGAGAAGAAACAGGGAGACCGTGAGCCCGGCGAGGGCAAAACCTGCCGCCTTCCGCGCCCATGGTCGGGCGAGAATCCCGGCCAGCAGGGAGCCCCACATCAGCGCCGCCCCTTGCGCCAGTCATCCACGCGCGCCCATACCGCCACGGCAATCCCGCCGAGCGCCAGCGCGATGAACACCCAGCGGAGCGTATCCAGATACGGCATCAGCGGCAGAACGGCGCCCTGCGCCTCGGCCAGAACCTCCTGCGCCACCTCGACACTTGCGGCACCGACAGTGGCCGCGCCCGCCGCCCCGGTGCCCTTCAACGTCCGGCTTTGCGCCAGCGCCTCGCGGGTGGGCGGGGTTTCGGCCGCGAACGGCATCGCCCGCTCCGGGAATGGCTCGCCCCAGGATCGCGCCGGCCCCAGATCAACATGCATGAAGCCCGAGCGGGGGTAATAGCCGAAGCCCAGAAACCCGACTTCGCGCGCCGCCGCCTCGAAGGCCGCGGGATCGTGGTTCGTCATCGCGATATCGAAGGCGGTCCCAATCATGTGCTTGGAGGCCCTTGCCCCGCCAACGGCCCGGTTATGTTCCGGCGAGCGATAGGCGGAGCGGACGATCAGCGGCTTGCCCAGCCGGTCGCGGAGCGCCTGCAGGGTGTCGAGCGCCGCGGGGTGCAGTTTCAGTTGGCCGGTGCCGCGACAGGCGATCTCGGCGGGCGAGAAGTCGGGCCAGCGCCAGAGCTGGTCCGGCACATCGCGGAAATGGTCGTAAAAGGTCGTGGTCATGATGTCCTCCAGAAACGAAAAAACCCGCCACAAGGGCCGGTTCAGGTTGGGTATGCAGGGGGTTTGGTGCGGCTACGGTCCGCCGCCGAATATTTTCAGCTTGATCGCGATCCCGGCCAGTAGAGCCAGCATCATACCGGTTGTGATCATACGGACGGCGGTCTGCATCGCGGTCCGGCGCACCAGCCGGATGCAGTCCACGAGGGATCGCAGGTCGCGAATGTCGAGCGCGGCTTCGTCGCCATCGAGGCCGACATCGGCGAGCGCGCGCATCGCGCCTTTCTCGGCGGCCCGTGCCAGCATTGCCTCGAACTCGGCGTCGGGCATGCGCACGTAGCCGTCGGATCGGGGTGGTGTCATCGGACCCTCCTTCCGCCGCTCAGCCAATCTTGGTGCCCCAGAAGGACGTGTGGTCGGCGGCGAAGTAGCCATCCGCGACCCGGAAATACCCCTGCAGCTCCAACGTATCGCCTGCGGTGAGCGGCACCATGGTCTGGAGCCAGATAGCGGTGGCCAGCGAGACATGGGTGGCGGAGCTCTCGCCGAACGAGCCCCGGATTTCAGTCGTGCCGTTCAGCACAAGCCGCCCGCGCATGCGGGCCGTGGCGCTGGCGTTGATCTTGTAGAGCAGCGTCGCACCGAAGAGGTACCCGAGCAGGCACGATCGGGCTGAACATCCCGAAGCTGCGCAGTGGCAGCTATTTCCCGGCCTTTCTGGAGCCGCGCCGGACAGCCGAGAAGGCGCTGATGGTCGTGATACAGGAGGCCTACATCCATGGCGTTTCGACGCGGTCCATCGATGATCTGGTGCGCGCGATGGGTCTGACGGGCACCTCGAAGAGCCAGATCTCACGGCTGTGCGAGGAGATCGACGAGCGGGTGCGGGCGTTCCTGAACCGGCCGCTGGAAGGCGACTGGCCCTTCCTCTGGCTCGACGCCACCTACGTGAAGCTGCGTGAGGGCGGGCGGATCGTCTCGATGGCGGTGATAGTGGCCGTCGCGGTCAACACCGACGAGCGGCGCGAGATACTCGGGATCACCGTCATGCCCTCGGAGGCCGAGACGTTCTGGGCCGACTTCCTGCGGTCACTCACGCGCCGTGGGCTGCGGGGCGTGCAACTGGTGATCAGCGACGCTCATGAGGGCCTCAAGGCCGCCGCGCGCAAGGTCCTGGGCGCAGGCTGGCAACGCTGCCGCGTGCATTTCCAGCGCAATCTTCTGGCCCGCGTGGGCAAGGCCAACAAGCCGGTGGTCAGCGCCGTGGTGAAGACCGTCTTCGCCGAGACCGATCGCGACCAGGCCCATGCCCGCTGGCGCGAAGTCGCCGACAACCTGCGGGAGAGGTTCCGCGACGTTGCCGAGCTCATGGACGAGGCCGAGGACGATGTGCTGGCCTACATGGCCTTCGACGAGAGCCTGCGCTCGAAGCTGCACAGCACCAACCCGCTGGAACGTGTCAACAAGGAGATCAAGCGCCGCACCAATGTCGTCGGGATCTTCCCCAACCGCGAGGCCGTGATCCGGCTCGTCGGCGCGCTCATGCTGGAGCAAAACGACGAATGGGCCGTCTCACGCCGCTACATGCCAGTGGAAAAGCTGGCGGCCATGTGCAAGGATAAAGCCGAGACGGCAAAGATCGCCGCTCAGTGAACGAGCGACACCAGCTAGGAAGAAGCAGGTGGACGCCAGTTCATACACCATTTCCCGGGACACTACCCGTTCGAGGCGGTCCGGCGCATCGATGCCCTGTTCGAGATCGAGCGTGACATCAACGGCGAAGGCCCCGCCGCCCGCCTCGAGGCGCGCCAACGCCTGTCGGCCCCTCTGGTCGCCGATCTGAAAAGCTGGCTGCGCGGCGAAAGGGCGCTGCTGTCAAAGCATGCCAAGGTCGCCAAGGCGATCGACTATCTGCTGTCGCCGAACCACTGGCCAGGCTTCACCCGGTTCCTCGAAGATGGCCGCATCTGCCTGACAAACAATGCCGCCGAAAGATCGCTGCGCGGTGTGGCCCTCGGCAGAAAATCATGGCTATTCGCCGGGTCCGAACGGGGCGGACAGCGCGCCGCCGTCATGTATTCCCTGATCGCCACGGCCAAGTTGAACGGAATTGATCCCAAGGCCTGGCTCGCGGACGTCATCGCACGTATCTCCGACATGCCGGTCTCACGCCTGCACGAATTGCTGCCGTGGGGATGGAACGCAGCAGCACCTCAGGTCAAGGCTGCCAGACCGCGGCCTTCGGCGGATGTTTACGGACCACCGACCGCATCGTTGATCCAGGCAATCTGCGCACCGCGCTCGAGAAGCGGCTTCAGCCACAGCTTGCCGATACGGCCAAGGCCGTTGAGGGCGTGAACGGTCATGCGCTGGCGCCTGCGTCGGTTCGGCCGATATCGTCCACCGCCTCCTGGAGCGAGATGCGATCGAGCGAGGCGATCGACAGTGCCGCGAAAACCTTGATCCGGTTGTGCAGGGCTCCGTAGGCCTGATGAAAGGTCAGGCTTCTGTGCATAGGTTCCTTCGGCCTTCACCGGATCCGGCACGCCCCAACGCGCGCTCACCATTTGGCCCGTCCAGGCCGGGCATTCCTCGTTTGCAGCCTGGTTGCAGACCGTGAACAAGAAATCGAACTTCGGCGCCCCCTCGCCCTGGAATTCGGAGATGTTCTTGGCCCGAAGAACCGAGTTGTCATGACCCTTCTGCGCCAGCACATCGAGGGCGAACGCGTTCAGTTCCGAGCGGGGTCAGGTGCCGGCCGAATAAGCTTCAAAACGGTCGCCTGCCTCCTTCAGCAGGATGGACTCGGCAAAAATCGAACGTGCAGAGTTGCCGGTGCAGATGAAGAGCAACTTGTACTTGCTGTCGGGCATGGACTGGTTTCCTGTGGCGAAAGAAAAAGAAACGGGAGAGCAGAGCTCCGGCCGACCACGACAGCAGTCGAGGAGCAGGTAGTCGAAGGTGCGTCGCACGTCCGTCATGGCGACCTGATAGCGCAGTGACGTGCCGACCCGTTCTTGGGAGATCAGCCAAACCTGCTGCAGGGCCGAAAGATAGGCAGAGAGTGTCGACGCCTTGAGATCCAGCGTCTCCGCCAATTCTCGAGCGGGCACGCGATCCAGATACGGGCGCATTAGGAGCCGGAAGACGGCCAGCCGTTGCGGATGACCGAGGATTGTCAGGCGAGCGAGAATCACGTTTCTATAATTCATCAATACTCGAAAGATAAAATATAAGAGTGAGCAATCGATTTTTGTGTCCCGGATGATGCAGGCCGTGCGCCAGCGCCGACCATAGCAACGGGCTTGGTCACAGCCGCGCAAGACTGCGACGCGCGTCGATCCGTGCCCTTCTGAACAAGTGCTCACCGATGCACTATACCCGCGCTAAGCGTGCGACCAGCGCAGCCATTCCCGACGTCATCCACCATACTTGTCGATGAATGTCTCGATTGACAAGGCACGGAAATCAGGGATCGCCTGAGCAAAGCGGTCATGCTTCCAGTCCCACCAGGCAATGCGCAAAAGCGCGTCCTCCTGCGCCTCGGTAAAGCGGCGGCGGATCGGCCTCGCCGGAACGCCGCCGACAATACTATAGTTCGGTACATCCTGCGTCACCACCGCGCCCGCGCCGATGACAGCGCCATGCCCGATGCTGACGCCCGCCGTCACGGTCACGCCGTGGCCGATCCAGACGTCGTGACCCACAGTCACCCAATGTGTCCGGCGCCAGTCGAAAAACGCCTGCTCGTCCTCTCCGAACCCGTACTGTGCCGCCCGATAAAGCGCGTGGTGCTGGCAGGCGCGCCATGTCGGGTGGTTGCCGGGGTTCAGACGGACATTGTTGGCTATGTTGGTGAACTTGCCGATAGTGGTCGAGACGACGTGCCCGAATTCGCAGATGTAGGAATAATCGCCCATCTCGCAGGCGGCCATCTTGGTAAATCGACCGACCTCGGTGTAACGCCCGAGGACGACGTCCGCGCCCAGCTCGGCGTCTGGATGCACGGTGGGCGCTACGGTCAATCGCTTTGTCGACATGCGGTGTCCTGTTGTTCCTTTAGCCCCGCGACGGATGCGCGGGGCATTGCAAAGGGTCGGGAAAATCCCGCCCGGGCTTTGCCGGGCGGGCAAGGCAGCGTGCCTGTGGTTCAGCGGCCGATCAGGGTCGACCGCAGCCGGCCCGAAAGCCAGTCGATGATCGCCACGACGATCAGTACGTTCAGCACCACGAAGGCGACCTGGTCGTAGAGCGTGGCGCGGAAGCGTTCGATGATGATCATGCCGATGCCGCCTGCGCCCACGACCCCGAGGATCGTCGCCGTCCGCGTGGCCGATTCGAAGAAATACAGCGTCTGTGACAGCATGACCGGCGCCACCTGCGGCAGGTAGCCGTAGCAGATCACCTTGAGCGGCCCGGCCCCGGTTGCGCGGATGCCCTCGATTTCCTTCTTGTCGACATTCTCGATGGCCTCGGAAAAGAGCTTGGACAGCGTGCCGAGGTCGGAGATGAAGATCGCCATCACGCCGGCCAGCGGGCCGAGGCCCACCGCGCGGACGAAGACCAGCGCCCAGACCACCTGGTCGATCCCGCGGAAGATGTCGAGAAACCGGCGCACGGCGTGACGCGGCGCGGCAAGCCGGACCACGTTCCTGGCCGCGAGGAACCCGACGAAAAGCGACCCGACCGCCCCGAGCAACGTGCCAAGAAACGCCATGCCCAGAGTCTCCAGGATGCCGGCATAGATCCGCCCGTAGTTCCAGGTCGCCATGTCTTCCCAGGTGACGAAGGCGGCAAGCAGACGCAGCACCCGGTCGGAGCTTTCCAGAAGCTTGCCGAATTCGAAGAACGACAGCGACCACAGAAGGTAGGCCAGCGCGATCGCCCAGGGCACCCAGCGGCGGATCGCCTGCGCTCGGTCGGGGAACGCGTCGGGGTGGCTCGCCCGAACCTCGGTGATCTGGTCTTGGGTCAGGGACAGGGCCATCACGTGCTCTCCGTTCCGATGAAGCGTTCGCGGACGCGTTCCGACAGAAGGTCGATCAGCGTCACCGTCACGACGACGAGGATCAGCACTGCCAGAACCCGGTCGTCGCTGTAGAAGCTGATCGTACGGTTCAGTTCCTGGCCGATGCCGCCGGCGCCGACGAAGCCCACGATGGCCGAAGAGCGCACGTTGATCTCGAAGCGCAGAAGCCCGTAGCTGATCAGGTTCGGCGCGACCTGCGGGAACACGCCCAGCAGCATCCGTTCCGCCCAGGTGCCGCCGACGGCGGCGATCCCGTCCACCGGCTTCAGCGACGCGTTCTCGTTCACCTCGGCGAAGAGTTTGCCAAGCGCGCCGGCGGTGTGCACCGCGATGGCCAGCACGCCCGCCAGCGGGCCGATCCCCACCATAAAGACGAAGACCAGCGCGAACAGGATCTCCGGCACGCCACGGCAGAATTCCATGAAACGGCGAGTGATCCAGTAGACCGGATAGTTCGGTGTCAGGTTCCGGGCCGCCGGAAAGCACATCAGGAATGCGGCGCCGGCGCCGAGCATGGTCGCCGTGAGCGCCATCAGGATCGTGACGCCCAGCAGTTCCATGTATTTCCAGAAATCGGTGTACCAGAAGGTGATTGAGCCCGGCACCGCGTCGCCGGACGCGTCGCGGCCGACGAACAGCTTGTCCCATTCCAGCGCGGGGGTGATCGTCTGAAAGTATTCGAAAATGCGCGGCAGCCCCTCGGCCAGCCGCTGCGGCGTGAAGTTCGAGATCCACGCCGACCAGAGCGTGAAGCCGACGAACAGAACGCCCAGCAGGATCGTCGTGCCGCGCCGCGCGCGCAACATTTCGGCCCGGTGGCGTTCGAACAAGGTAACGGGGTCCTTGCGGCCGCCCTTTGTGCCGCCTGCGGTTGCGTCGGTCATCCTGAGCCTCTTACGCGTGCGCGACGACGGGCCTTTGGCCCGTTTCGCCCCGAAGGGATGTGGAGGTGGCGCTTTCATCGATTTCGCCATGCTCGGCGCCGTAGACGTCGCGCACCACGTCGGGCGTCAACTGCGCCGGCGTGCCGTCGAACACGACGCGGCCTTTCAGCATGCCCACGATCCGGTCGCAGTAGTTTCGCGCGGTATCCAGCGTGTGGAGGTTGCACATCACGGTGATGCCGTCCTGTCGGTTGATGGCGCGCAGCGCGTCCATCACCACCTTGGCGTTCAGCGGATCGAGCGAGGCGATGGGTTCGTCTGCCAGCATCATCCGCGGCTCCTGCGCCAGCGCGCGCGCGATGGCAACACGCTGCTGCTGGCCGCCCGACAGCGTTTCGGCGCGCTGCAGCGCCGTCTGCGCCATGTCCAGCCGGTCGAGCGCGCGGATCGCCAGCGCGCGTTCCTCCGGCGTCCAAACCCGCGCCATGGCGCGCCAGGACGGGATCTCGAACAGGCGGCCGGAAATGACGTTGCCCAGCACGTCCATGCGCCCGACAAGGTTGAACTGCTGGAAGATCATCGCGCAGTCGGAGCGCCACTTGCGCAACTCGCGGCCGCGCATCTTCGCCACATCCTTGCCATCGAAGACGATTTCGCCAGCCGTTGGATCCGAAAGGCGGTTGATCAGGCGCAGCAGCGTGGACTTGCCGGCGCCCGAACGGCCGATCACGCCGACCATCTCGCCCTGCTCGATCTCGAGACAAGCGGAATCGACGGCGGTCGTGGCTTTGAAGGACTTCGTCAGGGACTTCAGCGCGAGCATGATGGCTCTCCTGGCAGCGGCGGTCTGGACAACGCCCCGAAGAGGGGGCGGGCACCGTTCCGCCGGAAAACGAAAAGGCCCGGCTGCGCGGGGCGCGGCCGGGCCGGGTGTTGGGCGCTCAGCGGCTTTCTTCGACCAGCGCGCGGCGCATGTTGATGATCGGCATGTAGAAATCCTCGCCGACGGGGAAGTAACCGCGCGCGTCGCCCTGAGCGATCGACGTGAAGCAATCGGGGTTCTCGACCGGCAGACGCATCATCGCGCCCGTCACCTGGTCCTTGAGCGCCTGCGGCACGTCCGAACGGATCACATGCGGGCCGTTGGTGATGAGGTTCGACATCCAGATGATGTTGAGCTCGGACATGTCCAGCATGTCCTTCTCGACCATCGAGCGCAGGTTGCCGCGGCTGTAACCCTGGCTGACCTCGCCGACGCCCGAAGCCCAGGTGACCCCGCCGTCATACTGGCCGTTGAGAACGGCGACGACGCCCTGCTCATGCCCGCCGGCAAAGCCCGTCTGCGAGAAATAGGTCTCCATTTCGAGACCTTCCTCGTTCGCCAGTTCGAACGAAGGGACCAGGTAGCCCGAGGTCGAGTTCGGGTCGGCGAAGGCGAGGCTGCGGCCTTCCATGTCCGCAAGGCTCTCGATCCCGCTTTCAGCGCGGGTGTACATCACCGAGTGATAGCCCAATGACCCGTCGATCTGCATGGTTGTGAACAGCGGATCGACCGCGTCCTCGTCCTGCAGGTAGAGCCCGGCGAAACCCGAGGAGCCGAGGCTCGCATATTCCAGTTGGCCGGCCAGAAGGCCCTGCATCACACCGGCGTAGTCGGAGGCCGGAAACAGCTCGACCGGGATGCCAAGACGCTCGGACAGGTAGTCCTGCTGGCAGGAATATTCGCGCAGGCGGTCAGATTCGTTCTCGCCGCCCAGAAGGCCGATGCGGAACACCGACACTTCGTCGCGCCAATCGGCTGCCGCCGGTGCGGCGACGCTCAGGGCGGTTGCACCGACGAGGCACGCGGCAAATGTCTGTTTCATCATGGGTTCGTTCCCTCAGGTTTGTGCGGTTACGGGGAACGGTCCATCGCCGTTCCCGACGCAGCCAAAGCTAGAAAGGATTCGTGACGCGCGTGTAAAAGCCGTGCGATGGTTCCGTGACAGTACCGGAAACCCCGCCGGCAAGGCGCCGCACGCGCCGGACACGCCTGTTTTCGAGGCAAGAGCGCGCGGCTGGAAAGGCGACAAACGGCCAAGGTGTCCCATGAATTCAATCGATCCGGGCCCTGACCCGGCAGGCTCGGACGGGCCAGAGGTGGCCCCGTCCCGGACGGGTCACGGCCCTGGGGGTCTTCGTCACGAAAGCATCATGAAGCCGTCGGATCCCTGTTACATCGAACGCCAATGACGGAACGCAGTCAGGAGAAGCATCGCCATGTTCGATCACGCCCACCCCGCTGCCCGGGTTCTGACCGGCGCCCGTATCGTGACGCCGGACGGCATCGTCGACGCCGGGCTCGCCATGGAAGACGGCCGCATCGTCGGCCTTACGCAGGCGCGCGACGGGCGGGATCTTGACGGTGCCTTCCTGATCCCCGGGATCGTCGATCTGCACACCGACCACGTGGAGCGGCACACGCACCCGCGCGTCGGCGTGCTGTGGCCGGCGCTTCCCGCGCTGCTGGCCTACGACGCAGTGATCGTGTCGGGCGGCACGACCACCGTGTTCGACAGCCTGTCGGTGGGGGCCGCAATGCAGAAGCAGGAACGACGCGAGCTTCTGGAGCCGATGGTGTCCGCGACGCGCGGGTGCGGGGCCTGTTCCGGGCCGAGCATCTGCTTCACCTGCGCTGCGAGATTTCCGATCCCGCGACGCCCGCGCTCGTCGACGATGCCATCGGTCTGCCGAAGACGCGGCTTGTCTCGGTCATGGATCACACACCCGGCGACCGGCAAAACCCGGATGTCGACAAGTGGTTCTGGCAAATGATCCGCGACATGGAGGTGCACGAGGACGAGGGCCGACGCATGACGGAAGAGCTGTACGACCGTTCGCGCGCTCACGGTCCCGGGGTGCGCGCCCATGTGATGGAGGCTGCAAAAGCGGCCTCCGTTCCGTTGATGAGCCATGACGATTGTTCCGAGGCGCAGGTGGACCAGGCCCTGGCCGAGGGCTGCACGATCAGCGAATTCCCCACGACGCTGGCGGCCGCGCGTCATGCCCGCGCAAGGGGCATGGGCATCGTCGCGGGGGCGCCGAACTATCTGCGCGGCGGGTCGCAATCGGGTAACGTCTCGGTGGCCGCGCTGCTGGCCGAAGGGTTGGTGGACGTGCTTGCCTCGGACTACATCCCGCGCGCGCCGCTGGATGCGGCCTTTGCCATCGCCGCCGATCCGGCGATGCCCCATGACCTGAGCGCGGCGATCCGCATGGTGACACTCGCGCCGGCCGGGATGACGGGTCTAAGCGACCGAGGCGCCATCGCCGAAGGGTTGCGGGCCGACCTCGTCGCGGTGCGGCTGGTCGGCGATCAGCCCGTGGTAGAGGCCGTCTGGCGCGCCGGACGGCAGGTGTTCTGATGGCCGACCTTCCCCTGCCCATCAGTGCGGCGCTCATGGTTGCCGATCTGCCGACCTACCGCGACTGGCTGGTTGCGGACCAGCGCGACCTCGAACTGCAGGACTTCCTGAAGCCGCAGGTGCTGCTGGGCGACTGGCGCGCCGTGGTCGCCGATGCCAGGGCGCAGTTGGACGGCTTTGCCGGACGGCTGGGCATCCACGGGCCGTTCCACGATCTGCCGCTGGATGCTGCCGACCCCGAGATCGCCCCGATCCTTGCCCGCCGCATGGTCGCCGGGGTCGAGGCGGCGGCCGCGCTTGGCGCGACACAGATGGTAATGCATTCGCCCTACAGGACCTGGGACTGGTTCAATTCAGGAAATACTCCGCCCATGGCAGGCAGTCCTTCGGCCGCAGAGGCGAAGATCGCCCGCGTGAACGCCAACCTGCGGGACGCTGTCGGCCTTGCCGAACGGCACGGTGTCACGCTGGTGATCGAGAATATCGAGGATATCGACCCGTCCTGGCGCCGCGCGCTGGTCGACAGCTTCGGCTCGGACAGTGTGAAGCTGTCGATCGATACCGGGCACGCGCATTACGCGCATGGCGCAACCGGCGCGCCGCCCGTCGATTACTTCGTCACCGACGCAGGCGAATCGCTGGGCCATGTCCACCTGCAGGATGCCGACGGTTTTGCTGATCGCCACTGGCCGCCGGGGCGCGGCACCGTGAACTGGCATGCCGTGTTCCGCGCCGTCGCCGCGCTGCCGCAACGCCCGCACCTGGTGCTGGAATTGCGCCATGCCGCGGATATCCCTTCCGCGATGGCGTATCTGACTGGCGAGGGCCTTGCGCGCTAGGCTGGCGCGCGGCCGGTCAGGCCACGCGCGCTCCCGCGCTCCAGACGCCATGCAGCACAGGGACCCCGTCGGCCAACCGGAAACGCACCAGATCGGCGCGCAGGCCTTCGACGATCCGGCCCCGGTCGGTCAGGCCCGCCGCCGCGGCAGGCGCTTGCGTGACGGTGGCCATGGCGCGCGCCATATCGCCCCACAGATCGGCCAACACCACCGCCGAATACAACAGTGCCGAAGGCACGTAATCCGAAGAGACCACATCCAGCAGGTCGGCCCGTGCCAGGTCTCCCGCGGCGGCGTTGCCCGAATGCGATCCGCCCCGGACAAGGTTCGGCGCGCCCATCATCACCGCGATGCCGTGCTGGCGACAGGCGCATGCGGCCTCGCGGGTGGTCGGGAACTCGGCCAGCGCGATTCCATGCGCGGCCGATTGGGCCACATGCGCGGCGGTGGTGTCGTCATGGCTTACCAGAACGGCGCCAAGGCGCCGGGCGGCATCGACGGCGGCGCGTTCGTGCCCGTCGCGCGCCCGCTCGCCCAAGGCCTGCCGCGCGGCGACATGGCTTTCGAACGCCGCCGCGCTCAGCCCGTGCTTGCCTTTCATGTAGATCTCGTACTGTCCGATATCGGCGAACTGCCGCTGCCCCGGCGTGTGGTCCATGACCGACACGATGCCCACGCGGTCGGCCAGGCCGAACTGGTCCAGCTCTTCGATCAGGGTATGCGAACAGATCTCGGCCCGCAGATGCAGGTGGTGGCTGATCTTGAGCGCGCCAAGGGTCTGCATCGCCAGCATCTCGTCATTGAGCTGGCGGGCATAGCGCGACCAGCCCGCGCCACCCGATCCCTCGATCGAGCCGACGCGCATCGCGTCGAAGACCGTGGTGATCCCGCAGGACGCAAGCTCGGCATCGTGGGCCACGATCGCCGGTTTGTGCGGCCAATGTGCCGAGGGGCGCGGGCGGATGTGGCGTTCCAGGTTATCGGTGTGCAACTCCACCAGTCCGGGGGCGAGCATGTCGCCCGCGCAATCGACGCCCCCCGAAGGGACATCCGCGCCGCCCGCTATCTCGACGATCTCGCCGCCGCGAAACGTCACGCGGCCCCGGGTCACGCGATCGGGCAGGATAAGCTGCGCATTGGCAAGCGTCACCGTCTCGGGCATCAGGGGGTGGTCCTTGGGCATGGATCCTCGACAGGTTGGAAGCACGAATGAACGAATTCACAAGATACGGCATCTACATGGTGCCGCGCGGCGATCTCTACGCGACCGGATCGGCGTGGCTTGGCTGGGACAGCGCGGCGGGCCGTGTGGTGCGGCAGCCCGATCTGCCCGACCTTCCGGTTCCGCCCCGCATCCTGACCGCAAGGCCCCGGAAATACGGGCTGCACGCAACCGTCAAGCCGCCCTTCCGGCTTGTCGAGGGCGAGACCGAGCCGGGTTTGCAGGACGCAATGGCCGCCTATTGCGCCACGCGGCCGAGTGTTACGATCCCGGCCTTGACGCTGCGCCGGATTAGCCGGTTTCTCGCGCTCGTGCCGGCCAACCCCGCCGAAGACCTTGCTGATCTGGCGGCCGACACGGTCGTGGCGTTCGAGCCTTTCCGGGCGCCGCTCGGGGCAGGTGAATTGGAAAAGCGCCGCAGGTCGCGGCTGTCCGAGCGGCAGGAACACCTGCTGCAAAGTTTCGGCTACCCCTACGTGATGGAGCAATTCCACTTTCACATCACGCTGACCGGTCCGCTCGACAGTCCTGTGCTGGACGCTGTGGAAAAGTTCCTCGGGGTGCATTTTGCCAACCACATCGGACAGCCCCTCGCAATCGACGAACTTGCGCTTGTGGGCGAGGACGCGGACGGCATGTTCCATCTTCTGCATCGCTACACGTTGACCGGGTAGAGCGCATCGCGCGCGGCCCTCACCGCGTCGGTCAGTGCTCCGGAATTGTCGATCGTGGTCACGGTCACGGCGTCGGGCAGCGGCGGGGCGGGACGGGCGAGGCGGCGGGCGATCTCCTGCCGGCTTTCGCGCCCGCGGGCTTGCAGCCGGAGGGCCAGCACCTCGGGGCGGGCCTTCACATCCAGGACATGCAGCGCCGGAAACAGCCGCGCGGCGTCGGGCAACACCCCGCGCGACAGGTTCGCCAGCACGTCGCAGCCCTGCGCGAGATCGTCCAGAACGCCCCGCGGGATGCCGTAGCGCAGGCCATGCGCCGACCAGTGCAGGGCAAACGCGCCCCGCGCCGCCCGTTCGGCGAAACACGCGGCGCTAATCCCGTCGAACGCCTCGCCGCCCGCCTGCGCGTCGCGGGTGATGACCCGACGCGCGCGCACGATGTCTGGCCGGTCGGCGCAAATCGCCTCGATCAGGCTGTCCTTGCCGACGCCCGAAGGCCCGACCACGGCGATGAACCGGCCGCTCATGAGGTCGAGGGCGCAAAGATCGACACGTCGATCTCGCGGTCGGCCACGCGGTCGCGTGTATGCGTGTCGTGAAAGATGCCCACGATCGCCACGCCGCCGGCCTTGGCCTCTTCGATCAGCTCCAGCACGGTTTCGCGGTTCAGCGGATCGAGGCTCGCCGTCGGCTCGTCCAGCAGCAGCACGGGATAGCGATGCGCAAAGCCGCGCGCGATGTTCACGCGCTGCTGCTCGCCGCCCGAGAAGGTCGAAGGCGACAGCGACCACAGCGTCTGCGGGATCCTGAGCCGCGTCAGCAGGTCGCGCGCGCGATCGAACGCCGCCTCCTCGGGCATGCCGAGCGAAAGAAGCGGCTCGGCCACGACCTCCAGCGTGGGCACGCGGGGCACGACGCGCAGGAACTGGCTGACATAGCCCAGCGTCTCGCGTCGCAGGGCCAGAACCGCGCGCGGCTCCGCCTCGGTCAGGATCACGTCGTCGATGCGCACGGACCCGCCCTGCGCGATGTAATTGCCGTAGAGGATGCGCATCACGGTGGACTTGCCCGCCCCGCTTTCGCCGGTCAGCGCCGCGCATTCGCCGGGCGCCACGGCAAAGGAGGCGCCAGACAGTACCGGAATGACCGATCCGCCCTGGTTGTGGAGCGTGAAGGTCTTGGAAAGGTTGTCTACCTGGATCATGGGTCGGCTCATACCTGCAGGACGGAACTGACGAGGAGTTGCGTATAGGGTGCCTGCGGATCGTCCAGCACCTGGTCGGTCAGGCCGCTTTCGATCACTTGGCCGTCCTTCATCACCATCAGCCGGTCGGCCAGCAGGCGCACCACGGCCAGATCGTGTGTGACCACGATCGCCGACAGGCCCATGCGGCGCACGAGGCCCCGGATCAGGTCCAGCAGACGCGCCTGCACGCTCACGTCCAGTCCGCCCGTGGGCTCGTCCATGAACACCAGTCGCGGTCCGGTCACCAGATTACGGGCGATCTGCAGCCGCTGCTGCATCCCGCCGGAAAAGGCTGCCGGGCGATCGTCCACCCTGTCCGCCGCTATTTCTACCCTGTCCAGCCAGTCGATGGACCGTTCGCGAATGTTGCCGTAGTGCCGTGCGCCCACGGCCATCAGACGCTCGCCCACGTTGCCGCCGGCGCTGACCCGCATCCGCAGCCCGTCGCGGGCGTTCTGATGAACGAAGGCCCAGTCGGTGCGCCCCAGCATCCGCCGTTCGGGTTCGGGCATGCTCAGAACGTCGCGCGGGCCCTCCGTGCGCGTGTCGAAGACCACGCTGCCGCCATCGGGCGCCTGATGCCCGGCAAGGCAGTTCAGTAGCGTGGTCTTGCCCGACCCGCTTTCGCCCACGATCCCCAGCACCTCGCCGGGATAGAGGGTGAAGGACACGTCGGCGCAGCCGATCCGCGCGCCGTAGTGTTTTGTCAGGTCCCGGACATCCAGAAGCGGGGTCATGCGGCCTCTCCTGCCTCGCGGCGCGAGGCGCAGTAATCGGTGTCGGAGCAGACGAACATGCGCCCGCCCGTGTCGTCGGTGATCAGTTCGTCGAGATAGGTGTCCTCGGCCCCGCAGAGCGCGCAGGGATGCGGCGCCTTCGACGGGTCGAACGGGTAATCCTCGAAATCGAGCGACACGACCCGCGTATGCGGCGGGATCGCGTAGATCCGCTGCTCGCGCCCGGCGCCAAACAGCTGGATCGCCGCGCTCTCCAGTCGCGGATTGTCGAATTTCGGGATCGGGGAGGGGTCCATCACGTAGCGCCCCTCGACCTTGACGGGATACGCATAGGCCGTCGAGATCTCGCCATGCCGCGAAATGTCTTCGTACAGCTTCACATGCATAAGCCCGTATTCCTCCAGCGCGTGCATCTTGCGCGTCTCGGTCTCGCGCGGTTCCAGAAAGCGCAGGGGCTCAGGGATCGGCACCTGGTAGACGAGGATCTGCCCGTCACTCAGCGGCGTTTCGGGAATGCGGTGCCGGGTCTGGATCACCGTGGCCTCGGTCGTCCTTTGGGTCACGGCGACGCCGGCGGTCTTTTCAAAGAACTTGCGGATCGAGACGGCGTTCGTGGTGTCGTCAGCCCCCTGATCGATCACCTTGAACGTATCCTCGGGCGTCAGGCACGCGGCCGATACCTGCACGCCGCCGGTGCCCCAGCCATAGGGCATCGGCATCTCGCGCGAGGCGAACGGCACCTGGTAGCCCGGCACCGCGATGCCCTTCAGGATCGCACGGCGGATCATGCGCTTGGTCTGTTCATCGAGATAGGCGAAATTGTAGGCTTGATCGGTCATTCCGCGGCCTCCTTGCGGCCTGTCTGCATCGCCTCTGCGCGCAACCGCCGGATAAGCTCCAGCTCGGACTGGAAATCGACGTAATGGGGCAGCTTGATATGCTCGAGAAAGCCAGTCGCCTGCACATTGTCGGAATGCGACAGCACGAATTCCTCGTCCTGGGCCGGGGCGCCCGTGTCGCCTTCACCCAGTTCTTCCCACCGCAACGCACGGTCGACCAGCGCCATGGAAATCGCCTTGCGCTCGGTCTGGCCGAAGACCAGCCCGTAGCCCCGGGTGAATTGCGGCGGCTCGGTCTTCGAGCCGGTGAACTGGTTGACGGTCTCGCATTCCGTCAGCACGACCTCGCCGATCTCGATGGCGAAGCCCAGTTCGGGGATCTCCATCTCGACTGGGACCGTGCCTATGCGCAACTCGCCCACAAAAGGATGGTTTCGACCGTAGCCGCGCTGAGTAGAATAGGCCATCGACAGCACAAACCCCTCGTCGCCGCGTGTCAGCGATTGCAGGCGCAGCGGCCGGTCGGCGGGAAACTCCAGCGGTTCGCGCGTGAGGTCACGGGGCGTCTCTTCATGCTCGGCCTCGTCCCGGATCAGTCCCTCTTGCGACAGGAAATCCGTCACGTGTGGAATGGGACCGGGCTCTGCCCCGGCTTCAGGCGCTTCTGCGGGGTCAAGCCCCTCGGCGGCAAGCGCGAAGTCCAGCAGGCGGTGCGTGTAGTCGAAGGTCGGCCCTAGGATCTGCCCCCCGGGCAGATCCTTGTACGTCGCCGAAATGCGCCGGTCGCAGGCCATTTCGCCGGTGTCGACCGGCTTGGACGCTCCGAAGCGCGGCAGAGTGGTGCGGTAGGCGCGGATCAGGAACACCGCTTCGATCAGGTCGCCGCGCGCCTGCTTGATCGCCAGCGCGGCAAGGTCGGGATCGTAAAGCGAGCCCTCCGCCATCACCCTGTTCACCGCCAGGGCAAGCTGCTCGCGGATCTGGTCGAGGCTCATCTCGGCCACGGTCACGTCACCGCGACGTTCCTCGGCCAGCCAGGCATGGGCATTGTCGATCGCGCGTTCGCCACCCTTCACGGCCACATACATCGCTCAGTCCTCCACGATCGTGCTACGCGGCAGGCCGGCCAGCCTGTCCTCGCAGGTAAAGTAGCAATCGAACCCCAGAGGGAAGTGACGTCGGTTGGCCCGAAACGCGGCCGTTTCCGGCAGGCTCAGTGGGACCACATCTGCGATGCCCGGGCCGCGCAAAACAGGCCCGTCGCTGGACAGCTCGGCCAGTTCCACGATCAGGGTCGCCGATCGGTCGGGGTATTCCGGCGTTCCGATCCGGAACCGCCCCACTGGCTGAAAGCTGTCCCAAGTGCCCAATGCGAACATGGCCTCGTCGGCGCCGGTCAATGGGGCGCCGGTGTGGAACGTGACCCAGGCGCGCATGGCGTCGCTGTCGTGCGATGGCGAAAGATGCAGTGGCGTCGTGTTGTCGCACAGGGTCAAAAGCAGCACGGCCGCGGCGCCCGAACATGGCGCCGGGGCCTGCGCCCCGCCGGTCGTGACGATCCGGCCGGGCCGCGCCATCGCGTCCAGAGCCGCCCGAAACCCGCGGGCGGCCCCGCGTGCCGGATCGGCGAAGCCGCCTTGCAGGTGGTCCGTCCGCATCAGCCCTCTCCCCGCGTCATGGTAAAGAATTCAACTTTCGTCGCAGCGGCTTTCGCGGCCCTTTTCGCCGCGACGTCGCATGCCGCCCGGCGCAGCGGTGCGAGGATCAAATCCTCCAGCGCGTCGGACTGCCCGTCCTCGCACAACGCGTCGACCAGCGCGGCGATTCGCGACGCGGCCTTGTCGCGGCCCTGCACATGGCCATGCCCGACGGCACCGCTGCCAAGTCGCACGGTGCAGCGCGTGACGCTCATCTCGCCAAGGTTGAACGGTGCGCCGACGCTTCCAGCCCGACCGCGCACCATCACCGTGCCGATCTCGGGTCCGCGCAGGATTTCGTGGGACGGCTCTGCCGCGCCATCGCACCAGCGCGCCCAAAGCGATACGAGCCTGTCGCCAGGAGCCTTGGCCAGCAGCGACAGGCGGGCCTTGCGTGCTGCATTGCCGCCGGGCGCGGAAGGGTCGATCTTCGACATCTTGCAGGATTGTCCATTTATTTCCACAACTATACAAATTTGATACGATAGCCTCCGAGTCGGCGCAAGACGCGCCCGCATGAAGTTTTGGTGACACCGATGGGACGCACCCCGCTCTGGACCGCAATCCGCGACACGCTCCTCGACGAGATCGCGGCCGGACACTACCGGGCGGGCGACAGGCTTCCGACCGAGGCGCGGCTGGCCGACCGCTTTGGCGTCAATCGGCATACCGTGCGCCGAGCGCTGGCCGATCTGGGCGCGACCGGCCTCGTGCATGCGCGCCGCGGGTCCGGCGTTTTCGTGGCGCAGCCGCAGACCACCTATCCGCTCGGGCGGCGCGTGCGCTTTCACCAGAACCTGCTGGCCGCGGGACGTGACCCGGCGAAACGGGTCCTGAGCCTCGAGCAACGCAAGGCAGACCCGCGCGAGGCGCGGGCCCTGAAGCTGCCTCCGGAGTCGCCGGTCCAAGTCTATGAAGGCCTGAGCTTTGCCGATACCGTGCCGATCGCGGTGTTCCGTTCGGTGTTTCCGGCCGAGCGCTTTCCCGCAATGCTGGACGCACTGAAGAAAACGCCGTCCGTCACCGAAGCTTTCAAGGCCCTGGGGCTCACGGACTACACCCGCGCGTCGACCGAAGTCACAGCCAAACGCGCGTCCGCGACCATCGCCACGCATCTGGAGATCGCGACCGGCGATCCGATCCTGCGCACTGTATCGGTCAATGTCGACATTGACGAACATCCTGTTGAATATGGACGCGCATGGTTTGCCGGCGATCGTGTCGCCTTCGCGCTCGATGAAAGCTCGTAGTCGGAGACCATCGGGACAACCCGGCAGCCAGGCGTATGGCCTTGTCAAAGGAACTGGGGTTGAGGCGGCGTTGGCGCCGCCCTATCTCGTCCGGGTGACGAAACGTGATCCATTCAAGTATTTCAAGACCAGCTAGGAAATCATCCGCCTGGCGGTGGTGATGTATGTGCGGTTCCCTCTGTCGCTGCGCAATGTCGAGGATCTGCTTCACAAGTGCGGCATCGATGTCAGCCATGAATCTGTTCGGTATTGGTGGCACCGGCTTGGTCCGAAGTTTGCCGCGGGTAGCATACTGCTCGATGCCCTCCGCACGCTGTTGGTATGTGTCGATGATCTTCGCAATGTGGCCGTCAGACAGGTAATTCTGTCGCTTGCCTCGCTCGAAATGCTCGCACGCGTTGATGAAAAGGACGTCGTCCGGCTTCTTGCACTGCTTCAGGACGAGGATGCAGACCGGAATGCCAGTCGAGTAGAACAGGTTCGCAGGCAGGCCGATAACGGTATCTATGTGCCCGTCTTCGATGAGCTTGCGACGGATCTTCGCCTCCGCGCCCCCGCGGAACAGCACGCCGTGCGGCAGGATGATCGCCATCACACCGTCGTCCTTGAGATAGTGGAACCCGTGCAGCAGGAAAGCGAAGTCCGCCGCCGACTTCGGGGCCAGGCCGTAGTTCTTGAACCGCACGTCCTCTCCCAGTGCTTCGTTCGGGTCCCAGCGGTAGCTGAACGGCGGGTTGGCCACGACCGCGTCAAAGTAGGGCTTCTTCGCCGGGTTGATCTCGCGAAGCATGTCCCATTCGTTCGTCAGCGTGTCCCCGTGGTAGATCTCGAACTCTGTGTCCTTCACCCCGTGCAGCAGCATGTTCATGCGCGCGAGGTTGTACGTGGTGATGTTCTTCTCTTGCCCGAATATCTTGCCGATGACCCGCTCACAGATCGCCATGAACATGCACCATATGAAGATTTTCTCCTCGCCGCGGGAGATCTTGATCCGCTCGTCTTCCCCTTTGCGAAAGGTCACAACCCACTTGTCATAGTCGATGTAAAAATCGAAGTCGGTGTAGCGCGACAGGTATCCCGCAATGGCCTCGTCAAGCGCAAGATCCTTGAGGCCGTTGAAGAAAGATGATTTTGCATTGATCGTCAGGTGCCGATCTGTGTCGCTATCAAGATCGTTGTGCCACACGATCTCGCAGCCTTGGGCCGATCACCCAACCATCGTTACCGCCAGCTCCAGCACCGCGACCGTCATCCTCCTCTTCGCGCGCGGCCTTATTCACGCGCCGCATGAACTGACCCGCGTTCTCTTCCGCGCGCTTCACATCGAAGCGAAGTCCGTGCGAGGAGTAACGGTGGCGCTTCGTCCATCCGCGATGAGACCGAAGCCAGATCCGCACGGCGCAATATCTGGTCCGAGCGCTTTGACATGCCGTGGGACTGGCGTCGCGCGCAACGTGGCGGATGACTGCGGGCGACCCTGTCACCAAGCGACCTTGCTGATCATCGCAACCGCCATACGTATCATCAATGTTGCGATAGTATATTTTCGTATGTATGCTTGGCGAAGATTGTCGAGGGTCCTTGCCATGCGTTTCGAATTCAAAAATCTCCTGCTGGGTAGTGTCCCAACGGTTGGTGTAGGAGGCCGCGCGCGGAGCCAATTGGCGTAGCGCAGCGCGCGGCCGGGCTGGCGGCCACCGCGCTTCTTCGTAGTCTCAGGTTGTTCAACGACCGACGACAACGAAGGAGAGCACGATGACCGACACCATGATCGATCTTCCCGAGGCGATCGCCAAGAGCGATGACGCGGATTTTCTGCGCGAGCTGATCCAGGATGCGGCGCAACGGCTGATGGACATCGAGGTGACCGCCGTATGCGGCGCCGGGCACGGCGAGCGCAGCTCGGAGCGGGAGAACCGGCGCAACGGCTACCGGCCGCGCCAGTGGGATACCCGGGCAGGCACCATCGGCCTGAACATCCCGAAGCTGCGCAAGGGCAGCTATTTCCCCACGTTCCTGGAACCGCGCCGGACAGCCGAGAAGGCGCTGATGGCAGTCGTTCAGGAGGCCTACATCCACGGTGTCTCCACCCGCGCCGTCGACGACCTGGTGCGCGCCATGGGGCTGACGGGCACCTCGAAGAGCCAGGTGTCACGGCTGTGCGAGGAGATCGACGAGCGGGTGCAGACGTTCCTGAACCGCCCACTGGAAGGCGACTGGCCGTTCCTCTGGCTCGACGCCACCTACGTGAAGCTGCGCGAGGGCGGTCGGATCGTCTCGATGGCGGTGATAGTGGCCGTCGCGGTCAACACAGACGGACGGCGCGAGATCCTCGGGATCACGGTCATGCCCTCCGAAGCCGAGACCTTCTGGGCCGACTTCCTGCGCTCGCTCACCCGGCGCGGCCTGCGCGGCGTGCAGCTCGTGATCAGCGACGCCCATGAGGGCCTGAAAGCCGCCGCACGCAAGGTTCTGGGCGCCGGATGGCAGCGCTGTCGCGTGCATTTTCAGCGCAACCTCCTGGCCCGCGTGGGCAAGGCCAACAAGCCGGTGGTCAGCGCGGTGGTGAAGACCGTCTTCGCCGAGACCGACCGCGACCAGGCCCATGCCCGCTGGCGCGAGGTGGCCGACAACCTCCGCGACCGGTTCCGGGATGTCGCCGAGCTGATGGATGAGGCAGAGCACGACGTCCTCGCCTACATGGCCTTCGACGAGAGCTTGCGCTCGAAGCTGCACAGCACCAATCCGTTGGAGCGTGTCAACAAGGAGATCAAGCGGCGAACCAATGTCGTCGGGATCTTCCCCAACCGCGAGGCCGTGATCCGTCTCGTCGGAGCGCTCATGCTGGAGCAGAACGACGAGTGGGCCGTCTCGCGCCGCTACATGCCGGTGGAAAAGCTGACTGCCATGTGCAACGATGACGACGCGGCGCCGATGATCGCCGCACAGTGAACGAGCGACACCAGCTATGAAGAAGCAGGTGCACGCCAGTTCCTACACCACTTCTCGGGGCACTACCTCCTGCTGACGGCCTTGCTGGCTGCAGCCTTGGCCGGGCCATCCTTCCCGACACAAGCACGTGCCCAAACCTATCCGATCGACTGCGCCATCCTGCTTTGTTTGTCCGGTGGATGGCCGGCTTCCGTGCCGTGCGCACGTGCGCGGGCCGAGTTCATCCGGCGCATCACACCTTGGCCGGTGGAGCCACCGCTTCAGATTTGGCGCTGCCCGATGGGTGCATCCTACGATGGGCCTGCCAGGTCGCGCCCCACGGACCGGATCTACGATGCCTTGTTCGGCGGTCCCGGGACCCCACCAAACTCTTCAACCCCGCTTTTGAACCACGCCTCCAAGGCGAGCGACATGCTCAGGCTGAAAGGCTTCGACGCTGTCTGGGGCAACCTCGTGCGGGCTGATTACGCCCTTCATCTCATAGAAGACCGCGCCGACATCGATATCAGCGGGCCAGAATTCAATTTCGTGCGCTCCATTCGCGTCTTCGATATACGGTATGCATGGCAACGGGAATCTGGCGAAGACGGAAATTGCAACCGAAGCGCGACGATCGCGCTTGGCACCTACGGCACACAGGGCGACTTTTCGTGGCAGAGATCGTCACCTGCCGCACTTCCAGCGGCGCATACCGGTCTTGAGCGATGGGGCGAGCTCCCGCTCGATTCGGGAGAGCCCCCGGATCGTCGGCGTCGAGACGAGGAACACCTTGCGCCGGTGGGCAAAGGTCAGCGAGCGCGCCTCGGCCAGCGTCACCGGATCGCCTTCCTCGTCGGC
>Ga0307964_1000353_pt1 | contig 26070 bp, 25 predicted proteins | sample OrgLakmetagen596_FD_201823 | JGI IMG/M metagenome (GOLD analysis project Ga0307964, IMG submission 201823) | Saline water microbial communities from Organic Lake, Antarctica - #596 | ecosystem: Environmental > Aquatic > Non-marine Saline and Alkaline > Saline | place: Antarctica: Organic Lake... | reverse complement strand
TTTCCCGCCGGCGGCTCGGGTACAGCAGTGGGTTTACCCTGCTGGTGACATTGGTGTTCAGCGCTTGGCTGCCGGGCTTATGGCTGCTGGCACCGGTGGCGGTGGTTGGGACTGCTTTACTGTGGGGCTGGTATTTAAAACGCCAGCTGGGTGGCTATACCGGCGACGCGCTGGGGGCCAGCGTAGTGTTTTGTGAGCTGGTGTTGCTATTGGGGATGTGAACACTGCATTGACTCCCAATATCACGCCCTTATAGTAGAATGACTTTTAACAGGGACAAGAGAAAGGAATCAACTAACCTGTGTCGCCTCCAGAAAAATCCGTCGTCGAGATCGTCGAGGTTATCCGTCGCTCAGAACAAGGTGTGACTCATCCATTTATTTGTCGGGGTGACGACGATAATTCGTATTTCGTAAAAGGAGTTGGTGCAGGCAGAGACAGTCAGATCAAGGAATGGATCGCGGGCAATCTTGCGCTAAGCTTTGGTATACCCGTAGCGCCATTTAGCATCGTTTACGTGCCTGAAGAGTTAATCGAATTACTTTCAGCCGAACATGCTCATGATCTTGGTACTGGGCCAGCTTTCGGCTCAGTTGAGCAAATGGTGACGGAATTGTCATACTCTCAAATTAGCAGTATCTGCCCGGAGGTTAGACGCGCCGTGCTGTTTTTTGACTGGTGGATTTTCAATGCAGATCGCATGCTGACAGAGAGCGGGGGAAATCCGAACCTTTTTTGGGGGCCCAATACCCAGCGCTTAGTGGTCATTGATCATAACCAAGCTTTTGATTCAGAGTTCTCTAACGAAGATTTCTTTAAACTTCATATATTTAAAGATTGCGCACCGGGTATCTTCGATGACTTGTTAGAACGAGACCACTATACTTTAAGAGCAGAGCAGGCCCTTCACAACTGGCAGTCCATTGTGAATCGTATTCCAGAAGAATGGCTTTATAGCGACCAGGAAATGACGATGAAAACCAACCTGAACCTGGACTCACTGCTTGAAAATCTTCAACGCTTTAACAACAGTGATTTCTGGAGCAGGAAATGACTAGGTTCGCGTGTCATTACGCCATAGTGCGATTTATGCCTTACATCGAAACCGGCGAGTTTGCCAATGTTGGTGTATTGTTGTGGATACCAAAAACACGCCACTTGAGCTTCAAGTTATTGCGTCGAAAATACGCCCGGATTACCCAGTTTTTTGAAGAGCTGGACAAAGCCGTTTACCTGAAAACCATGGCTAATATAGAGGCAGAACTGCTTAGAATTCAAAGCATGCTGCTTCACAACAAAACCACCGAGTTTAGTGGTCAGGGTATGGAATACGGCTTTCATAAAGGCATCTTCGACGAGCTGATTCGTCCCAGAGAAACCATCGCGCGATTCAGCGAGCGGCGCAGCATTCTTTCTGAAGATCCACAAAAAACCCTGCAAGAGTTATTCAACTATTACGTTGGCCGGAACTTTGTAACCAGGGAATACCAGGAAACTATTCTGGAAAAAGGTATCAAAAAACTACTTGAACAAAGCAACCTGGCTCGTCACTTTTCAAAACGTAAGGTTGAAGATCACCTATACAGCGTGACATTCCCCTTTGTTGAACAAGACGACAACAAAGCGACTAAGGTTATAAAACCGCTATTTCTCGGGCAAGCGGATTCTACAGCGATTATTGAGCACGGCGATCACTGGAAGCTCAAGGTGAACCAACTGAGGAAGCGTAACTTGCTTCATGGCCCGGTTTTGTTCCCGGTTAAAGGGCCTGAAGACGTTTCCTCTGCAGACATCAGGTTCCAGGCATTCGAAGAAGCACGGGATTCTCTGGCAGACGGTGCCATTGAGGTAGTGCTATACACTGAAAAAGCCAAAATTCTGGAGTTCGCCGCTCATTAGTCGTTATGCGCCAGGCCAACTACTAACTAAACGGTGTCCCCGCAGCTGCAACCGGCAGCTCCAGGATTCACTCGTTTCAAGATCCGCCGCTGGCCTGGTGCTGCTTGAAATTCTCCGCCTGCTCAAAAATCTCTTTGTACACTTCGTCACGATCCACTGGCGGGTAGCCGTGTTTTGCCAGCAGCAGAATCAGGCCAACTTTCAATTCCGCCTTGATGTCCTCGCGCTGGTTCCAATCGGTGTACTTTACCTTTTCCTGCACCACCACTTTCACCGCTTTCGCCAAGGGTAACAGCTTGTCTTCGGCATAACTGAAGTCGTACTTGATGGCCAGGTCTTTCAGAATGTCGTAAAAGGCTTTTTCTTCAAGGTCGATACCCAGCTCCTCAAAAGAACCGAGTTCCTGCTTCAGCGCTTGAATCAGATCCATATAGCGGTCGATGATGGTATCGGTGAAATCTTCCAGAACATTGCTGACTAACACATCGTCTTCCTTGCGCTCGTTGTAATGCTCCACCAAGGCTTTGAGTTTCTTTGAAAAATCCACGCCCTTAGTTTTATTTACCTTTTTAAAGTCATCAATGGCTTTTGCCAACAACTGTTGCAGCAGCTTGATTTTGGTATTCGGTAGTTTGATCTTGTCGATTTTGGCCAGGTAATCGTCGTCAAAAATGTCAGTTTCGCCCTGGCTCTCGCGGCCCATTTTGAAAATCTCTTCCACGCCGTCGCTTTTCAGCGCTTCGGCGACCATCTGCCGCACTTTGGCATTCATCTGAGCGCTGTCTGGCGCATTGCCACGGGTCAGTTTGAACACAATGGCGCGCACCGCCAGGTAAAAATGAATCTGGTCACGCTCGCCCTGGCTAACACCCTCCGAGCCGCTGCAAATGTCGTAGGCCGCTTTCAGGCGCTTCACCAAGTGCATAAAGCGTTTTTCAAACTTGTCAGTGGTCTGGGCAAACTCGGCCGCTCTGTTCAGGCAGTGCAGCTGTTCCAAGGGGCTGCCGTTGTAATAAGGTTGACTGTCGAACGAGTGGAACAGTTTGTTGAGCAGGTCAAGGTGGTCTTTCACCACCACGATAGACTGATTGATCTCTTCAATATTCTGCTGATCCGCTTTGTTGTAGTGCGCCAGTGCGAGATTCATTTGCTTTTTGATGCCGATGTAATCCACCACCAGGCCCTTATTCTTGCCCTCGAACTTACGGTTCACCCGGGAGATGGTCTGGATCAGGTTGTGGCGTTGAATGGGCTTATCAATGTACAAGGTATCCAGAAACGGCACGTCAAATCCGGTCAGCCACATATCCACCACAATGGCGATTTTGAAGTTGGATTTGGCGTCTTTAAACTGAGTGGCCAGGTCCTTGCGGTAGTCTTTGCTGCCCAGCAGGTCATAAAGTTCTTTTTCGTCGTCTTGGCCCCGAGTCATGATCATTTTGATCCGCTCCAAAGGTTTAAGTGCTTTTCGTTCCTGGTCGCTCAAATCTGCTTCCGCTTCACACACCAATACATCGTTCCAATGGGGCCGCAAGGCAATCACTTCCTGAAACAACGCCCAGGCAATATCCCGTTTGCTGCACACAAACATCGCCTTGCCCTTGACCGATGAACCCTCTTCCACTCGCCGATCATAATGGTTCACAAAATCCAGCGCTAAGGCCCGCAACCGGTCCGGGTCGCCCAGAATGGCGTTCATCTGCGCGCTCGCCTTCTTGCTCTCCTCGATCTGATAATCACTGGCGCCGTCGTCGGCACAGCGCGCGTAATAGGCTTCGATTTCTTCCAGTTTGCTGTTATCCAGAATCACCTTGGCCGCACGGCCTTCGTACACAATGCGCACGGTGATCTCGTCGTGTACCGACTCGGTCATGGTGTAGCTGTCCACCACCTCGCCGAACACATCCAGCGTGGCGTCAATGGGAGTGCCGGTGAACCCCACGTAGGTCGCATTGGGCAAAGAGTCGTGCAGGTATTTAGCGAAGCCGAAGGTGCGCTGCACGCCTTTCTCGGTTACACGTACTTTCTGATCCAGGTTGATCTGGCTGCGGTGAGCCTCGTCCGAAATCACAATGACGTTGGTGCGATCCGTGAGTAATTGGGTGTCTTCGGTAAATTTATGAATGGTGGTCAGAAACACCCCGCCACTGCTGCGGCCCTTGAGCAGCTCGCGCAAATTGGCACGGCTTTCCACGCTCACAACGGCTTGGTCGCCAACGTAGTTTTTGGCGTTGGTAAACTCGCGGGACAATTGATCGTCCAAATCGGTGCGGTCGGTGATCAGCACAAGCGTGGGGCTTTCGAAAGCAAGGCTTTTCATCAGCAAGCGCGCCAGAAAAAGCATGGTAAAGCTCTTGCCGCAGCCGGTTGCACCAAAATAGGTGCCGCCCTTGCCGTCGCCTTCGGGCTTCCGGTGTTGCAGAATATTGGCATACAGCTTATTCGCGGCGTAAAACTGCGGGTAACGGCACACCACTTTTACTTCCTGCTTGGACACATCCGGAAAGTAAATAAAGTGACGAATCACCTGGCGCAGCCGGTCCTGATTGAACAAGCCCTCAATCATGGTGTGCAGGCTATTGATGCCATCCTGCCCAATAGTTTCGTTGCCGGTTACCTTGCGCCAGGTATAGAAAAACTCATAAGGCGCAAACAACGAGCCCATCTTGCTGTTCACCCCGTCGCTGATCACGCACAGGGCGTTGTACTTCATCAACTGGGGAATGTCTCGGGTATAGCGGGTGGTCAGTTGCACGTAGGCATCGTGAAGGGTGGCCTCTTCACGCACCGCGCTTTTAAACTCGAACACCACCAACGGCAAGCCGTTAATGTAAAGAATCGCATCGGGAATGCGCTTCTCGCTGCCGGTGATCTCCATCTGGTTCACCAGCTTGTAAATGTTGCGGGGGCCACCGTAGTTTTCCGGCACTTCCGCCGCCAGCGTGAGCACTTCCCCCTCACGGGGCAGGCGCATCTCGGCCAGGCCTTGGTAATCAATCAGTTGGATATACAGATCTTTGCGGCTACGGTCTTCCCGTTTCAACAAGAAGCCGTCGGCGACCATTTTATGAATGGTTTTGTTGGATTCGTACAAGTCCGGCGCAGGCAGGCTTTCCAGCCGGCGAATGATAGAAGCGACCTCCGCCCCGGTAATGTGATCGGCTGCGTAACGCTGTGTCAGAAACGCTGCTAAATCGGCTTTAATCAGCACATCGGTGGGTTCGCGCACCAGCGAAGAGCCGGGGCAATGGGGGTAACCCTGAGCCTGCAGCAGTTCGATGATGGCCTGTTCCAGCCGTGCCTCATTAAAGCTCATTATTTGCCCCTACGCTGTTTGGCCGTTTCGATGAGTCGAGTGTTTTATCAGGCTTTCGGCGAGTTTGCCTCCGCTATCATCAGAGACTTAATTTCTTTAAGCGTCTCACTATAGTCTGTGTCCGATTTAATGGGACGAATGTCCATAATTCACCTCAGATTGTCTGTACATCGATTTCGTCGTACTGCCGATGGGTACCGACAAAACGGATGTAAACCACTCGATATGGGTAGTTAATCCAAACCATCAACCGATACTGTATACTGCTTTGAGAAGAGGAGACAAAACATGAGCGCTCAATTATCACCGATCGTGTCCGAATTCGAGACCGAGGAACAAGCGGCCAGCTATGATCTCTGGTTCCGCGCCAAAGTGCAGGAAGCGATGAGCAGCACAAAGCCAAAACTGGCACATGACGAAGCCATGTCGAAGGTGCGGGCTGAACTTGAAGAACGCAGGAAAGCCCGTGCTAACCGTCCGCTGGTCTGAGGAAGCCACCAGCGACCTTATTGAAATCATCGATTACATCGACCAGCGTAACCCCATAGCGGCGCTATCTTTACACTCTGAAATATTGCGCACCGTAGAAAGCCTTCCGGCGGCGCCTCTGATCTTCAGAGGCGGGCGAGTAACCGGCGCTCGCAAGCCACCCCCTTTGGCTCATCCATGAACCTAGCCATGAAATCAGAGCACCTCGGCGATTTACTGCTCGCCCTCGGGGATGCGGAGTTCGCCGGAGAGGAGTTTGGGAAGGAGAATATCGCGAAGCTTTGTAACCTCTTCGATATTCTCAGAGACGGAAAGCACCTTTGAATATACCGCTTTTGCTTGTTGGTTAAAGGCGTTCAGCACTCCCGAGTTTGGTACCAAAAATGGAATCGGCCGAAAGTTCTTTTTGCTGATTTCCATGAAGGTACTTCCGTTGGCGCGATCCGTTATCTGCCTCATGTTAAAATGGGCCCATGAAAGCAGATACATGGCACCGTAACTGTCATTCGGCAACATAGCGATAATTCCCTGATTCACGGAAACTGGAATATTGCTGATAGCTAAATAACCAATAGGCGCCCTTGACGACATTAGCACTACGCCAGCGGGCAGCTGGCCGGATGTGATCTTTTGAACGCCCGCGTCGGTCAAATAGCGCTCTGTATGCGTCACGACAATCGAGTCGAGTCTCGACATGTCTTTTGGAGTGCAGAACGCATGAACGCCGTCATCCCAGAAAATGGGGTTTTTAGTGCTGGGAGTGCCGCCCCCCATTATCTCGACTTGCTCGCCGACGGTACTAACCTCCCACCCCTCCGGCACCCATCCCATTTCCTCGGTTAACACAAACCGATCCGGGAACTGATGCTGAATGGCGGCAGGCAGGGGTTTGCGCTTGTCGCCCAGAGCTTTGCGGGCTTCGGCGCGGGCGTGGAGAGGTTCGGGAATGGGGTTGCCAGCAGCCAGAGCTTTGTCGATCACCGGGTCGAAATCGACGAACCAGCTTTTGAACAGAGCTTGGGCCATGGTTTCCAACGTGGTGTTCATTTGATGGTTTAGATCGATTTTAGCATCAAGGCTGCTAAGAACGCTGGCAATACGCTTCTGGATTGCCAGCGGTGGCAGAGGGATTTCTAACTGAGAGATTGCCCTGCCAGTCAAATGCTGAATTGTGGTTCCAGTGAAATAGGGAGCAAGAATTCCGGTTCGGTAAGCTTCCGTGAACCAATAGTGAAGGTAATAGTTATTGAGACCTTGTAATGGCCTAATTCGGTGCAGTGCTTTTTGAATTTTCATGCCTGGAATGTGATCTTTCCATATTGCGCAGCGGCCGGGTTCACCGCCCTCGCAAACAATCAAGTCGCCAAATCTCAGGCCATACCGATCATGTTCATTTTTCTCAAATCGCATTTCAGCAAGGTCATCCAGTTCGAAACTTCCCCAACGGACATTCTTGTTGCCGAGGTAGGGGTAAAGTTCGCCACGATTCTTCTCTTTGTCGAGCATCTTCCCCAGACAAGAATCAACATGGTCACCTAGCCGCACTTTGGGCCACTCACGCCCCATAACCCAACCCCTCTAAATTCGCCCGAATCGCCGCATCCAGACTCTCGCCTTCCGCCATCTGCTGATAAAGGGTCTGGCTCAGCTCGGTCATTTTCACTTCAAAAAGAATGCCATCATCCTCAACCGCAGCTGCGCCCACATAACGGCCAGGCGTGACCACATAATCGTTAGCTTTGATGTCAGCCAGAGTGGTGGCTTTGCAGAAACCGGGTAAGTCTTCATAACCGCCGCCTTTGGCTTCACCGCGCCAGGCGTGGTAGGTGCGGGTAATTTCGGCGATGTCGTCGGCGGTGAGTTCTTTGTGGGTGCGGCTGATCATGGAACCCATGTTTCGGGCGTCGATGAACAGGGTTTCGCCTTCGCGGTTGCGGTGGTTGCTGTCGCTGTGGCCGGCAATGGTCTGTGCCTTTTTGTTCTTGGTAACAAACCACAGGCACACCGGAATCTGAGTGGTATAAAACAACTGGCCCGGCAGGGCGATCATGCAGTCCACCAGGTCGTTTTCAATCAGCTTCTGGCGAATAGCGCCTTCGCCGCTGGTGTTGGTCGACATGGAACCGTTGGCCATAACAAAACCGGCAGTACCGTGGGCAGACAGCTTAGACACCATGTGCAGTATCCACGCGTAGTTGGCGTTGCCGGTGGGCGGCGCATCGTAACCGGCCCAGCGCGGGTCGGTGCTGAGCTCGTCTGCGCCGCGCCAGGCTTTCATGTTGAAGGGCGGGTTCGCCATGATGAAGTCGGCTTTCAAATCCGGGTGTTGGTCTTTGAAGAAGGTGTCCGCTGGAACATCACCCAGGTTGCTGGCAATGCCGCGAATGGCCAGGTTCATTTTCGCCAGTTTGTAGGTAGTAGCGGTGTATTCCTGGCCGTATATGGAGATGTCTTTCTGGTTGCCCTCGTGGTTGCGCAAAAACTTCACGGACTGCACAAACATGCCGCCGGAACCGCAGCAGGGGTCGTAAATTTTGCCCTGATAAGGCTCGATCATTTCCGCCAGCAGATTAACAATGCACTTGGGGGTATAAAATTCGCCGCCGCCCTTGCCTTCGGTGGCCGCGAATTTGCCGAGGAAGTATTCGTACACCCTACCCACCAGGTCTTCTTCATTACCATCTGGCCCGGTATTGCCTTGGTCACTCACGGTGGCGATGTTGTTGATGGAATCAATCAACGCCGCCAGCTTGCTCGCTTCCAGCCCCATGCGTGAAAAGTAGTTGTCCGGCAATGCGCCTTTCAGTGACGGGTTCAGCTTTTCAATGGCATAGAGCGCCGTGTCGATTTTTATCGCGATGTCGTCTTGCTTGGCCTGTTTTTGCAGGGTGTTCCAGCGGGCGTGCTCCGGCAGGTAAAACACGTTTTTCATGGTATAGAATTCCACCATGTCTACGTAGGCTTCTTGCCCCTCAGCCATCAGCGCCTGCTTGCGGGCTTCAAACTTGTCACTGACGAATTTGAGGAAGATCAGGCTCAGCACTACGTGCTTGTATTCCGACGACTCCACCGTGCCGCGTAGCTTGTCGGCGGTGTCCCAGAGGCTTTGTTCGAAGGTGCGGGTGTTCTTTTTTACGGAGGAAGACTGCTTGCTCATAAACTGCCTTTGTTTACGGACGCGGTATTAAGAGGCGATGGTAACGGTTCGATTAATGGGCAGTATGATAGCGCTTACCGGGGGTTTGGCCTAACTCTCAGCTGAACTCGCCGCTGACAATAAAAAACAAGGCTGCGGATGAGGAGCTCACCGGCAGCCTTGCCTGCGCGCTATAACTAAGCCGTCAATACGAGATAGCTTAAGCGTCAATATAGAATAGCTTAACGGTCAATACGGGATATTTTAGTACCTTCAATACTCAGCCCGGCCATCAGGCCCTGCTGGCTGAAGATAAACGCATAGGCATCGTCTTTCAGCGACGACGTCGACAGGTTTCTAGCCACGCCTTCGTCAACCAGAACCACTGTTGGCCCAACACCAATTTCCCAGCCGTTAGTTTTCTCCAGATAAGCCACGGCAGCATCCGTCATCAGAAACACCGCGTAAGCGTAAGACTGTGCGCCAGCCTGCAAGCCCCAGGAACCGGTGATGGAATTGTAGTAATCCGTTACCGCCGCACCTTTCAATAACACCCCTTCGCCATAGCTGCCGCCAAATACCGGGCCGGCTTTTACAATATTGGGAAACACCAAAATACCTTTGGCACTTTTCGATAAAGTTTCAGCCACCGGATGCACTTTATACAACGTATCCAACGACTGCATTGCATTGCGGTCAAGATCTTCAGCGCTTGCCGCCAGCGCCGGATTCGCAACGGTCATTACCATGGCGGACGTTAGCGCGAATACAAATCCAAAAAAGGTTTTACCTAAACGATTCATGACACAGTCCTCCTGAGTGTTCACCAAACTATAGATCTGTTGGCTGAAAACTAACCGTTAAAGCTGGGACACATTGCCTTAACCATCGATTGAATAGGAGGCTATTCGCGACAGTTGGCTGTAAGGCAAGCCGGTTTCTTCGTGCCAGGCATTGAATGCCTCCTGCACCTGGTACAGGCCTTTTTTACTGCTCGTTGATGCATCCAGAAGCTTGGCCCGGCGCAGCACCTGAATGACATCGTTGGACATAATAAAGCCATCCCAGCCCACCCGGCGCAGAAAATACTGGGCGCTGTTACCGCCCAGGCGCGAACCGTGGCGCTTTAACCACAGCAGCAATCCGGCTTGGTCAGACGACGGCCACTGACGTAGAAACGCACCAAAACTGCCGTGCGAGTGAACCGTGTCCATAATCATGCGGGCGTTTTCCGGCACCGTGCGAATTTTTTGCAGGTTGCGCACGATGCGTTCGTCGCAGACCAGGGTTTCCAGCACGTCCGGCGGCACCTGCTGCCAGTAGGCCGGCACAAAGCCGTGAAAGGCGGCTTCAAAATCTGGCCATTTTTTGTCAATCACCCGCCATACAAAACCCGCTTTAAACACACAGCAGGTCATTTCTGACAAATAGCGATCGTCACTGCGCTGTTCCAGCGCGCTGGCCGGCGGCGGCGTGGGTAACCGAGCGTCTAATTCTTCAACGCCACCTTTGCGCGCAATTGCGCGCTCGTGAATTTCTGAAAAGCGCATAGCATCTTGTCTTTTGGGCTGTGAATGAGTTGATGAAAATTAACAGATCCTTCACTTAAGACTGACCTAACTCAATTCCGATTGACCACTTCTCAAGTACCTTAGAGTTTAACGATCTGGAAATCGTGCCCCCACTTGGCTGGGTAAGGGTAAAACGTTCACAGCCAAGATCAGGATCTTTCATTGGCCCTATTTATAGCGGTCGGTGTGGCTAAAGGAGAAGTACTGTGAATGATAAAAAAAGCTCCGTCGAAACCCCTTCTGATAATTCGTCAGATTTTCCTGCAAATAACTCGTCAGACAATCCGGAACACGATCTGGCAACGCGGTTTCCTACCGCCTACACCATTCTGTTTCTGCTGATTATATTTGTTGCTGCGTTGACCTGGATTATACCTGCTGGCCAATACGACCGGGTGATGAACGAAGAGGTCGGCCGCGAGGTGGCCTTGCCTGGCACCTACAAGGTTGTTGAGGCCAACCCTCAGGGTTTCGTGGACATAATGCTCGCGCCCACAGCCGGGTTTTATGATCCGGACAGCTATGTGGCCAACGCTATAGATGTTGCCCTGTTCGTCATTTTCCTGGGTGGCTTTCTGGGTGTAATGAATGCCACCGGCGCCATTGATACCGGCATACGCAGCGCCATGCGCCACCTCAAGGGCCATGAAATCTGGATGATTCCGATACTAATGACCCTTTTTGCCATCGGCGGCACAACCTATGGCATGGCCGAAGAAACCCTGGCTTTTTATGCCATTCTGATTCCGGTCATGATGGCCGCCGGATACGATGCTGTCACCGGGGTAGCCATTATTCTGGTGGGGTCCGGTATCGGCGTGCTGGGCTCCACCATCAACCCGTTTGCCACCGTTATCGCCGCCAATGCGGCCGACATCCCATTTACCGATGGCATTGTGGTGCGTTTTATTCTGCTGATTGGCGGGCTGCTTATTTGTGCCGCTTATGTCATGCGGTACGCAATGCGCGTTAAAGCGGATCCATCCCGCTCTGTTGTGGCCAAACAATGGGATGCTCACCGCCGCCTTTTCCTCAGCAAGCAAAGTGAGGGAGTTGATGATTCCACACTCAACAAAACCCAGATTGTCGCCCTGCTGATTTTCGCTGCAACCTTTGTGTTTATGATCTGGGGTGTGTCTTCGCAGGGTTGGTGGATGGCCCGCATGGGCGCGCTGTTTTTTGGTTCGGCCATTGTGATTGGTATTGTTGCCCGCCTTGGCGAGAAAAAACTGACCGGCAGCTTTGTCGATGGCGCCCGTGACCTTCTGGGTGTTGCGCTGGTGGTCGGGCTGGCCCGTGGCATCGTGGTTATTATGGACCAGGGCATGATTGCCGACACCATTCTGCACAGCGCCGAAAACTCTCTTGGCGGGCTGCCCGAGCTTGCGTTTATCAACCTGATGTTCTGGATTGAAGTGGGCATGAGTTTCTTTGTGCCATCGTCTTCAGGCCTGGCCGTGTTGTCTATGCCGATTCTTGCACCGCTGGCGGACTTCGCCAATGTTGGGCGCGACTTGGTTGTGACTGCGTTTCAGTCCGCCAACGGTCTGGTCAATCTGATCAACCCCACCTTCGCCGTTGTCGTTGGCGGCCTGGCCATTGCGCGGGTGTCTTACGACCGCTGGCTCGTGTTTATCTGGCCGTTGTTGTTGATTCTTACAGTTTTCATTTCGGTGGTCATCAGTGCTGCGGCATTGCTTTGACATCTTTCGAAGTAATGACGAAGCCATACACATTGGAGATTAACCATGTCTGAACTAACACTTGGGGTGCATTCTGAAGCCGGAACACTGCGGCAGGTGATTGTCTGCCGCCCTGGCCTGGCCCACCGCAGGCTCACACCGTCTAACTGTGACGATCTGCTATTTGACGACGTGTTCTGGGTAAAACAGGCTCGGAAAGATCACGACGTGTTTTCCGGGCTTATGCGGTCACGGGGTATTGAGGTTTTAGACGTCAACGAACTATTGGCAGAAACTTTAGACATACCCGAAGCCCGCAAATGGATTCTCGATCATCGAATCACCTGGAACGATATCGGAGTCGGAATGATTTCCGACCTTCGCGCATGGATGGACGAGCTTCCAGGCGCCAAGCTTGCGGAATACCTGATTGGTGGCCTGGAAGTGGCCGACTTGCCCTTTGACCCAACCGGTCTTTTTGGCAACCACCTGGGGCACTACGGATTTGTGCTGCCGCCATTGCCAAACTTTCTTTTCACCCGCGATAACAGTGCCTGGATCTACGGTGGTGTCACACTTAACCCCATGTACTGGGCCGCGCGGAAACCCGAAACCCTGCTGATGGCCGGCATTTACCGTTTCCACCCGACGTTTGCTGGAAAAGCAGATGTGCTTTGGGGCGACCCTACCAAGAATCATGGCCTGGCAACGCTCGAAGGCGGCGACATCATGCCCGTGGGCAATGGCACCGTGCTTGTAGGAATGGGCGAACGTTCATCACCACAAGCCGTAGGACAATTAGCCAACGCTTTGTTTGAAAAAGGCACCGCAGAGCGGGTGATTGCCTGCCAGATTCCGAAATCCCGCACCGCCATGCACCTGGACACCATCTTCACTTTCTGCGGCGGCAATGTGGTTACCGCGTTCAAGGAAGTGGCGGACGAAGTGATCTGCTATGACCTGCGCGCCGGTGAAGGCAAAACACACCTGTCTTTCCGCCAGGACTCACGGCCGCTGTTTGATGTTGTGGCCGAGGTTCTTGGCTACAAATCCCTGGAAGTGATTCCAACCGGTGGCGACGACCCGGCCGAGCGCGAGCGTGAGCAGTGGAACGATGGCAACAACGTGCTGGCCATAAGTCCGGGCGTGGTGATTGGCTACGACCGAAATGATGACACCAACGCAGCACTCAAAGCGGCGGGAATCGAAGTGTTGGCCATACCTGGCGCTGAACTGGGCCGTGGTCGGGGCGGCGGACGCTGCATGAGCTGCCCCACGATTCGTGACCCCATCTGACCCTATATCACTCCATATCACCCCACCTGACCTCATCTGCCCGCCAAGAGGACAAAGACCATGGCTTTTAACCTGAAGAATCGGCACTTCCTGACCTTGCGAGATTTCTCCCCCCGGGAGATCAGCTTTCTGCTCAAGCTGGCAACAGATCTAAAAGCGGCGAAATACGCCGGCACAGAGGTACCGCAGCTTATCGGCAAGGAAATTGCCTTGATCTTCGAAAAAAATTCCACCCGCACACGAGTTGGGTTCGAAGTGGCCGCTTACGATCAGGGCGCCCGGGTCACCTATCTCGGGCCCTCTGGAACCCACATCGGCCACAAGGAGTCGGTAAAAGACACGGCTCGAGTATTGGGCCGGGTTTACGATGCCATCGAGTACCGCGGTTTCGGGCAGAAGATTGTCGAGGAGTTGGCAGAGTATGCCGGTGTACCGGTCTACAACGGCTTGACCGACGAGTTCCACCCAACACAAATTCTCGCTGACTTTCTGACTATGCAAGAGCATGTTGAGAAGCCGCTACACCAGGTCGCCTTCGCGTTTTTGGGCGATGCCGCCAACAACATGGGCGATAGCCTGCTGATCGGTGGCGCCAAAATGGGCATGGATGTGCGCCTGTGTGCACCCAAAGTCTGCTGGCCACACCCGTCGATACAGGACGAAGCCCAGGCGATCGCCCGGGAAACCGGCGCCCGCATTACCATTACCGAAGATGTGGATACGGCGGTGGCCGGGGTCGACTTTGTCTACACCGACGTTTGGGTGTCTATGGGCGAGCCGAAAGAAAAATGGGGCGAGCGGATCAAACTGTTAATGCCTTATCAGGTGAACGCGGCGGTGATGGAAAAAACCGGCAACCCCCGTGCCCGCTTCATGCACTGCCTGCCGGCGTTTCACAATACCGACACCATCGTTGGCAAAGAAATTCAGGCAGAATTCGGAATCAGTGCCATGGAAGTAACCGATGAGGTTTTTGAAAGCCCGGCATCGATTGTTTTCGACCAGGCCGAGAACCGTATGCACACCATCAAAGCGGTGCTGGTAGCCACCCTTGGGGCCTGACTCTGGCGCGGATTGCTGAAAAAGGACACACACTATGCTGATTGTTGCAGCACTGGGCGGTAACGCCCTGTTGAAACGCGGCGAACCACTGACCGCCGAAGCCCAGCGCACCAATGTTCGAAAAGCCGCGACATCCCTGGCGGAACTGGTGCGCGCCGGGCACCGGCTGGTGATTACCCATGGTAACGGCCCCCAAGTGGGCTTGCTGGCGTTGCAGGGCGCCACCTATAAGCCTGAAGAAGCCTACCCGCTGGATGTTCTGGGTGCCGAGACCGGTGGTATGATCGGCTACATGATTGAGCAGGAACTGGAAAATGCTCTGGGCCATGATCGCCCGGTGGCAACCCTGCTTACCCAAGTTGTTGTAGATCCGAACGATCCTGCTTTTGCCAATCCGACCAAATTTATTGGCCCGGTGTACGATAAGGCAGAAGCGGAATCCCGCGCCGCGGCCGCCGGCTGGCATATCGCAGCCGATGGCGACAAGTGGCGCAGGGTAGTGCCTTCCCCTGCGCCCAAAGAAATTCCGGATATGCGCGTACTGAAACTGCTGCTGGATCAGCAGGTGGTCATAATCTGTACCGGAGGTGGCGGCATTCCGGTGCTGCGCCGCAACGACGGCAGCATGACCGGTGTTGAAGCGGTCATCGACAAAGATGCCGCCAGCGCGCTGCTAGCACGAGAGTTGGGCGCCGATGCGCTACTGCTGCTGACCGACGTGGATGCTGTTTATCGTGACTTTGGTAAACCCACTGCCGCTCCGGTTCGCACCGTTACACCGGCCCAGGCAAGAACGCTGGACGTTCCCGCCGGGTCCATGGGGCCGAAGGTAACGGCGGCCTGCGACTTTGCAGATACCGGGGGCATTAGCGGCATTGGCCGGTTAGAAGATGCGCTTGCCATTCTGGAGGCGCGCGCGGGAACGCTCATCACAGGGTCAGCCACTCACAACTCTTAACCGTTCAGGCGCTTCGTCATGTTGAATCAAGCTATTCCGGGCTCAGATCAGGGCAGCCCGGAGCCTACTTCTGTTACTGAGCACCTCGCAAATGGCGAACTTGATGGAGAGGTAGTCGGCATTCGCGGCGGCGTTGTTGACGTTCTTTTTTCGCAAGACTCTCCGCGTATTCACGATTTGCTCTATGCCGGTAATCTGGCGCTGGAAGTCACGTCACTGCTGGAAAGCGGCGCCGTGCGCTGTATGGCGCTGGCACCGGTGCGCGGGCTGGGCCTGGGTGTTTCTGTGCGTGCTACCGGCGCACCCATCCAGGTTCCGGTAGGAGACGCTGTTTTGGGCCGCATGCTTAACGTCTTCGGCGAGCCCATTGATAACAAACCTGCTCCTGCCACCGACATTCGCCGTTCTATTCACCAGCCACCACCGCCGCTGGAAGACCGCGTGGTGCACAGTGATATTCTGGAAACCGGCATCAAAGCCATTGATCTGCTGTCGCCTATCGAGCGCGGCGGCAAAACCGGTTTGTTTGGCGGCGCCGGTGTGGGCAAAACCGTGCTGATTACCGAGTTGATTAACAACACCGTGCAGGAATACGAGGGCGTCAGCCTGTTTTGCGGTATTGGCGAACGCTCCCGTGAAGCCGAAGAACTCTACCGGGAAATGGGCGACGCCGGAGTGCGCGACAAAACCGTGATGGTGTTCGGGCAGATGAATGAGGCTCCCGGTGTGCGCTTTCTGGTGGGCAAAACAGCGCTCACCATGGCCGAATATTTCCGTGACGATAAAAAGCAGGACGTTCTTCTGCTGATCGACAACATTTTCCGCTTTGTTCAGGCAGGCTCGGAAGTGTCCGGCTTGATGGGCCGCATGCCGTCACGGGTGGGCTACCAGCCCACACTGGCCACCGAACTAGCCACCTTGGAGGAGCGCATCACCTCCACCCGCAACGGTTCCATCACCTCTATTCAGGCGGTGTACGTGCCGGCGGATGACTTCACCGACCCTGCCGCTGCGCATATTTTTTCGCACCTGTCCGCTTCGGTGGTGCTGTCGCGCAAGCGCGCCAGCGAAGGCTTGTACCCGGCTGTCGACCCTCTTGGCTCGGCTTCTGTCATGCTGACGCCTGCGGTTGTCGGCCAGCGCCACTACGACATCGCCCGTGCGGTGCGGCGTACCCTGGCCGATTATGAAGACCTGCGGGACATTATTTCCATGCTGGGTATGGAAGAACTGTCGGCCGCCGATCGCGCCGTCGTGGCGCGGGCGCGACGTTTGGAGCGCTATCTGACCCAGCCGTTTTTCACCATTGGTTCGGTCGACGGCGCCAACGGCAGGCGAGTGCCCATCAAAGACACGCTGAACGACTGCGAAACCATACTCAACCAGACTGAATTCAACGATAACGAAAGCGACTATTACATGATTGGCTCGCTGAAAGATTTGGCGTCATCGTCATGAGCCTGGCAAACGTGATGACGGTTACGCTAAGGCTACCTACCCGCACTCTGTTCGAAGGCGGCGCACAGCGGCTATTTGCCACCGCCGTCAACGGTGCGTTTGGCATGCTGCCCAACCATACCGACTTTGTCACCGCGCTGGTGCCGTCGGTACTGATTTTAACGGACGAAACCGGTGAAGAGCTGTTTTTTGGTATCGACGAGGGCCTACTGGTGAAAACCGGCCATCAGGTAGACATCGCCATTCGCCGGGGTGTTCAGGGCGACAGTCTGGACACCCTGAACGACACAATACAAACGGCCTTTGTGGAGGTAGACGAAGAAGAGCGGGTAGCCCGGTCAGCGCTATCACGGCTGGAAGCCAACATTGTTCGACGCTTTGGCGACTTACGGAAACCCGCGCTATGAGCAGCCGCAAAGACCGTTCTGCCGACGATATCCGCCGCAGTACTGAACGACTTCAGCGCGCCCGCAAACAGCCTGGAACCAGCCCGTTAAGAGGCATCGGTGCCTTTGGCATGATTGGCTGGTCAGTAGCGGTGCCCGCCGTTGCGGGGGCGTTTCTGGGATTATGGCTGAACAAGGTGGCGCCGCAGAACTTTTCCTGGCCCATCGCGCTCATTCTGGGGGGTATTGTGGTGGGCGTCATAATCGCCTGGAACTGGATTGACAAGGAAACTCCAAAAGCCGACGGCGGTGATAAGCACAAGGATTCAAACGGAGGAGACAAACATGACGGTTGACTGGTCAGCTGTATTGCTGGGATTGGCCGTAGGGGTGGCCGCCAGCAGCCTGTTTTTTGCCGGACTGGCCTGGGGTATGAAACGCGCTCTGGGTTCGCGCCAGCCCGAAGTCCTGTTATTGCTCAGCGCAACCGTGCGCATCGCCATGCTGCTGGGCGCCGGTTTCTGGCTTACCACCAGCAGCGCCTCAGCCTGGCCCATGGCCGGTTTCGCCCTGGCATTTCTGTTGGTGCGTACGGTCGCGCTGCTCTGGGCCAGAAACCGTGAAACCACACCTTTAGCGGAACAGGAGGGCACGTAATGCAATTTTCACCGGACAACGTCATTGTGCTCAACCTCGGTGGCTGGGGCCTGAACGCGACCATCGTAAATACCTGGATTGTGATGGCGCTGCTGGTAGGCATTTCCTGGTTTGTGACTCGCAACCTGCGCGCTGACGTGCCACCCGACCGCCTGCGTACGGCTCTGGAGGTGATCGTAAAACTGATTCAGGGCCAGATTGAGGAAGTCACCCAGAATTCGGCCCGCCACGTGATGTACTTCGCCGGCACTCTGTTTCTGTTTATTGCGTTGTCGAATCTGATGCTGGTGATTCCCGGTTTTTCGCCGCCCACTTCGTCGTTGTCGACCACCATGGCCCTGGCGCTGTCGGTGCTGGTCGCCGTTCCGGTGTTCAGCATTGCCAGCGGCGGCGTAAAAAGCTACCTGCGAACCTTTATTGAACCCTCGGTCATCATGCTGCCGTTCAATATCATCAGCGAATTTTCCCGTGGTATCTCGCTGGCTATCCGTCTGTACGGAAACGTGATGAGCGGAGCCGTTATTGCCGCCATTCTACTGACCGTCGCACCGTTTTTCTTCCCGGTGCTGATGGACATGCTGGGCCTTCTTACCGGCATGATCCAGGCTTACATCTTCGCCATTCTGGCCACCGTCTATATTTCTTCTGCTACCGCGGAAAAAGAGCCATCAGCTTTGAATAAAGAGCCGTTAGCTTTAAACAAAGAGCCTTCAGCTTTAAACAAAGAGCCATTAGCTTCAAAAAAAGAGCACAACGTTTCACCCGAAAAAACACAGCCGCCGTCCCACAATGAGGAACAATCATGACCGACCTTGCCATTATCGCGGCAATCTCTATTTTCACCGCCGGTTTCACCATAGCCATTGGCTGCATAGGGCCTTCCCTGGGTGAAGGGCGCGCGGCCGCGGCCGCCATTGCCGCCATTGCCCAGCAGCCAGACGCTGCGCCTACTCTGTCCCGCACCCTATTCGTCAGCTTGGCGATGATTGAATCTACCGCCATTTACTGTTTTGTAGTGGCGATGATTCTTATCTTCGCTAACCCGTTTTGGGAGGCGGCTTTACAGGCCGTGGCGGTAACCGCCAGCTAGCCTGCCATTTGGCTGATTCACACAACAGGTCAATCATTATGTCCATTGACTGGATTACCGTTCTGGCACAACTCGCTAACTTTCTGGTGCTGGTTTGGCTGCTAAAACGTTTCTTGTACCGCCCTATTCTGGACGGTATTGACGCGCGCGAGGCTGAAATCACCAAAAGCATGGCCGCCGCCGGTGAAGCTCAGAAAAAAGCCCAAGCCGCACAAGCCGACTTTCAGCAGCAGAAAAAACAGCTGCTGTCTGATCAGGACGCGATGATTCAGAAAGCGCTGCTCGATACTGAAGACCAGCGCGACAGGCTGTTGGCAGAAGCCCGCGCCCGGCTGGGGCAGGAACAACAAGACTGGCACAAACACCTGGAACGGGAACGCGAAAGATTCACCGCCAGGCTGCAGCGGGCCGGGCAGGAAACTCTGTTGGAACTCACCCGCAAGGCCCTTCGTGACCTGGCCGATGAAACTCTGGAACAGGCCATCGTGCGCCATGTGAGCAAACGCCTGGAACCCTTGGCAGACGAATTGAAAAAAGCGGCAGCGGGCAGCACCCAAGCCATAGCAACCACTCGCGAGCCCTTGCCAGAAGAATCTCAATCACAGCTGGAAACCGATCTCGACAAGCTGTTGCCAGCCATGGCACTGAGCTTTGAAACAGACGCCGACCAGGCGCCCGGACTGATTCTGCGAATAGGCGGCGCTCAGGTTGCATGGACGGTTGACAGTTATACCGACGAATTTGATGCCCTGCTGAACGAGCGTCTGACCACCGGCGCTTCAGGCCGGGCAAAAGCTGAGGCTGAATGATTTCCTATGAGCGATAGAGACAGCAGCAGCGACATCAACGACAGCCAGGCGCAAAACCCGGGTCAGGATTTCGAGCAGCAGTTCCAGCGCTGGCAGCAAGACCTGCTGGCCACACCGACACCCGCACCGGTGCTGACTGAGGTGGGTCGCGTTATTGAAGTGGGCGATGGTGTAGCCGTAGTGACCGGCCTGGCTCGCGCCCTGGCGGATGAGTTGCTGATATTTGCGTCCGGTGTACGCGGCATTGTGCTGGATCTTGAGCCCGGCCGGCTGGGCGTTATTCTGCTTGGACCATCGGAACACATCCGCCTTGGCGAAGACGTGCGGCGCACCCGCAAGGTAATCAGCGTGCCCGTTGGCCCGGCTCTGTTGGGCCGCGTTGTGGATGCCGTCGGCCTTCCCCGCGACGGCCTTGGGGCCATCGCGGCAGTCGCCGAGCACCCGGTGGAAGCCGAGGCGCCAGGCGTGTTGAGCCGCTCGGCCATTTTCAAGCCGCTGGCGACCGGCATCAAAGCCATAGACGCCGCCGTACCGGTGGGCCTGGGCCAGCGCGAACTGATCATCGGTGATCGCCAAACCGGAAAAACATCTATCGCTGTGGACACCATGCTCAACCAGATACGGTCCGACGTGATTTGTATCTATTGCGCTATCGGCCAGCGGGGCGATGCTGTGTCACGGGTTATCGGCGCGCTTAAAAAAGGCGACATGATGGCCCGCAGCGTCGTAATGTCCGCCGGCGATGAGGAAACACCAGGTCTGGCCTACATCGCCCCCTATGCTGCCATGACCATGGCGGAGTATTTTTGCGATCAGGGCCGCGATGTATTGATCGTATTTGATGATCTGACCCACCACGCCCGCTCCTACCGCGAGCTGTCGTTATTGCTGCGCCGGCCACCAGGTCGCGAGGCATTTCCGGGCGACATCTTCTACGTTCACGCTCGCCTGCTGGAACGGGCCGGCCAGTTTACCGAAGAGGTGGGCGGTGGCTCTATTACCGCACTGCCAGTGGTAGAAACCCAGGCCGAGAACCTGTCTGCGTATATTCCCACCAACCTGATCTCTATCACCGATGGCCAAATTTACCTGTCGCCACAGCTGGTGCAAAAAAACCAGTTCCCGGCGGTGCATCAGGGGCTGTCGGTGTCCCGCGTGGGTAGCAAGGCTCAGAGCCGGGCCCTGCGCAAGGTCGCCGGCAACCTGCGGGTGACTCTGTCTCAATTTGAAGAACTGGAAGACTTTGCCCGCTTTGGTACGCGGCTGGATGACGCGACCCGCACCCGCCTGAAGCGCGGTGCGGCAGTACGCAATTCCCTGCGCCAGGCCGAGCGCGACCCGATGCCGGCGGTTGAGCAACTCGCGGTGCTGATTGCGGCCATGGAAGGCTTACTTGATGGCCTGGAAGAGCAGCCGCTGATAGATGCCATGCAACTCATCCGCACCTCGGCTAAGAAGCAGTTGCAGGAGATTGAGCAGCGCATAGCGGACGACAAAGAGTTACGGCCAGAAGACAGCGAGCGGGTGATCGCTATGGTTCGCTCGGCCCTGGAAGCTGATTTGGGGACTGATTTGGAGAACAGGAATGGCCCAATCTCTTGAAGCACTGGAGCGCCACAGCGACACGCTAACCAGCATCCGTGGCATTGTGCACACCATGAAAACCCTGTCGGCCATTAACGCCTCGCCCTACGAGCGCGCAGCGCGCTCCATAGAGGCCTACCACCAGACTATTTTGCAGGGCTTTGCGGCGTTTGCGTACCGTACCGGTGGGCTCAGCCTGCAACAGGACGCCAGCGCCGAACAGCTGATCGTAGTGTTTGGCACAGACCACGGCCTGTGCGGCAACTACAACGAAAGCCTGGCGCAGCTGGTGAAGCAGCACCAGAACGCACAAAACGCCGGCAAGCCGCGCCTGCTGTGCATTGGCGCGCAAATGCAGGATGCCCTCACCGATCAGGACTTGAAACCGGAAGCCACGTTACTACCGCCCGCCTCCGCCGATGGCATTGGCCGTCTGGCCGGCGACATTGTCACCCGCATTGACGCTCTCAGCCGTGGCCAGTCCCTGTTAGGCGTCGGCGTGACCCTGGCGTTCACCCAGCGCGGTGAACACGGCACCCGCGAACCCGTCACCCGGCGCCTGCTGCCACTGGAACCGGCACTGTTACAAAGCACCAAGCGCTGGAACTCCCGGGCGCTGCCGGATTACACCATGGCCGCTGATGCGCTGCTGTCGTCGCTGATTCGCAGCCACATCTTTGCCAGCGTATTTCGCGCCTCGGCCGAAGCCATGGTGACTGAAAACGCTGCGCGCCTGGCGCTGATGCAACAGGCCGAGCAGTCGGTGGATGAGCGTATTGAAGTTGTAACGGGAGATTTGCGCTCAGTACGGCAGACCGAAATCACCAACGAACTAATGGATGTGATTATTGGCTTTGAGGCACTGAAAAAAAAGCCGAAAAAACGAAGCCAACCGCCCATTATTTCATGACGCAACCTTTGCATTAAGAAAACGCCGAATCACCGGCAGCTGCTTAAGCATCGCTTTATCGACAATGCGCGGCAGTATCCCGTTAATCACCACAAACAATTTCTCGGGCCAGCCGAGAAACCGGCGGCGATCGCCGTTTTCCATAGCTTTCAGAATGGCCGTTGCCACCGCCTGGGGCGTGTCAACGCGGTTGCCAAGCGCACGATTCAACTCGTTCACGGCTTCCGCATTCATGTCGGTAGCGGTGGCCCTGGGCGCCACGTACACCACCTGCACAGCGGTATCCGCCAACTCCCGGCGCAGAGCTTCGGTAAACCCCCGCAGGCCAAACTTGGTGGCGCAATAGGCGGTATAGCCGGGGAAGCCTATGCTGCCAAAGGTCGACCCCACAAACACCAGCGCGCCGCTGCCCGCCTTCTCGAACCTGGGGGCAAAATGCCTGGCCACCAGCATGGCCGAGCGCAGGTTCACGTTAAGCTGGGCATCGAGCTCGTCAACCGACATCCTCGCCAGTCCGGCAAAGCGATTCTGGCCGGCGCAATGGATCACGCCGTCGATCTCCGGGTAGGCCTCCGTCAGGCGCGCCAACTGTTGGTCCAGATCGACGGCCGCCAGGTCCAGACACACCGGCGACACACCCTCCAGATGGCCGATACGTTCCGGGTGGCGGGAGGCTACGATGACACGGCTGCCTGCCTGAACCAGCGGCTCCACCAGCGCCTTGCCAATACCCCCGGTTCCTCCCAACAGGAGAAAAACCCGATCATGCAGCTTCATGCTGCTTCTCCTTGCGCGTGACCGGCAGCGGAATGCTGTGCAACATATCGCCGTAGAGCCGGTATACCACGCGTGCAGAATCAATAATGGCCTGCTGATCGGTCGGGTCGGTAATGCCGTCCATCAGGTTGCGGAAAAACTCGAAGTGGTCCTGATCGAGAGCGCCGTGGGAGTACAGATAACTGAACGCCTGATTCGGAAGCCCAAGGAGTTTCTGAATCTGCTCGGCCAGCGGCGTGGCCAGCTCTATGGAGGTGCCTTCAAGCACTTGAACCATGCCAAAGAACGCCGCCGGATTGCCCCGGTTAATCTGGTCGTACAGGTACGCCACCATAAGCTCTATGGACACATCCGGCTTGCCTATGCGAATCGCTTCTTTGTCGGCGTCACAGGCGTCCAGATCATTCAGTATCCACTCGTCGTGGCCGTACTCCTCGTCAATGTATTCAACCAGCGCCTTGCGAACGAACTCCATCCGCGAGGGCAGTTTTGCGCCACAAGCCATCATTAACGGCACCGTGTGCTTAACGTGGTGAAAGGCCTGGGTCAGAAACCAGGTATAGGACTCCAGGCTGAAACAGCCTTCGCCAATCGCTTTCACAACCGGCGCGCCGCTAACATGGGCCCGTGCTTGTGCTGTTTCCTGCTGCAATCTGTCAAAAAATGCCATGTGGAATTCTCCTGTTTGGTTGGCTAACGATGTCGACATAAATAAAGGAAAGGCTTTTGCCAACAGGGTCGGCAGATGGGCCTGAATGTGTAACCGCACCGGGCGGCCATTTGCGGTGATGTAACCTTCGGACTGGCTCAGCGGCTGGCGGCGGATATACACCGTGGCCAGGCGGGCATAATCCGGTAAGCGTTGATTGATTTGACGCAATGCGCTGGCAAGGTCGTCTGGCGAGCGCCCGTCTGTCACCGTTATCAGTGCCATTGGCTGCGGCTCACCGTCGCCGAACACCACGGCCTGGCGAATGCCCAGGCCCTGAACAAGCTCACTTTCCAGCCACTCCGGGCTGATATTGCGGCCAAAGCTGGTGATCAGCAGATTCTTCGAACGGCCATTAACCGACAGAAAGCCGCTTGGGTTGAGCGCGCCCAGGTCGCCGGTATCCAACCACTCGTCCTGCCCCGGCTCGTCACCCAGGTACCCCAAATGGGTGTTGCCGCGAACCAGAATGTGGCCGTCAGAATCCACCTTGATATCGATATGAGACAGGGGTTTACCCACACTGCCCTCACACTCGGCAGCCGGCACGTTCAACGCCACCACAGAGCTGCACTCCGACAAGCCATAACCTTCGTACAGTGGCAGGCCAGCAGCGCGGCCACGGGCCAGCAACTCGGCAGATACCCGGCCACCGCCAACGGCCATAAAGCGCAATGAGCGGCTGTTCAGCTGCCCCTGTTCGGCGGCACTGACCAGTGCCATCGCCAGCTCCGGCACCGAAATTAGCGATTGGGGTTGGTATTGATTGATTCCCGCAACCAGCTTGCCCAGGTTCAAGCCGCTGCTGCCGGTCATGCCCAACTGCGCCAACGGCACCACCATGACCGTAGCTCCCATAAGCAACGGCAGGTAAACGCCGGCAATATTCTCCAGAAGGGTCGCCAGCGGCAGAATGCACAAATGCGTTTGTAATTCGACGCCCGCCAGCCGTTCTTTCAGGGCCAAAGTCGTTGCTGTCATCTGCGCCACCGACAAACACACACCTTTGGGGGTACCGGTACTGCCGGAGGTGAAGGTGATTTTCGCCGTCGCTTCCGGTATCTGAGGTATCTGAGCCCTCTGCGGCACTGCTGCAAACGCCGGCAGCGGGCGCAGCCAGACGCCCTGGCCCAATGACTCGCTGCCGTTTGCCTCTTCGCTGCACAGCAAGCCGTCCAGGCCCGCCCGTTCGATCAGGTGGGCGGTCTGGGATTCAGAAAAGAACACAGGTACTGGCACACAAACCACGCCGGCCAACAGACAGGCGAGATCGGCCAGTACCCAGGCAATGGTGTTGTCGCCACACACACCGGCACGCTTTATGCCCCGTGCGCTCAGCTGTTCGGCCACCGCCTCTGCCGCCTGCATCATCTGCTTATAGCTGAACTCCCCTTCCGGCCCACGTAAGGCAATACGTGACGGGTGCGCCAGTGCCTGACGTTTGAGCAGTTCAGGCAAGGCGGCCATAAGCACCCCCCTGCTGCAAGCTGTCAAAACCGTCTGAGCTGTCAGAACCGTTTGAACCGATATCGGATGACGCCGGCTGAATCCGCCGTAGCAGCCCCACCTGCTGCAAAGCGCCGAGGCTATCGGCCACTTTGATCGCCATCACGACGGGTTGATGACCGTAATAGCGCCCCCAACCAGCGCCACCATCGGGCAAACTCGCCGGGTTCGCATCGGCCAGCACCTGGGTGGCAATACCCATTCGGTGAAAACTGTTACGCAGCTGATCGGTGCCGGTACACACCACCCAGTCGTAACCCGCACCCTGCAGCCACACCGTCAATGAGGCAAACAAGTGCCTGCTGACACCGGCTTCTACACCGGCCAAGTGGGCAATCTCTGCAATTTTGCTGCGCGCAATACCCGCCGACGGCATTACCGATTCGACCGGAACAGACAGGTAATCTTCAAGAAACAGGCGTTCCCGGGCGGCACTACGAACGCCCACCGCGGCCAGAAGCGTGCCCTGGGCCGAGGTCAATGCCAGCAATAGCGGTATCCGCAACGAAGGTTCGGCCCCATAGGCCTGCAAAAACCGGCGCCGAATAAATTCTGCAACCGTAGCCGCCAGTGCGGTATCGGGTGTAATCTCGCTCAACCAGCGCCCGGCACAACGAAGGGCCGGAACCAGCTCCGGCGAATCCGGTGGGCAGTGTATGGACATTGTAAGCGGGTCACTCATATGCGCTCTCCAACAGCTCTTGGGCAGGGCGCCCGACATCGTGAGCCATCAGATTAGCCAGCAAGCCTTAACCCAGCCTTAAGCTCTGGCGCC
>Ga0307964_1000335_pt1 | contig 26764 bp, 19 predicted proteins | sample OrgLakmetagen596_FD_201823 | JGI IMG/M metagenome (GOLD analysis project Ga0307964, IMG submission 201823) | Saline water microbial communities from Organic Lake, Antarctica - #596 | ecosystem: Environmental > Aquatic > Non-marine Saline and Alkaline > Saline | place: Antarctica: Organic Lake... | reverse complement strand
TAAAAAATCATTTGGTGCGCTCAGTCAAAAAGCTTTTACGGGCAAACTCTAAGGAGGGAGTGTGATTGGCGACATCAGAATAAATCCACCGGTAGCGACTTATTCAAATCCGGCAACGCTCGGCGATCTTCGCCGCATCAACTTTATCTTCGGGGCCAATGGCACCGGTAAAACCACCATCAGCAGGGTGATAGCGCAAGCTAGCGGACATAGCCATTGCCAGCTCTCATGGCAGGGCGGCAATCCGCTAGAGGTGATGGTTTATAATCGGGATTTCGTTGATCGGAATTTCAATCAGGACAATCCCTTGCAAGGTGTTTTCACCCTCGGTGAGAACCAGGTTGAGGCAGAGCGTGAAATTGCTCGGTTGCAGCCGGAAATAGAAAAGATTGACGGTAAACTAACCAATTTAAACATTCAGCTCGATGGGGAGGACGGTCAGTCGGGTAAACGAAAAGAGCTGAGGGATCTTGAACCCGAGTTACGTGACAGGTGTTGGAAGCAGAAACGGCTTCACGACGATACTTTCCAGGAAGCATTTTCCGGCGTGCGGAACAAAGCAGAAAGCTTCAAGCAAAAGGTTCTGCAGGAATCCACCTCCAATGATTCTGAGTTGCTTTCGCTCGACGAGCTAAAAGCAAAAGCCAACACGGTTTTTTCAGACGGCCTGGAAAGAGTGCCGGCACTTCAGACTCTGACGGCGGACACCCTTATAGAAACGGAATCCCATGAATTATTAAAAAAGGCCATCATCGGCAATCAGGACATCGACATTGCTGCCTTGATTGATCGTCTTGGAAATAGCGACTGGGTAAAACAAGGATTGAAGTATCACGAGCAGGACCCTGAAACCTGTCCCTTTTGCCAACAGCCAACAGGTGATCACTTTGCGGAGAGCCTGAAATCATTCTTTAGCAAAGCATATGATGATGACATTAAGGCCTTAACCACGCTTCAAAGCCAATATCAGCGTGAAAGTGAACAATTGGTCGCTGCGATTCGGCGTGCGGCTGAGGGGAATAACCCTTTCCTGAACACAGAACTGTTTGATGCTGAAGCGGAAGCTTTCTCTGAAAGGCTGCAGCGAAACTGTGCGCTCCTTGAGAATAAACTGATCGAACCGAGCCGAAGAGTGGAGCTGGATCCCATAACGCCATTGCTCGAAAAGCTGCAGGGGATGGTTTCGGAAGCAAATCAGGCTACCTCAAGCCACAACCAGACAGTAGCGAATATTGCGACGGAGAAGCAGAGTTTAACTGCGCAGATCTGGCGCTATGTGGTCAATGAGTTGGCCGACGATCTGTCACGCTACCAACAGAAAAAAGACCAGTTGAGTCAAACGATTCAAGGAATGGAGGGAAGCCTGGAGGAGAGGCGGCGTGAGCGAGATGAACTCAAGGGTCAGATTAAAGAGCTAGAAAAGCAAACTACATCGATTCAGCCTACCATCGCTGAGATCAATGATTTATTGCAGCGATTCGGTTTTCACTCGTTTCAGCTTGGCGAATCGGATGATGGCCGGCATTATCGAATTGTCCGTGAAAATGGTGAAGACGCCAGTCGCTCACTGAGTGAGGGCGAAAAGACCTTTGTTACCTTTCTGTATTTCTATTATCTGATCAAAGGCGCTCAAACCCCCTCGGGGATAACCTCAAACAGAGTTGTGGTGTTTGATGACCCAATCTCCTCTCTAGACAGCGATATCCTTTATATCGTCAGCAGCCTCATCAAGGGAGTCATGGAAGAAGTAAGAAGCCAGGCAGGCCAGATCAAGCAAGTGTTCTTGCTCACGCACAACGTTTACTTCCACAAGGAGATTACATTTCACCCGCGCAGATCAGATGGTCATGCGTTTAGGGAAGAGAGCTTCTGGCTGGTGAAGAAACTCCAACATGGATCTGTTGTTGAGCGCTGTGAATCGAATCCAATTCGCTCCGCCTATGAATTGCTCTGGGAAGATGTAAAGTCCGCCAACCTATCGAGTATTAGCCTTCAGAATACATTGCGCCGGATCCTCGAGAATTACTTCACCATGTGGGGCGGAATGGGGAAAGACGAAATCTGTGCGCTTTTTGATGGACGTGACAAGTTGATTTGTCAGTCTCTGTTTTCTTGGGTTAATGATGGTTCTCACTCCATCCATGATGATCTTTATATCAACCAAGGCGAGCAGACCAATGAAACCTATTTGCGAGTATTCCGGAACATTTTTGAAAAGGCCAACCAACTTGGTCACTACGAGATGATGGCAGGCGAACGACCTGCGTTGGCGGAGGAAGGGCAGACGGGAGCCCAGGGCGCAATCCAGAAGGTCGGCGAGACATCTCAATAATTGCTTTGGGCAACAGGAGTGGTTAGTTCAGTCATGCGATTACCTATCCATCACAACGGAAACTACATAGTCGAATTCGAGCAGTTGAAGGTTCACGGCCGGGAGGCCACCGGTGGATATGGCCTTACCTTCGTAATGGGGGGTAATCGTCAACCTTGCCAAAGCAAAATGGTCATATTCGATGTAAGTCTTTCGATCTCCTTGGCGGAGCCTCAAAGACCGCTATTGGTTTCCATTCCGTCTTCTGATCGCTTGATCAAGTGCCACGATTTTCCAGGTAGTGAACAGATTGCATTTGAGACGGTGCTCACTCGCGAACAGGTTAATGCCCTAGAGGAGTATCGTCAGGAAAAAGATCTGAAGTTGAACTTTGGCTTGAGGGCATTGGTTTCCTCCGACGATGAATTGCTTTCGAGCTTCGATTGTACAGATATCAAGGTGCCGAGAGAGCAGTGGTTGGGGGCGTTAAAAAATGCCGGGTATCGGAGCACGCTTTTATTCGAAGTTCCGCTACCTGACACTTCCGGCGATTTGGAGGCCTTGTTCTCCAAGGCTCAAGAGTTAATTGAGATTGGTCACTACAAAGATGCCGTCCTGAAGTGTCGACTCATTGTCGAGCAGGTCGAATCGGTGCGTGAGGATAAGCAGGCATCAGCTTCTGCCAACAAGCTGGCGCATAGCAGTGAACGGAGGGACATGAGCTCTATTGATCGCCTGTTAAGTCTGCGGGAGCAGCTTAAGAATGTTTGCCAATTGGGCGCTCATGGAACTGAGGACTTTACTCGTTCTCAGGCGAAGGCGGTGCTTGGTATGACCATGGCGCTGTTGGCTGAGCCGACAGTAGGTTTTGCCTCCAGATATGAGTCGGCTGAGGAGCAGAGTTGATGGCAGTCCAACACGGAATCTGGAAGATCGGAGACAAGCCCCAGACGCTTTCAACAGTGAAGCTGGAAAGCGAATTGCTGCTAGAAGAACAAATTTCGAAGGATATCTCCATCCTCAGCGATCACTGGTTGTTGATCGGCCGCCAGGTTTATACCGATTTTGGAAAGTACATCGATTTGATAGCCATCGATGCGACTGGCTCCATCATCATTATTGAATTGAAAAAGCACAGAACGCCCAGGGATGTTGTTGCTCAAGCAATTGACTATGCTGCCTGGGTGGAGACCTTGTCTTCAGAAAAATTCGTGCAGATGTATTCGGACTTTGCAGGCAAGCAAGGTCTTCCAGAACAGACCTTCGACCAGGCCTTCACAGCCAAATTTGGTGCTGCGCCAGTAGAAGAGGAAATCAACAGCTCCCACCAGATGGTGATTGTTGCGGCTGAACTCGATGCCAGCACCGAACGCATCATCAATTACCTTAACGATAAAGCCAGCGTCGCGGTAAATGCAGTGTTTTTCTCCGTCTTCCAGGATGGCGAGAACCTTTACCTCAGCCGCTCCTGGATGATCGATCCGGTGGAAACTGAGGAGCACGCAGTTAACACCGGGCAGCGAGGCGAGTGGAACGGCGAGTTTTACGTCAGTTATGGCACCTCACCTGACGGGCGTAGCTGGAAGGATGCAGCAGATTATGGATTCATCTCAGCCGGGGGTGGACGCTGGTACAGCAAAACTCTGTTCAAGCTTAAGCCAGGCGATCGGCTTTGGGTGAATATTCCCGGTACAGGATATGTTGGTGTCGCGACAGTGTCCGGCTATCCGATGGTCGCCGATGACTTCATCACTGACGATATGGTTATGCAGGGTGAATACAACACGGCCGCTGAGAATGGCGAGGATGATGCCGAGTATTTTGTGCCGGTTAACTGGCTTCACAAAGTGCCGGCCGCTGACGCGGTCAATGAGGTAGGGTTGTTCGGTAACCAGAATTCGGTGGCCAGGCCTCGCGCGTCTAAATGGGCGCATACAGTTACGCGTTTGAAGGAGCTTTGGCACATCTCGAATTAACGAGGTCGGTATGGAAATCTCAGGGAAGTGGCGCCTGTGTTTTGGTAGCGGGCATAGCCGATAGTCCATGGATGCGACGGTAATAAAAATTACTTTTGCATAAATAATTCTATCGTTTATTCCATTCCCTCTTTGTTTTATTTATTCAACTCTATGAAATATAACATTTTTAGTTTCTGGCATGCTTATCGCTAGGTATAAAGCAAGTCAGACAAAGCTTTTAGTTTTTCAAGGAGATTTACAGATGTCGGAACTTAAACAATTCCAGGTACAAACAGCTCGCCCACTGCCAGTTATCGTGCTGGCAGACACTAGTGGCAGCATGTCGGTTGACGGGAAAATAGACGCGTTGAATCGAGGCCTGAAGGATATGGTCTTGAGCTTTGCTTCTGAAAGCCGTCTGCGGGCAGAAATTCAGGTGTCGGTTGTTGCGTTTGGCGGAAACAAGGCCGAAATGATTATGCCGCTCACGCCTGCCCATCAGATCGAGAGCATTACCCAGCTTGATGCAACAGGTATGACACCGCTCGGTGGTGCTTTGTCGATCGCCAATGAGTTGATTGAAAACAAAGAGCAGATTCCTTCGCGGGCATACAAGCCGGTTGTCGTGCTGATTTCTGACGGTTATCCGAATGATGACTGGCAAGGTCCTTTCGAGCGTTTCGTGAATGGTGAGCGCACGGCAAAAGCAACCCGGTTTGCTATGGCGATCGGCTCGGATGCCGACGAAGCGATGTTGGGCGACTTCGCAAATGATCCGGAGGCACCACTGTTTCGCGCTGAGAATGCACGAGATATTCACCGTTTTTTCCGGGCAGTCACCATGAGTGTCAATGCCCGCAGTCAGTCTGCCAAGCCGAACCAGTCTACCCCGTTGCAGATTCCTGCTGACGATGATGAGGACTGGGAATTCTGATGAAGTTGGTAGTCGCAGGAGCTTCTGTTAGAGGCCCCGCCCATGAGTTGGACGTTTCACCGAATCAGGATGCGATATCCGTATGCGGCAGAGGCAGAGGCTGTTTCGCTTCCGTCGCAGATGGTTTGGGCAGTCGTCGTTCAAGTCACATTGGCTCCAAAGAGGCGGTTAGGTTGGCGCGAAGGTTGGCTCTCTGCGATGCCCCGCTAGCAGAAAATGAAGTGGCACCAAAACTTAGTCGGGCATGGCGAGCGACCTTTGATGACAGGTACGACGACTATGAAACCACCTGTCTCTGGGCATGGGTTGACGGCGAAGGACATGGCTTGGTCGGTCAGATAGGGGATGGCCTGTTACTCATCCGAAGCCAGGGTAAGTTCTCTGTATTAACAGACCAGAAGGATGGTTTTGGTAATCAGACGACAACTCTAGCTCAAGTGGAGTCGGTGGGTGCCAGTAGCGCAGATATAACGCTGACGACCCCGGGAGACGGAGTACTTCTTATGACAGACGGAATATCGGACGACCTCATTCCGGAGCAATTGGAGCCTTTCTTTAATGCGGTCTACCGCCGACAGCAACGTTGCAGCAAGCGGCGAATGAAACGTTGGCTCGAGACTGAGTTGCGACAGTGGTCCACTCCACGCCACGGCGATGACAAAACCATCGCCAGTATTTTCAGAATGGATTAGGCGCATGAGCACGACAACCAAACCAAAAGCAGCCCGTGTTGTTCAGGATACCAAAGGAACTAGTTATAAGCTTGTTCAGGAAATGAGTCGAGGCGGGCAGGGTATTGTCTACCAAACCAATCATCCAGAGGTGCTGGTCAAAGGCTTCACCAATAAAGATGAGCAGGCTATTGGACGATGGCGTCGGCACATCGAGTGGTTGGTTCGCCAGGACCTTGGTGCGCTCAAAATCTCCCGACCACTCATTATGCTGGCCCCGCCTCGAAACGGCTATGTGATGGAGTTGATGGATGGGTTGGTTCCGCTGCAGAGCTTACTGGACGGCTTTATTGAAGCTGGGGATGAAGCTTCCGAGGATTATCTCAAACAAGGAGGGCTTCGCAGGCGCGTGCGTATTCTTTGCCAGTTGGCGCGAACACTGAACCAGCTCCATGCCAGAGGCATGCTTTATGGGGATCTTTCCCCGTCCAATATTTTTGTTTCTGATGACCCGGAGCATGCCGAAACCTGGTTGATCGACTGTGACAACATCAGTCTTGAATCGCATAGTGGACTGACATTACACACGGTTGATTACGGTGCTCCTGAGGTTGTTCGGGGCGACTCTTTGCTGTCCAGCCTCACCGACTGCTGGAGTTTCGCAGTCATTGCCTATCAGTTGTTTACGCACAATCACCCGTTCAAGGGCGACATGATTAATGATGGCGAGCCCGAGGATGAAGAGGCTGCTATGCGAGGCGAGCACCCGTGGATAAACGATTCTGAGGATTTCGACAACGAGTGCTCAGGCAACCTGCCTTTGCAGTTAGTCGACCATAGCCGCTTACCTGAGCTTTTCCGACGTTGTTTTGAGGGTGGGTTGGCTAATCCAGCAGAGCGTCCCACTATAGCGGAATGGCTAGAAGTTCTGAGTGAATGCGATGAGCGAATGGTTTTTTGCCACGGCTGTGGTGGTCATAACCTTTTGTCGGCTGATTTTGATGGCAATGGAGAGGCGGAGTGCTTTTTTTGTCCGTCGGCCATTGATGAAAATCTGCTGTTATTTGAAGAGTTTATTGTCCCTCCACAGGAAGAGAAGACTTCTCCAGAGGTGGGTGAGTGGGTGTCCACGGGCAGGAAGGTTGTGCTGCAGTCTGGTGATAAACGGGAGCTCAAGCGGTTAATGCCAACATTCAGCTATGATCGCTGGTCTGAAGATCACCTGCAAGTGGAATACACGGAACCAGGGCTAGGGATTCGTCCGCTGCCGAACGGAAAGGTTCATGTTCAGCGTGGAAATAACGTAAAGCAGGTAGAAAGCTATCAGGGACTGAAGAAAAGCCTGAGAGGGAAATACGATACACCGTATTGGATTCACATTGGTGAGCTGAATGAGCAGCACATCGTCTGGCAGTTCAGGTGGTGATGAATCATGGAACTTAAAGAATTTCCCCTGTTTTCAGAGGATCTGCTCACCTTGACGAGCCAGGAAGACTTGAGCGGTGTTCGAGCCGGGCGGGCAATTCAGTTTCAGCCATACGGTGACGACTGGATGGCTGTGCAGGGCGATGCACGAGTGATCGTCAACTGCAACCCTGCGGATCGTGTCCTGTTCGAGCGTCTTGTCCAGCGTGACCAAGTGCGATGGTTGCTGACGACGACACGCAAAGGGCAGTTGCTTGTCCAGTATTGCGCTCCGGTAGAAGTCTCAATTATGGGGCTGGAATTTGGTATTGATGAACAGATCATTGAAGACCTGCACGGCAAACAGGAAATAGATGAAAAGGATATCGATCTGGCCTGCAGTTGGTTCGCATCGCACTTTGTGGTGGAGGTGGAAGAAGAGCGCTGGCTTACCATTGCAAGGTTCACTAACCGGACCGCCAAAGGTGGTTTTCAACTGTTAGGGAATGGCTGGCGAGCAGATGTCGAGCGCAGAGATGACGGCGCGTTGCTGGTCAAGAGGGTTGCGCGACACGTCAGGAAAGACAGCGCGTTTTCTCTGCTGATTGGTGCGTTCGCTTTTGTCGATGCATCGGTGACCGCTTTACTAAACAGTGGCTCCCAGCAGGCGATTCTTGATGCCGCTTTGCGGGACAATGCAAGCTACCTGGAGCTGTGGAATCTATACAACGACAAGGAATGGCAGAACGCTCTAAAACAGGCCGAGACACTGCGTTCGTTGCGAATTGTGGATTTCGAGCCCTTTGAAGATGGGCGTGATAATGCCTGGCGGCTGATTCCCCGAACCGCCGACGATTACCGAGAGTTTCGTGATCGCTGGAGTGGTCTTGATCTTCCTTCCAATACTCAGGTGGATATCGGGATTAACCCCCCCGATTGGACGGAAGAGCTGACTACGGATGAAGCGCAGGGCGGCGCCTCGAATACGCCGCGGGGCACGATTGTGTTTAAACCAGACCACGTTGTCTTTCGACCGGCCTCCAATCGAAAAGCTGTTCGGCCACGAAAGAGTGAAGGTTGGCTGTATCTGTCACTGGCTGGTTACCGAACGGCAGGCAAGCGTCGGCTTGCTGCCAAGCAATCCATTGATTCGGGAAAACGTTTGCCTCAGCTGAAGTGGCTGCTGGAGGGCGTTGCCGTTCCGGCAGCTCGTCGCAGGAGAGTTGATGGGCTTACACCTTATGCAAAAGAGACTTTCAAGGGAGGCAAGCCCACAGAGAAGCAGATCCAGGCCTTGGATGCTGCACTGAATACCCCGGACTTGGCTATCGTTATTGGCCCTCCTGGTACCGGCAAAACGCAGGTTATTGCTGCTTTGCAACGGCGCCTGGCTGAGGAATCGCAGGATCAGAACCTCTCTGGACAGGTTCTGATAAGCAGCTTTCAACATGATGCTGTCGATAACGCTTTGGATCGCAGTGATGTTCTGGGGCTGCCTGCCACACGGGTAGGGGGGAAGCGTGGCTCCGGTGACGAGGAAGCTCTGATTGACCCATGGTTGGACCGGCACACGAGCTATCTTCAAGAGAAAGTCGCGGCGGAGTACGAGAAGTATCCTGAGCTCAAAAAAATTAAAGAGTTATCAGAGGCTCTGGCTTTCATACGAGTAGCCGGATATGAACCTGATCGTCTTGCCGATGAGCTCGAGAAAATCTTGACCGGTGTAAGGGAACTTGAAACCCACGGGCTCATCGTTCCACCCGGCATAGACGCGCAATTGGAAGAATACATAAGTGAGTTACGCAGCAGCCATCACAGTGCCCAGAATAAGCGAAAGCTGGATCCCACTGTGCTACGCAAGATCAGGGCGTTGAGGGAGACTGCAGCTTCCTTCCAAGATGACGGTGCAGACCGAGCCTGGGATTTGCTGAGCTGGCTGAAACGCAATGATCCGCAAACTGATGCTGAACTTCTCTCACTTCTGGAACAGCTTGCTGACGCTGAGCATACGGATCAATCAGGCCTGAAGCAGTTGGCGAGTTGGAAGAGCAGGCTTCTGGATCTCTACTTGCCGGACTACCGCCCCCCGGAGCTGAGATTCAGGGTGGATGAGAGAGGTCTTGAGCTGCTGAACGGGTTAGAGAGGCTGATCGAGAGTAAGGTTCAGAAGCGCAAGCAGGGTGTTGCCTGGGTGCTCGAGCAGCTCTCGGATAGCCTTAGCCTCGACCGACAGGCTGCTCAATCCGTTGTTGATGAGTATTCCATGGTAGTTGGTGCCACCTGTCAGCAGGCGGCAGGCCAGCAAATGGCCAATCTTAAATCGGTTGCTGGGTTTGATAGTTCTGAAATCGAATTTGAAACGGTCGTTGTCGATGAGGCTGCACGAGCTAATCCGCTTGACTTGTTTGTCCCGATGGCGATGGCTAAGCGGCGCATCGTTTTAGTAGGGGATGACCGGCAGTTGCCGCACATGTTGGAACCGAATATTGAAGGTCAGCTGCAGGATGAGCATGAACTTACGGAGCAGCAGCTGGAGGCATTCCGATCCAGCCTATTCGAGCGGCTGAGAATAAAACTTCAGGATCTTGAACAACAGGACACGAACCCACGAGTTGTGATGCTCGATACCCAATTCCGAATGCATCCGGTTCTGGGCGATTTCGTTAGTAAGCATTTTTATGAGTCGGCAGGACTTGGAAAGGTTCATTCTGGCCGAAGCGCTGAGGATTTCATGTTTTCAGACCCCTTCCTGAATGAGATGAAAGAGCTGGGAAATCATTATCGGGGTCGTGTTTGCCAGTGGATCAATGTGCCACCTGCAGAGGGGAAGACAAGTAAGCGGGGAACGAGCCGCATCAGAGAGGCGGAGGCTGAGCGGGTCGCTGATGAGGTTCGACGCGTTATGGACGCCGGTGGAGATAGCCTATCGGTTGGTGTGATTACGTTCTATGCCGCCCAGCGGGATCTGATTATGGAGAAGCTGGCGCAGACCAGGGTTAATGGAACACCGCTAATGGTCAAGCAAGAGGGCGGGTTCGAGCCTCATCATGATTTCAAATGGACAAGGAAACAAAACGCGGACGGATCCTACAGTCAGGAAGAAAGGCTTCGGGTTGGGTCAGTGGATGCCTTTCAAGGCAAGGAGTTTGATGTGGTTCTGTTGTCTTGCGTAAGAACGTTCCAATCAATGAAACCGTCAAAAGTTCAGGAAGCGGATGATGATGAGCGGGAAAAACAACTGAACCGCCAGTTTGGGTTCTTGAGGTTATCAAACCGAATGAACGTGGCAATGAGCCGTCAACGACAGATGTTGATATGCGTTGGTGATGCCAGCCTGGCAACCAATGCCGATGCTCAAGAAGCGGTCCCAGCGTTAGCAGCGTTCTACCAACTGTGCGGAGGTGATTATGGCAGCCTTCGCTGAGAGCGGAACCTATCTGAAGTTCAGTGAACGCCCGAGGTCAGAATCCCGGTCAATTTTGTGGCCTGTTCTCGTTCATCGAGTCCTTTACCCAGAGCCTCGTCAGCCGGAGCTAAATCTTTTCCAGCGCGCAGTTCTGGGGCTGATTAGGGCTAATCGCAGCAGGCAGGATGATATTGCCGCGTTAACAGGGTTACACCCTGAATTGATCACCTTGATAGTTGCACAGGGTATTAGTAACGGTTGGTTGACGTCGGCTGCGGATGAGTTGACCGATAAGGGACAAAAGCTGCTTGACGAGGAGGAGGACGAGTCCACTAACCTCAAAGCCGGTTTTTTGCTGCAGGATGCGATAACCGGAGACTTCTGGCCTCGAATGGTGACGAGGCTTGAGCAAGTCGAAGCTATGGACCCGCAAGCGAAGTTTCCGGAGTTTTCCATCGAGAGGAGAACTGGCAAGACGTTTAAGCCCTTTCTTGCCAGAGCAAAAAAGCAGAACCTCCCCAGCCTCGATAACGATTTATTAGCTCGAGCCTACCGTGAATACAGAAAGGATTATCGTTTAAGCCAGCAATTGGGCGGAATGCAAGACCGATCTGAGTATGTGCGTTTGCAAGGCGTTCAGCGCCTCGACGAGTCCCCTGAGGCGGCAAGAATTGTGGTTTGGGTGACCGGGGACGAGGAAGGCGACGAGCTTTGGTCGGTCAAGGATCCTTTCGGACTTCGGGAAAATGCTTGGTGGCTTGAGGATGCTCTAACGCAGCAGCTTCATTCTGACAAGAAAATTCGGACAAGATTGGCACCACTGGTTGGCATTCCCGAGGCGGGGGCAATGACCAATGAGGAGTGGTTGAAAGAAATACAGAAGAGAACTGAGCTCGATATCTTGATCGAGTTTCCATGGGTGGAGTCACAGCCGGATATCAAACGGTACTTTGCCAGGTTATTGAAGTGGAGGCGAAAGATTGACTCGGGTCTTGCTTGGGACTCTGATCTGGAGGCAGCTCTTGGAGACTGCCAAAAGCTTCTTGAGGTTGTCATGCAGTGGCTTATCAAAACTTACCCAGCTGATACACGCTCAATTCCTCCCAGAAAGGATTGGAATTGGAAGCTTAATCAAAGAATTCTCAGGGCTTTAGGTATTCCCTCGTTCACTGAGAAGGTTGTCAAAGTGCTGGCGGGGCAACAACTTACCCAAGTCATTCGAGCTTGTGATAATCCGACGGACTCCGTTAAGGCATTGCTGTTCGCTGCCGGGATGGGGGTTATAGCTGAACCCGGTCATCCTTTTAAAGTTCTGAGTAGCGAGGAACTGAAGTTAGAGAGTTTGCTGGAGCTAGCTCAGCTTCGAAACCAGAGTAGTCATGGACAAAGTCGCTTTAACAAGCGGGAGATAAGTGACATTTCTCGTGAATCGGTAATCGACAATATTGAATACGCAAAGAATTTCACGGAATGCTTTAAGGATTGGATCTAATGGCTAAGAGAAATGGAAATAAGCGCAGCTCAGCTCAAGGAGTGCCAGATAAATCAGCAGGTTCAGCTCGTCAGACTCCGTCACTAGAAAAATATATCCCGATGTGGACAGCTTCGTTCGAGAATGCGTCAAAGGTATACCAATCCCTTGGCTCCAGCATGGATATTGATGTTGATCAGGAGTGGCTTGGGCAAGTATTGGATACGTTACAGAAGGCTAACGACACGGCTCCCGTTGGCCGGTGGATAGAAAGATTCGCGGATGTATGTAAAGAGCTCGGTAAGTATCAGGAGAGGCTCAATGATGAGTATCTCGAGCGGTGGGAGCAGGCCAATAAACTAGGCGAGGACAATGATGCCGAGAAAAAACGTCTCGAAAACGAAGCCCAGGGCATCGACGCAGAGAGGGCGTCCAAGGATCAGCGGGTTGCTGAATTGGATGACGCTGAACGCCGGCTGGCCAACAAGAAGAGTGAGCTACTGAACACGGAGCGATCCCTCAAGGAGAGAGAGGCAAACGCCGAGGCAGGTTTTGCTGAGCAAAATGAGAGCGCCCTGAGGCAGCTGGAAGAGCAACAGCAGCGATTGGTCAGGCAGAGAGAAGCTGATGTTGAAGAACTGCAAAATCGGAAGAAGGCTTTAGCCGATGAGATCAGGCAAGCCGAGATGCACCTGTTGGAAATCAAAAATAGCTGCTCGGAGGCTGAAGCAGAGCGCACGCGGTTGCTTGATCAGCGCGAGCAGGAACTTGGTCAGGAGGAAACGAAACTAGACAGGGATCGCCGCAGGTTGGAGCGGGAGTGGGCAGAACTTAAATCTTCACAAGCTTCAATAACAGAAGAGGTTGCGGCCGAGTTGGAGCAAGAGCGGGCTGGATTCGAGCGACAGCTCGAGAAAATCTCAGGGCAACGTGATAAAGCTTGGACTCAGACCCATGAATTGAAAGAGCGATTGAACGATCTGCAAGAACTCAGTAATGCGCTAGGCGAGAGGACTCCGGATGAGATTCTTGAAGGCCTCGAAAATCTGAAAAGCGAAAATGGGGATCTTAAAAGGAAGCTTGAAGAATCTGACACTTCAGAATTGCAGCGTGATAATCAGTATTTACGTGACAAGATTTCAGATTTGGAGCGAGAGCTAGGAGGCCTCCGCCCAGAACTTGATGAGGCTCGTCGGGAAATGAGGCTTAAGCGGATGGGGGCAACAGAGTTGCAAAATCTGGAAGTAGAAAAGCGCTCACTAGAGTATCAGAAGATCGCTTTATCAGCCCGAGTCGACGAACTTGGAAGGACGGTCAATCAGTTAACTGATGCGCAAAAGGCGGAGACATCATTCCCGGCAATGTCACATATGGACTCTGATAAAAAGTTCCAGGCCAGCATCGAGTTGGAACATGTGCCGGATCTAAAAACCTTTGCCGATGAGCTTCAGCATCGAATCGCCCGGGCTGAGAAGAATGTGGAGCTGTTTTATCCCATTGAGGATATCCGGCTTCTTCTCGGTGGCTTAGCGATGAGTCAGTTGCATGTGTTCCAAGGGATAAGTGGTACCGGCAAGACCAGTCTTGCAAAGGCATTCGCGAAAGCGATGGGTGGTTTCTGCCAGGACATAGCGGTTCAGGCCGGCTGGAGAGATCGTGACGATCTGCTCGGTCATTTTAATGCGTTTGAGCGCCGATTTTATGAGAAGGATTGCTTGCAGGCCTTGTATAAGGCACAGACCCCTCACTGGCAGGATACCTGTAACGTAATCCTTCTCGATGAGATGAATCTCTCACGTCCTGAACAATATTTTGCGGAGTTTCTATCCGCTCTCGAAAAGAATAACCCTGACGAGCGATTGATTAGTCTTTCGGAAACGGCATTGCCCGGAGCTCCCGATATGTTGAAAGACGGTCGTCAAATTCTAGTTCCGAATAATGTCTGGTTTATTGGTACGGCAAACCACGATGAGACGACAAGTGAATTGGCAGACAAGACTTATGACCGCTCTCATGTAATGACGCTTCCAAAGCAGGACCACAGTTTCGAGATAAGGGATTATCAAACTGCGAGCTACTCCTTTCGATCGTTACAAGAAGCATTTGATAAGGCATGCCAGCAGCATGCGTCCTCTGTCAAAAGCATGCTCGGTAAGCTGACCGAGAACGAATTTACAAAGCAGCTTGAGAATGACTTTGGCCTGGGTTGGGGTAACCGGTTTGAGAAACAGGCGCTGAGGTTTGTCCCGGTAATGCTGGCATCAGGAGCCACTCGCGGGGAAGCTTTGGATCATCTGCTCGCAAGCAGGGTAATGCGTCAAGGTAAGGTGACTGGGCGCTTTGATGTAAACGCAGACTCGGTCCGCAAATTAATGGCTTCTTTGGAAACATTCTGGAATCAATCGGGGCTTGATAGTGCACCGGTTATGTCACTTGAGCTGCTAGAGAAAGATATCAAGCGCAAGGAAGGTGGCTTTTAATGTGGTTGGATCGCCTGACAGATGAGCGTATCAAGGATTTGCCCGAAGTCATTGAATCCGGACGATATCAGACTGAGGCGAAATTAACTGACCAACATAAGTTGGGCCCAGGAGCCAGCAGCCTATTGGTCGATGATGGTAGCGAAATCGACCTTGTTGGTGGGCAGCGGAAATCCTTCAAGCTGCCCATCAAATCTCTGGCACAGAAGGTAGAGTTATTCGAGCGCATCCTGGATACGATTGATTCGAGTATCGATAACGAGATTGAGTTGGTCTCTCCGTTGATGCCTGAGGGCGTGGTTAATGAAGATAGCCATCTGAACTCTTTCGACTCGAAACTGCTTAAGATTCTCGAGGCAGGGCACCTTCATCAGATATCGATGAGACCAAGACTGGATCTACACTACGAAGATGAAGTCACAGACGTTGCAAGAGCGAAGAGATTGGCCAAAGGGGCGCTGGTTCACCTTGCGTCGCATTCTGAATGTTGGCAACGTCAGACCTTGTCCGGAGTGATACCAAAGAGAGTCAAGGCCCGGTTCAGCGAGGATGATTTTAATATCTACGAGAACCGAGTTTACGCACGGTTGCTCGACAAGATAGAACAATATTTGAGTAAACGGGTTGGTACGCTACGGCAGTTGCAGTCTGCTGTTAGCGAGGCTTTGGAGTTCTACGGAGCTAATGACCTGCATCATCGCCTAACCGAAGAGATTTGCAGGCTTTGGGGGAAGGCCTTTACGCAGGATTCAACCAGCAAAGCGTCGGAACAGCTCGCGGAGACGCTTGAGAAGCTTGAGAGTGCACTTGGAATAGTTCGTGGCCTTAAACAGAGAGGCCTTTACCTATTGGTGAGTCGCGCCGCTCAGATTGGCGATGGGCTCCATCTGACAAATATCCTGAGCCATGATCAGCATTACCGACATCTACCGATCCTTTGGAACGAATTGAGGAATACGATTGGTGGCAAACGGACAACGCCTGAGGAACGAAGAGAGAGAAATGAAGGGCTGAATCGAGCTTATTCCAGGTATGCGGGGCTTGTTCTTCGTCATGCGTTGGCCCCTTATCTCGGAACTGAGTTTTCATCCGATTGGGCCGGTCTGAGTCTTGAGCTCAGACAGGTAGGTCTCAATTGGCAGTTACTTGTATCTCGCGAGGAATCGAACGCAGCAGAGCACGTCCTGCTTGAAGTTGTTCCCTGGATGGGGCTCTGTGATCGTCCTAATGACCTTCAAACCGAGCATAATCATGATCATCCTTCCTCAAGGATATTGGCTTGGCCAAGTTTGAGTGATGATCGCTTGGACTCCAGTGAAGCCGCGGTCGATGGCGTTTGGGTGCAGTTATCTCCGTTCGATCTCTATGGCGTCGAAAGATTTGGTTATTTGATCGATCAGCTTCTGCAGAGAGAGCTCGTGTATGAATACGGTCGCCCCATAATCAAGGTGCCAACCAGGTCCCTAGAGGTGGCAGAGAAAGTGAAAGGGCTGGTGGTAAAGCCTGAAAAGCATCAGGTGAGAGTTCTTGAGGCTTTTCCCCTGGTAGATCTTTCAAATGTGGAACGTTCACTGGTAAGTGAAAATGCTGCGGCGCAAGCTTCTGATCTTCATCGGAAGCATCAAGATATAATGGCGCTCCAGAAATGCCCGGTATGTGCCGGGTCCGTTAATGTTATTCATCAAAAACCTAGTGGATTTGTTGCTGACTGCGGTTCGTGTAAGACGAAGCGGTATTTGCGGAGCAATGGGGCAGGGCTGGAATATGAGCAGAGTCTCGCTGGCTCAAGTGATTTCAGCTTGGTCGGTAGGCGTAGTTTTTTATTTCAGATACCAGAGCAGTAGAGTGATCCAAGCGGGAGAAGTGTACTGCCCTGACTCAAAAACAGGGAGTGCCAACTTTAAATCATGGTTTTAAAAAAGCTCGCAAAAACAATATCTCGCGCGGCTATAAGAGCAGTATGCGATCGGCGACTGACGAAAAAGCATCTAGGATCGGAACCTCATATCCTCGTCGTTCGTTGGGATAACAAATTAGGGGATGCCATAGTTTCATCCTTCTTCTATAGAGAAGCGAAAAAACTGAACGCCCAAGTCACGGTTCTTACCACGCCTGAGCTAGAACCCTTATACACCAAGGACTTTGGCGTAGAGCACATTATCGCAACTAGTCCAAACCCCAGTTTTAGTGAGCTCCGGACAATAGCTGAACAACTTGAGCAAGTAGATGCGGTGGTTCATTTGGTTGGTAGAGTTCAGCCGAGTGAAATATTGTTTTTCTATTTGCTCCAACCTGTCCTCATTTATTCACTCGACGATGCGCTGCTCTGTGTGAACCGTAAGTTCAATGCTCGAACTGCGGGGCAATCATTTGCCTTGAAGTATGAAGCAGTACTCCGTGATCTGGGTTTGAAATCGGTTAACAAAGAGTACGTGATACCTTGGCCTGAGAACCCCGAGCGATTGGTAGATGCGCCAGAAATTCTGTTCAATCCATACGCAAGCCGTCCGGATAAGAGTATCAGCCACGAAAAATCGCTAGAGCTGCTTTGCAACGTCGCCAAAAAATACCCGCAGCAAAATATCGGCGTCCTCAGCAATAATTCTGACAGACCAAAGGCTGAGAAACTTGTTGAGGAAATCAACCTCTCGAATGTATTTGCTTTGAGCGATGTTGATACGCCTCAGGATGTCGCCTTTCTAATGAGTCAGGTTGAAGTCGTAATTTCGGTAGACACCGCAATTGTTCATTTAGCGGTGGGACTGGGTAAGAAATTAATTGCCATATATCCCTATACAAAAGAGCCTAACCCTTGGCTGCCACCGTTATGTGACAATGTTGTGGTTGTTCTTAGCTATCATGATACCTCTCGCTACGATCGAACTGGCGTGAAGAATATGAATTTGTTCAGTAGCCTAGAGCTGATGAGTGCGCTAACGCCTTGGATTGAGTTCGAGAAACGACAACTCAATGTGGACTTGGTTACCTACTAGGAATGGCATTCCTGTTGTCCGTAACTTATCGGCTCACCAGCTGTTCCAGTCGTTCAGTTTCCCCGATCCAGTAATCCGGATCGCCGTCAATGTGAAGGAATAGCTTGGCAAGTAGTGTCCCACCCTTCAAAAAATCTGAAACGGACTCGATGCGATTGGAGGTGCGAGTGAAATAGGTGTTATAGAGTTTGAGTAATGATGGCTTCGCTAAGAGGAAGTCTTCCGGTTCGACATCTCGGCGGCTCATAACCTCGCAAGTAGAGAAGTTGTAGGAAGGTTTGTAGCCTGGATCCAGGTTGGAATCAGGGATTTGATGTAAATTGCTTTTCGGCTCGGCGATTATCTCTCGGATTTCTCCCGGATTACCCCAGTCGTGCTTGTTTTTACCAAACCCCTTTCTAAGAGCTTCACCGAGGATCGGATTGCCTGGCTTAGACCCGAATAGGGCTTCGCTGGACCAATGAAGCCCTTCCGTGAGTCCGTTGGGGAAAAGATTGCCGCTTGGGTCATGAAATAAGAGCGTATCGGCATCCAACCACGCACCTCCGTGCCGATAGACAAATGCCAACCGAATGTAGTCACTTTTGGCAACAATCGATGCAATTCCAGAGTTCATTTCAAAGGGAAGAGGGTTGAATGCCCAATTGGTTTCGAGGATGGTGGAGTCAATATACTGTGATGCATTGGAGGGGGTGAGTAGAAGAAACCTATCTCCCAAAGCCCTTCGCATAGATGCAATAGCTAACGCGACCCAGGGAGGAATTCGGCTCCCGGGGGCCGTTTCCCAATACGTTACATATTTTGGGATGGCGTTCCCTGCTGAAGTTACCATTCAGTAGACAGTCCATTTGAATCGAGTAGGTCAGCCTCAAAGAGATATTTCCTCAGCAATCTAAGAGATGGTCTTGTGTCCTCTCTCCTCATGAGCTCGCTTCCTAGTGCCGCTTTATAGAGCTCTAGGAGATTTCTTCTAGGTAATTGCGGCAAGAACTCACTGAGCTTGGCCTGATTCTTCTTTGAAAAGACCAAGCGGAGGGTTCGAAGAATTGGTTGGAAATCTGAACTGCTGAGAATTGAGTAGACTGTTTCATCGAGAACTTCTTTCACTAACGCGGTGTTAAGTTTTTCCTCAATATTTGCTTGTGAAAGTGATAGCCGTGGGTCGATGGCGATTGGGTAAATTGATTGGAAGGACTTGGCACCATTCATGGTGGATTCATAGAGAACCTTATCTGCCGTGGCCCCGGTAACCAAAACATCGTCTCCGAAAATTACGTGCACCCCTCCCCACCGATAAAAATTTTCTGCAGGGATAACGTGGTCTTGAGTGCGATTCACGATTTCGCGTTCTTCCGCCGAGAGAGCTCCGTAGTTCTCACAGGGAGGTGCGATTCTAGGTAGCTTCACTTCGACAATTGTAGGAAGTTCAAGATTAGCAAGTTTGAGATTTATTTCTCGGACGACAATGGAATATAGGATGTTCGAAGTTGAAGGAACATTTCGCCAACCAGTCGTCATCATAACGACCGTATCGTTTCGTTCTTTCGCTTCGCGGAAGAGTCTAGCCCAATGAGATTCCGGCTGATCCAGTTGAGCTGAGAGGTATTTGATTATCGCAGAGGCGAATGCATTGATGTCTTTTATGCTTCCATGCTTTGCTCGGCTGTACGATGCTACCAGTTCGTTCGCATCCAATCCGGTTCCCATGTACTTGAAGGCACCGGGAGCTACCTCGGTTAAATAGTTCAGAGCGTGGCCACCGAAAATGGAGACGTATTGATCCATGCTGATCTGGTCGCTGGCAAACAATTCTGCAGCCAAAGATCGGAAGCCTTTCTCAACGTATCTAGTATCTTTTTTAGATCGGTTGTGCTCAAAGAACTCGAGTTGAGCGTGAGTGGGCTTTTCCAAAATCTCGCATAAGCTTGGTTGACTGCTCGTGTCCGGATTTTTGATTGTCACAATTTAGTCACTTACTAATTAGGCAATTGGTTTGCTCGTAGATGCGTCTGGTCTCAGTCGGTTTACCGGCACGTCGACTCTCCTTCGGCCTTCGTAGTAACTCACAGTGTGAAGACCAGCTGGCTGGAGAACGTTTAGCATTTCTTGGATGCCGGTGCCTACGTCTCGGGGGGTGTGGGCGTCAGCCCCGATGGTGAATGAGGTTTGATGAGAGATTAGCCTGGGTAAAAGGCTTAGACTTGGGTATGACCACAATCCGGCTATTTTTTCGCCGGCACGAGGGTCGAACGAAGATTTTCGGAGTCCTGAGGCATTGAGTTCGAAGGAAATATCGTATTCGCTAAAAAGAGGCAAAAGCCTTTCGAATCTCTGATTGACGACATCGGCCTGAACCCCTCTTAGTAATGTGTCTGCATGTCCCACCGAGTCAAATAGCCCGCAGGTCAGCAATCTCTCTAAATTATCAAAGTAATGATCTAGGAAATCTGGATCCGCGAGTCGAGGTAAGTCCCAAACCTTAACCAATTCGTTTGTTGAAAGATGAACGTAGTGAATTGAGCCGATGGCAAAATCTATGTCGTACTCGCGTTGTAAGTTCCGATTATATTCATCTGTGCCCGGCATATAGTCGAACTCAAGCCCTGAAAGAATTTGAATCCTTCCTCTGAAGTTTTGCCGAGCCTGCTCGATATCCTCGAAATACCTGTCGAGTTCCGTCTCTAGTAGACGATTATTGGAATCGACGGGGAATGGCGCATGGTCTGTGATCGTAAGGACTTCGATCCCCGCGGAAATGGCTGCACGCACCAAGTCATCGACAGTGCCTTTTGCGTGCTTCGAGTACATGGTGTGGGAGTGAGAGTCGATCATAATGATTCGATTTCTGCCAGCAGCCCCTTATGGTGCTCAATTTCTTTGATCAGCCAATACGGGTTATTCGCTTTCTCAACGATTGACCGAACGAGATGTTGATCGCTTAGCTGACCAAGGACATCAGCCAAAGGTTGCGAGTACAAATTCTTGACTAAAGGAGTACAAGTGACATGGTTGGAAAGAGCCTCCCAATCCAGTCTATCGTTATGAATGTTGCCTACAGACCTATTTTCAACGCCATAAAAGTAGACGTTCCCATCTGGCTTTACAGTAACATCCATCCCGTTTGCCGTGGGTGCTTTGTTCATGCTTCCTAGTGTGAATCGTTTCTTAGTTTTATTTTCAATTGCTTCTATGTATCCATAAAAATCTAGATATCCAGCTGGCGTATTCGGCAGCGGATGCACCAGGTTTTTGTAGTCGATAGAGAAGGTAGTACCCCCAACCACTAAGGCGTCTTCCAAGGTACTGCGGGGCTCGATCGTCGGTTGCATCCCCCAGTGCTTTAGTTCGGATATGAGATAGTCACGCGCAAAGCTGCGGTCGGTATCGATTGATCGAAAGGAGAAGGTTAGATTCGATGGTCGATGAGTTAGTAGATAGTTGATGCTGAAACCATGTGCCCGCCACTTCACTCTTTCGATATGATGGCTGTCGGTGCTCAATCGAATGTTGCATGTGTCGCCTTGGCTAGCAACGATTCGATTGGTTTTGTCGTAAAACTCAGCCATCTTGTCGTGCGGGAAGAATCCACTTGTGATGAATTCGAAAGCTTTGCCACCCTTGGATAAACTCAGAATCTCGTGAAACGTCTTAATGTTGTTGAGTGGCTCTCCCTCGCCGCTGATCGAGATCCGCTTAACTGAGGGTGAGTTGATTAACCTAACAAGATTCTCTATCGCCAGTATAGAGAGTTCCATATTGCTGCCGGTTTCGTGCTTATCAGCATACATGCAGAAAGCACAGCCGATCCCACATATCTGAGTTATATCGATATACAAAAGGTGACCATCAAGGATCATAAATGACATTCCGCTTTTTGGATTTTTTTGATCGGCTAGTAATAGGGTTTGGCATATGTACTGCGTCTCAAGCTAGCGAAAGTCAGTAGAGACTGTCAACGTGAAAACTACCGAGTTCACAATGGATTAGAAAGCAGGGTGCAGGCCATTCTCAGTCAAGCGTCGTTCTGCTTGAGTTTGTAACTGCTGAGCCGAAGGCACCGGAATCAGGGGCGGTCATCCAAGAGCTTGCGCGTAACTTCGTGTTTTGTGGCCTTCCATATCTCATAACTAGCAGCCCTCTGCAGGTGAATAAATTCCAAACGGCTTGGCCAGTTCATATCGAAGGGCGAGTGTGAATAATGATGTGCTTGGTTCAAAAATCCGGCGAGTTCTATGTAGCTTTGATATCGATCGCTTTCCTTCCAGCCTTCTTGGGGGGAAGTGAAGAGTATCGCGGTGTTAAGTACTCCGATAATGACTAGCGGAGTGGCCGTAAGCGTCATAAAGAAATCTGACCTGTTCCAACGTCCCATCTTCGAACAGACAGAAATAATCGGGTATAGGGACAGTACGAGACCGATGAACACGAGCAACACGCTGAACAGAACTATAAACCTCGGCTCGGACGCAGCGAGATTAACCGGGAAGATGAACTCGTCGCGCAATAGGTTTTCCAGGGATCTGGTTGTGGCTGAAAATCTTTCTAAATCCATATCTTTTGGAGCCCTCGTTTTGCCTAAACAGAATTTCAGGGCCTTGCAGATGTCTTGCATGAGTGCGAAGAAAGCAGGACCGCTTATTTAATTCTCGGCTGGAGCGGGGATTTAAAATACCCCCCAAGATCCTTCCTGGTGATAGATCTCTGCATGCTGTCCTAAGATCTTGCATGCCGTAAGCCCCTTTCATTCTTAATTCTGGAGGGGCGAAATGTTCTCTTTTCTTCTTTTTACTATCTCAATGGTTTGCCTGTTCAAAAGCGGCTGGTTGGTGACGGAATCGGCTGCAGCCTATTTGATGGACGGGTTGGAAGGGGTGTTCAGAGTTTTCGATCGGCGGTTCGACGGCCTTTCTGATCTGCTCATCGAAGGCGCTTCCTTTCTGGTCAGCTCAGGTTGGATTCTTTGCAAGACTTATGAGTCAGTTGAAGATAGCGATGCGTCGAAACACCCTGAAAAAAGAGCATGTATTGATTCCAACTCTGCGAATTGGTCTTCAATTCGTAATGACTGGGTAGATGACGGAAATGAGGCTTTTAGCCCGACTATAAATGATCAATCGTCTTTTGATGACGGGGAGTACGAGAGCTTTGGGTCCAGCGACCAATCATCTTGGCAGGACCTTGCTGAACCGTCGATTAATCCTGCTAATGGACTGCCAATGATCGGTAGTATTGATATTGAGGGTAACCCTTTTGGAACCGACTCCTCAGACCATTGCTCGACAATTGATGATGATTTGTCAGGGTCGTGTTTGGATGACTTTTCCGACTTTGACACATTTGACTCGTTTTCCGACGATATCTCGTCGGGGTTTGATGACGGGATCACCGACTGAGCATAGCATTGCGAAAAGGCAATCGAGACAATGCGGCAAGGAGTATGCGGATCGTCTCAGAGCGTGAGGGCTCTGACTAGAAAACAACTGGACCAGAGGCGGACACAAGGTAGCGGCTCATTTCGGCCTTCAGCGGGGCTGCGACATCCGGCCCCGTCGTCGATGAGCCGCTATCAGTTTTGGCCTCCTCAACCCGCTTTTATCCCAGAAGCGCAAATAGTGGTTTCACATTATTTTGGCCTTTCCTTACCCAGAATTGTTTCTCGGGGATGAAGTCCAGCGATTGCTGGCTGTGACCGGCATGAATAGCAGTCTTTCTCATCGAACGAAAAACTGCTGCCCGTTGAACTCGAATTCCGTGAAACGGTGGATATATCATGAGCTGTCCGACCAGATTGCTTGCTCTTTTGAGGTCTCGCATTCGGGCTGCGTGCAAACTCATTTCCCTCATATCCTGATAAAACTGTTGGTTAAAAAACCATGACCAATGCGATTTTTGCTTTCCTCCGCCTTTCATCCCGCCATTGTTTCGGTAGACGAGGTTGCCATATCGAAGAGGACTGCCGGATTGAATGCGAATCAGATTCTCAAGCTCATGAACAGCTCCTGTTCCGTCTGATGAGAGAAGAATGAAATCGACGGGAGTGTCAGTTGTCACCTTAATGCCCTCATGGTCAGGCAACAGCATCAGAAGTCTGGATCGCGCCGCGCCTCTGCGCCTTTTGTTCTCAAATTCTCTCTTGTTGTCGAGTATCCCGTAGGCACGATCAAATTTGGCCACTAACCTTTCCGCTTTGGAAGCTGGAACCTGCCCGGCGGTGTACCAGCGAAAGTTGGCTGAAACGTAATGACTTGCGGACAACAGAAATGATTTGCGTGAAATGTGGATTCGGAAATTTGCAGGCACTTGCGGCCTCCTCAGCATGGAATTTACCTCTGCTACGAAAATCGCGAATTTCCAATGCGAGCCGCATGACTTGCAACTCGCATCAAAAAGAGATTCCAGATTTGCGCCGTGGAAAATCGACCCAGCCGTACCTTAAGTGAGTTGCAGGAAACGCGGCACGCAGCAGCGTGCTAGCCGCAGGCGGTCTGGCCTGATGCTGATTCTGCGAGTCAGGACATCAGAGTCATCATCAGGCCAGGCCGCCAACCTGCCACTGCTGTTGCACGAGAATGTGCATGGTCAGATCGCCATCTGATCAGGCCCGGAATTGCTAAACCGGACCAAGACGCTGCCGAAGCCGGATGCCCGTAATTGGGCTCGTCCGGCTACGACGGGCGCTCCGAGGTGAAATTCCTCGGTTCGACCCAATCCACACGATTCGTGTGAGGTTGGGCGACGTGGAAACGGGAGCCGTGGCGACACGGTGCACCCTGTTATGGTCGAAGTGGTGAAAATCCGCCTTTGGGGGTGCTCGAAAGGGTACAACCGAAGCTCCGCTGGTGGGCTGTTGAGGGCGTCGAGAGGCGTCAGGGGAATTGAGTGGAAACACGGAAATCCTGGTACTGCACGGGGCAACCTGGGCAGATCGCTGTATAGCTCAAGCCTGTAATTGCACCGGGATATACGGTGCATCGGAGTAAGAGAAGTGTGGGCCAGTCGCCATCGCTGAAGTCGATGGTAAACAGACACTGGAAGCTAATTTGCGAGTAGGGGAGCCGCTTTGGAATCTCGGGCCCCCGAAATCTGAAATGAGAGGCCGACACGGCCTAGCAAATTGGTGAGGTAACTGGCGACATGATCGACGACTATATCTAACACGGGAACCGGACTGGACTGCTTTACGGGTGGCACCGATGGCGAAAGTTCAGAGCGGGGGAGACTGGCTGAGTAGGGTTTGAGTAATTTGGCCGATCTGTTCTAAGTCAAATTGCGATTGTGGGTTTGGTTGGCACCAAACCTCCCGAAAGGCCGGGGTAAGCGTCGAAAACGGAACGGAGCTTGGCGGCTCCTGGCAATAGGTAATCACTTTCCTGGGTGGAACCAGTTTGTGGTTTGGCGCAACCGGTTGGCTCCGGTTTTGGTCACGGCTGTGAAAACAGAGTTCTAATCGTGTCCGCAGAAGGTTTCGCACGCGTTCTTTGATCGTGTGAGAGCTTCGGCGTCTTTGCGGCAGCATTAGGCTGTCGTTTGATTGCTCCATCTCAGCCCTTAGGGGCTGAGATGGAGCTTCTTAATCCTCGTGGTGCCGCAAGTGATTTGTGCATCGAAACTACAAAGGAAATTTGGTATTTACGAAACCAAATTCATGAAGTCCAGGTTGCCAGCAAGAAGCTGTTTCATGGCCAAGCCACCATTACGCTCAATAGAAGCATCGTTAAGCAAATATTGCCATCTTCTCCTGACTTCTGGATAGAAAAAACGATGAAGTTCCAGAAACTCTCGATAGATCACTTTCGGACTGACAATGATATCGAATTTAGCCTTAAGCAAATTGTTCGCAATTACATCGGCCTCAGTTTTTGGTTTCTTCCGTCCGAAAGTTCTTTCTTTTTTTTCGAATCGCGAAAATTCAGTACCGTACATTCTCGGGATCTCGTCAAAAGGCTCCGCAATAATTTCGCCAATCTCCATCGTTTGGCCGGCAATCATCGATACGATTTTGTCGAGTCGAAACAAGTTTGCGCCGACGCCGAAAACGTGGAAACGGCAGTTAGATGTGCCGTATTGCAAAAGACCTAGTATCTCCTTGGTTTTCAAATTATTCAGGCGAGTGGGAATTGGGATTAAGGTTGTTTGAGGAATCCCAAGTTCATTTGTAAGGTCATGTGCCAAGATTTGGAAGGTATTGAGCCTCAACAGGCCGAGACTGAGTCCAACGGTGTAAGAACAATGAGATATGCCTTCAGCTTCGCTTTGTTCTTTTGATGTTGCATCGCTTAACCTAACGCCACGAAACTCCTGATAATAGGTAAGAGCCACCGCTTTCCGATAGAACTCATTCATCTCTCGGTTTAGAGCTAATGCAACCAAAGCTCCAAAGGTGATGTAACTCGGATCATCATGGACACAATTTGCTTTGACAATTCCGGCGTGGGACATTGCCGAAATGAGCTCAAGACCGCATGCCGGGTGCATGAAAAAATAATCATTCAGTGGCAGATCAATGACGAAATCGACGCTTTCGATTGTTTCTCTGGTCTCGTTCCAAATTCGTTCAACCAAGTCATGACAATAGTCGTAATCGAGCCCACGCAATCTGATCGCCTTCGAAATAAAGTCTTGAACATGATCGAGCACATCGGATACTTGTGGCTCTGGCAATATGTATGAGCCCGAGCTCGTCCTCCCCTCGTGGAGTGAACAATCATTTACCCCGCTTCTCGAAATGTGTTTGCCAAAACGGATTTGCAGAAGGCCCATCACATAATGTCGGTATAGGAGCTCTTCACTAGATTCAAGCTTTCTCTCTCTTAACGCATCGTCCAATAACCCGAAGACCTTAAACTGGAATTCCATTTTCGGTATGTTCTGATAATCGAAACAGCGAGCCAGCCCTTGATACACAATGTTCAACGCAATCGCCACGCGTCGTGCGCTTTCCGTGACTCTAGCCATATTCGACCTCTTATGTGTGTCTTAACTATGAGTATCTCGGGGTTCAGGCACAAAGTGCATATTCCGGCCCAACCTGAACGCCCATTCCGGACGAACGTGAACACCGATTCTGGTCCAATGTGAACAGTCATTCCGGCTGAAGATGAACACTTTTCGGTAATTTTCCGGAATCGGTGTTCAC
>Ga0307964_1000292_pt1 | contig 29509 bp, 25 predicted proteins | sample OrgLakmetagen596_FD_201823 | JGI IMG/M metagenome (GOLD analysis project Ga0307964, IMG submission 201823) | Saline water microbial communities from Organic Lake, Antarctica - #596 | ecosystem: Environmental > Aquatic > Non-marine Saline and Alkaline > Saline | place: Antarctica: Organic Lake... | reverse complement strand
CATTCTGTTTTATGAAAATAAGGCGTCACTTCAAACGGGGACAGGCTTGGAATGGCTTGTGCTGTCATGTCCCGGCGCGTCCCGTTTCTGGCGAAGTAACTTATCTGCACCAGCTCCCCGGGCCTGGCTGTGACGGTTTTAATCGTCGGCCTGAACTCCCAGGGCATATCTGCATTGGTATTGGCCAGGAACTGAACTTTAATCTCCCGGTTTTCGTCGATCGTAAAATCCTGAACCAGTGAGGCTTCATTAGTACGACCAGTGATCCCGGTCCAATCGCAGATCAGATTATACATTGGCACCAGACCCACGAAGACAAACGCCAGCATGCCCGCCACAACAGCCAGTGACTTGATTACTGTTCGGGCATGATTGGGCTGTACTTGTTTTTCTTCGCTCATGGGGTTCTCCGCCAGCTCATGCAATATCAATCAATTTTGGGGGGTGTTGAAAAAGTGTGGTACGGCGCCGGTGAATCGACTGTCCACTCCAATCCTTCTGCACCTTCCCAGGGTTTTGCCGGAGCTGGCTTGCCTGCCACGATGGTATGCACCACGATGTACAGGAACAGCAACTGACTGGCCCCAAACAAGAAGCCACCGATGCTCGAAACCATGTTGAAGTCGGCAAATTGCAGTGCATAGTCTGGAATTCGGCGTGGCATGCCGGCCAGTCCCAGGAAGTGTTGTGGGAAAAACAACACGTTGACACCCACAAAGCTTAGCCAAAAATGCACCTTACCAAGGGTTTCGTTGTACATCTTGCCGCTCCACTTGGGCAGCCAGTAGTAAACCCCCGCCATGATGGAAAATACGGCGCCCGGCACCAGTACATAATGAAAATGAGCAACTACAAAGTAGGTGTCGTGGTACTGGAAGTCAGCCGGAGCAACTGCAAGCATAAGACCGGAGAAGCCACCGATGGTAAAGAGAACAACGAAGCAAATGGCGAACAGCATCGGCGTCTCAAACGTCATCGACCCCCGGAACATGGTGGTGACCCAATTGAACACCTTTACCCCGGTTGGTACGGCAATGAGCATGGTCGCCCACATAAAGAAGGCTTCACCCAGGAACGGTATCCCGACGGTGAACATGTGGTGTGCCCAGACGATAAAACTCAGAAACGCAATGGATGCCGTTGCATACACCATGGAGCTGTAACCAAACAGCCGTTTACGGGCAAAAGCGGGGATTATCGCTGAAACGATACCGAATGCCGGCAAAATCATAATGTACACCTCAGGGTGACCGAAGAACCAGAATATGTGCTGGAACAACACTGGGGATCCGCCACCGGCCGCATTGAAGAATGAGGTACCAAAGTGGATATCCATCAGCATCATGGTTACTACGCCTGCCAGCACCGGCATAACCGCGATCAACAGGTACGCTGTAATCAGCCAGGTCCAGACAAACAAAGGCATTTTCATCAGGGTCATACCCGGTGCGCGCATGTTAAGAATGGTGGCAACTATATTAATCGCCCCCATAATCGAGCTGGCGCCCATGATGTGTATGGCAAAAATGAAATAGGTTACACTCGGCGGAGCATAGGTCGTCGACAGCGGCGCGTAGAAAGTCCAACCGAAGTTGGGCGCGCCACCCTCCATAAAGAGGGTACTGGACAGCATCGCAAACGCAAAAGGCAGGATCCAGAAGCTGAGGTTGTTCATGCGCGGCAACGCCATATCCGGCGCCCCGACCATCATTGGGATCATCCAGTTAGCCAGGCCAACAAAGGCTGGCATAACCGCACCGAACACCATGATCAGTCCGTGCATGGTGGTCATCTGGTTAAAAAATTCAGGCTGTACCAGTTGCAAACCAGGCTGGAACAGCTCGGCCCGGATCACCATGGCAAAGGTACCACCGAGCAGGAACATGGCAAAACTGAACCACAGGTACATTGTGCCGATGTCTTTATGGTTGGTCGTATAGAGCCAGCGTGTCAGACCTTTGGCCGGACCGTGGTGTTCGTGATCATGGTCATGATCATGGGTAGCAGTCGTCATGTCATGCCTCCTTATTCGCCAGCTTTATAGTTGAATACATCAACAGGGGTGACCATATCGCCTACGTTGTTGCCCCAGGCGTTCCGTTCATAGGTAATGACCGCAGCCATATCCACATCGCTTAACTGATTGCCGTAAGCCGCCATTGCCGTACCCTGAGCACCGTTAACAACAATATCGAGGTGTCCATCGGCCGTGCCAGTGGCAATCGTGCTGTTGCGCAACGCAGGGAATGCCCCGGGTACGCCGCTACCATCAGGTTGATGACAGGATGCACAGGCTGAATTGTAAACTGTTTCGCCAAGCTCCATCAGCTCATCATACGTCCACTCTTTGTCAAACAGGGCCGCGGTCTCGATCGCCTCTTGCTGCTTGGCGGCATACCAGGTATCAAACTCTTCTGGCGACACTGCTTCGACAACTATCGGCATAAAGCCATGATCCTTGCCACACAGCTCGGTGCATTGGCCGCGATAGATGCCCTCTTCATTAATGTTGGTCCAGGCTTCATTGACAATGCCGGGGATGGCATCTTTCTTGACCGCTAATGCTGGCACCCACCAGGAATGAATTACATCCGAAGAAGACAACAGGAAGCGGACTTTTTTGCCGGTAGGCAATACCAGATGCTCATCAACCTCAAGCAGGTAATTCTCATTTTTTACCATCCGGTTATTAATTTCGTCGCGAGGTGTCGACAAAGAAGAAAAGAAGCTCACTTCCTGTTCGGCGTTGTTGTCCACGTAACGGTAGCGCCAGCGCCACTGATAGCCGACCACTTCAACCGTTACTTCTGAATCTTCGAAGTTATACATGTCTGCCAGTGTATAGGTTGCCTGAACGCCAATGGCAAAAATGACAGCCGCCGGAATCAATGTCCACGCCAGCTCGACCTTGGTGCTCTCATGAAAATTAGCCGACACAGCCCCTTTGGACTTGCGGTGTTTGAACATGGAATAGAACATGACACCAAACACAAGGACGCCAATTCCCACACACACCCAAAAAGTCAGCATATGGAGGCCATATACATCCTGGCTGATGTCGGTTACACCTCGTGGCATATTGAGTGTCCAGTCGGCGCGCGCGACTGAACTCATCAACAGGGCCGTCAGGGCAATAATCGCCCTTTGCAGCTTCATCTGCATCCTTCACCTCTGCATTCGTTATTGTTTTGGGATTCAAGGGTTGGGCCGGATCACCTTTTTTACTGCGCTAGCTGGCGTCTGTTCGATCACTCACAATGAGGATGGTTGAACAGCGGCCTAAGGTTGGTCTGTACCATTCAAGTCTTTCTTGGGTCCTGAATCACCCGATTTAGATTTAGTTATATAGTATAAACACGGATATTTTTAAAACCCAAGCATCACGCTGTCCGGAGGTTGTTCAACGGACTGTCATTAAAGCTAAAATAATATGTAAAAACAACACCTTAGGGCAACTATGATGCTTGAAAAATTTATCGGTAAAGAAGCGAAATGACTGCAGTGCCACACTCTGCCTGGCAGCGTACCTGGACATTGATGTGGCCGGTTATGCTCGCCAACATGTCACTGCCATTGCTGGGTCTGGTGGACACGGCTGTACTCGGTCACCTGGAAGACAGTATTTATCTGGCGGGCGTAGCGCTCGGTGCCAGCCTGATTGTCTTTGTTTTTCTGGGCTTTAATTTTCTGGCGATGGGGCTGTCGGGTTTCACCTCCCAGGCAAAAGGAGCCAATGATCCGACCCAAATCCGTACCCAGTTGGCACAATACAGCTTGGTAGCAGGCGGACTGTCGATACTGGTACTGCTCGCCCAGGCCTGGCTGATAGAGTTCGGACTGGCGTTTATGCAAGCATCCGATGCGGCAAGCGCAGAAGCTAACATTTATTTGAATATCCGAATCTGGGGAGTGCCTGCCCAGATTTTTAATTCCATGTTGCTCGGTTTTTTTGTCGGATTGCAGAACACCCGCATCAGCCTGGTTACGGTATCGGTCGCACACATCGTCAATCTGATCTTGAACATAACCCTGGTATATGGGTTTGGCATGACCACTGATGGCATCGCTCTGGGTACAGTAATCAGTGAATACATTGCCCTGACGCTGGTACTTTTTACACTTTGGCGCGCCCTTAACCGACTGCCACCGGGGCTGGATAAACACAGATTACGCACATTAAAAGCGTATTCGAAAATATTCAGTGTCAGCTTCAGCCTATTTATAAGAACCTTTCTGTTGCTGATGGGCTTTGCCTGGTTCACCCGACTCAGCGCAGCAATGGGCGATTCCGTGCTTGCAGCCAATGCGGTCTTGCTGGCTTTTTTGACCGTCATTTCTAACAGCCTCGATGCCAGTGCAGCCGCCGCTGAAGCGCAGGTTGGTCTTGCGATTGGTCAGCACAACCCTGAACGACTAAAAGAAGCACTGTGGACCACAGGCTGGTGCGCTTTTGGCCTGGCACTGGCGTTGGCGCTGATTTTTGGGGTATTGGGTAACGCCATGCTGGCTCTACTGACCAGTCAACAGGATTTGCGGCAACAGGCCAGCGCCTACCTCCCCTGGGTTGCTGTGTTACCGGTCATAGCCGGACTGGCGTATTGGCTGGATGGTGTCTTTATTGGTGCCCGGCAAACCGCCCAAATGCGCAATGGCGTGATGATCGGTTTTATCAGTTTCGTACTGTTAAGCCAGGTTTTGCCAGCGACGAATCAGGCGCTCTGGCTCAGTTTCAGCACGCTCTTTGCTGCTCGGTCGCTGTGGATGCTGTACATTTACTGGCGTCGGGTATTGCCACTGACCCGGCTTACTGACAGTCACAGCTCAGTGTCCCGCTAGCCCTGCCTGTTATTTACCCAGGTCATTCACCAGCAGTGATTCCAGAACCTGGCAACGCTCCTGCAAATGTTCCTGGCTAAACGCCGTAAGGGTCACATGGCCGATTTTTCGCCCTGGTCGCGGTACTTTTCCGTAGTCGTGCCAGTGGGCACCTGGAATGGCCAGCACGGCATCCCGATCGGGCATAACACCGATCAGGTTATACATGGCGACCGGCTGAAATGCCCGACAGGCACCAAGAGGAAAGTCGGCAATAGCTCTAATATGATTTTCAAACTGACTGCAGGTACTGCCTTCAATCGTCCAATGCCCCGAATTGTGTACCCGGGGCGCAATTTCGTTGGCCAGCAAACAGTCACCAACCACGAAGAATTCGAAAGCCAGCACACCGACATAGTCCAGTGCCGCCATAACCTGTCCCACCGCTTTTTCAGCCTGATCCTGCAACGGATGATCAACCTGAGGTTCGGAACGATAGAGCATGCCCTGACGATGCTCATTGCGCACCAGCGGATAGAACGCCAGATCCCCCGAGGCCGAACGAACACCGATGCAAGAGACTTCATAGTCAAACTGAACAAAGCCTTCGTAAATCAGGGGTACCGAGCCCAACGCGTCGAATGCACCGGGCACATCCTCAGCTTCGCGCAACACTTTCTGGCCTTTGCCATCATAACCCAGAGTGCGAGTCTTGATGATGGCAGGCAAACCGAGACGTACTACGGCACGGTCGAGATCGGCCTGACAGGCGATATCTGCAATCGGTGCCGTGGCAATATTCAGCCGCTGAAACAGATTTTTTTCCAGCCACCGGTCGCGCGCGGTCTCCAGCGCCTGGGCAGATGGGTAGACTGGCACCTGACCGGCAATATAATCAACCGTCTGCGGTGGCACACTTTCAAACTCGAAGGTCACCCGATCCGACATTTTCAGCAATTCACGCACAGCGTAATGATCGTCATACTGACCTTCCACTAATGCCCCGATTTCACCGGCACAAGCGCCCCTGGCCGGATCAAGAAAGGCCATGCGGATACCCAAAGGTACGGCCGCCAGAGCCATCATACGGCCCAACTGGCCGCCGCCAATAACGCCAATACGCATAATCAGGTCCCCGGTATCGGATTCGCCAGAACCCGGTCTGTCTGTTCGCGACGAAAATGCAGCAATGACGCACGCACCGTGGCATCTTCATTGGCTATGATACTTGCCGCCAGCAACGCGGCATTAATGGCACCTGCCTTACCAATAGCCAGGGTTCCGGTAGGGACACCGGCTGGCATCTGAACAATACTCAACAGCGAGTCAACGCCACTGAGCATGCTACTTTGCACCGGCACGCCCAATACCGGAAGGTGCGTTTTTGCCGCACACATACCGGGCAAGTGAGCAGCACCACCGGCACCTGCGATAATAACTTTCAGGCCTCGCTCAAACGCAGACGCTGCATAATCGAACAACAGATCCGGCGTACGATGGGCAGACACTACCTTACATTCATGGCCGATGCCCAAATGAGTCAGAGTATCAGCGGTATGGCTCATTGTTGCCCAGTCGGACTGGGAACCCATGATGATGCCTACGGTTACTACCGGGGCGCTTTGCGTCACTGAGTATCATCCTTAGTAGGTGTGCTGGGGTCGATAATTCGGACCGGCGTTGCTTCGATGTCTGGCTCGGGATCTGGCGGCGTAACCCGGGTCGGAATACCTGACGGGTTACTGTGCGTCTGGCTTATACGGTCTATGTAGCCGCAATCAACGCACTCACGAACCATTACCGCGCCGTCATTTTCGTAACCGGCTTTGAGCGTATCCATAGCAGCGCATTTAGGGCAAACTGCACCGGCAATAAATCGAACCGTCATAGTCATAGGCCTCTTAAAACGAGAATTATACGGAAATGGCGACTAAGCGTCATTGTAGACCGACTGGTCAATTCAAGACGTTCTATCTTATTCCTGTGCTACACTTAAAAAGTCAAGGCACGGCCAATAGTCGGCGATCAGGCTTGAACACGTCACCCCAAACCAGCGACACTTGAATGCCCTGCACCTCACCCACAAACTGGCCAACGAATGAGTCCGACGGTATAACCGGGCCACTGATGGTGACATCATGTCAGACAAACTGAAAACACGCTGGTTCCAGACACCCACCTCATCTTCGTCACTGGGTTACGCAACCCGTTTTTACATGAAAGTGTTTCAGAGCCTCAAGGCCGATGAGCTATTGAATCTCGGGGCCGAAGTCGCCCCGCTAAAAACCAACTGGTATCTGACCGAAAAAGTCACTCAGCGCTGGCATAAAGTTTTCAATTATCAGGGCGAAGCCCCTCAGGCATTTACCTACAGTGCTCCGGCCGGTGTTTGGGCATTGATACAGGTACTCGAAGATCTGGGTATTAAATTCAGCCGCATCATGCATCTGCGCAGTCACTTGCTGCTGACCTCGCCCGAAGGCTTTGAAGTGAATGCTCACTACACAACAAGCGTACGCTACATCGGTGCTCGCCCACTAAAAACCCGCTCAGTCGCCCTGATCTTCCGGTCCGACGTCCGGGATATCAGGGGGCGTGAAATCATGCAGCTTGAAGACGAACTCTACGTCGGTGGGCTGCCTGCCGAGTTTGTCGCGCAATTGTCGAACGAACACCTTCACGTTAATATGGCCGAGCCCAATGATATATCGATTGATAACCCAATCGCGGACCAGATCCCTATTACCATCGGGCGCAGACTGGGCAGTCAATATGGCAAACTGTCGGGTGACCTGAACCCCCTTCATATATCGTCTGTGGGAGCCCGATTACTGGGGCACTCTGGTTCATTTATTCAAGGGCTGTGTACTGCCAACCTGCTGCTGGCCACACTGGGTAGTCATTGGCGCCGTTCGGTGCGAAGCCTGAGTATGGAGTTCAAGCGACCTGTCGCTCAACCGGCCAAACTGACGCTAATTTGCACCCTGGATCAATTCAGCCTTATTGATGCCAAAAAACGGGTTCTGGTCATAGGCTCCTATATCTGCTGATCCACTGTTGCCGCTGGCAGCGCCCAGACCTCAACCCTCTGGCCCATGCTCGGCCGGCGACGCGCCCGCCTCGTCCACCAAAACCGGCTCAGGTTCCATTTGCTCGCGCAACCAATCCTCGAGGTCAGCCACACCGTCTTTCTTTAATGAACTGAACAACTGCGCCGACAACCAATTAGCCTGAGACTGTAACTGACTTTGTACTTTCAACAGCGTCGTTTTGGCCGGACCTTTTTTCAGCTTGTCGCTTTTGGTGAGCAGCGCCCGCAGCGGCATCTGAGTCTGTATTGCCCAGCGCACCATCATTTCGTCGAACTCGGTCATCGCGTGGCGAACATCCATAACCAAAACAATGCCGCGCAGACTCTTCCGGTCCGCCAGATATTCGCCAATGTTTTTTTCCCAGTCTTCCTTCATGTCCCGGTTTACCTTGGCGTAACCGTAACCTGGCAGATCAACCAGCCGACGGTCTTCTGTGGACAAGGAAAAATAGTTGATCAACTGGGTGCGTCCGGGCGTCTTAGATGTGCGGGCCAGCTTGGAGTTCCGCGTCAGGGCATTCATAGCGCTGCTTTTACCGGCATTGGAGCGCCCGGCAAAGGCAACCTCACCGCCACTATCTGGCGGACTCTGCTGCAAATGTTGGGCACTGGTCAGAAAGCGGGCTGAATCAAAACGCAAAACCGACATGGTCACTCTCACCGGGGAGGTTAAAAAGCGGGAGTGTACCTGAAAATAACCCGGTGCGTTGCTCTTGTTGGGAGGTTTCCGGGTGAAATTTGGACGAGTATTGACCGATCCATGTTCAATTATTACCCACTCAGGGTCATGGGTTTCTTCTCAATACCTCCCCGGGTCTATATAATGCCTGGCCAGACTAGCCGTGTGGTCAGTATGTGCCTGAAGTGCACATCCATTCTGACGACAGACCCATTACAAATTGACGTGCGGGACGCGACATGAAAAAACTGATCATAAGCCTTGTCATGCTGGCCGGTGTTTCCGGTTTTGCTACAGCAAACGGCAATGCAGAAGAGGGCGAACAATACACAGCATCCTGTGTCGCTTGCCACGGAGCAGACGGCAACAGTGACGCTGCTATGTTCCCAAAACTGGCCGGTCAGAATGAAAACTATTTGCACAAACAGTTGATGGACGTCCAGAACGGTGACCGTGTTATCAACCAAATGACTGGGTTGCTCGATAATTTCGATGAAGACCAGCTGGCGGATATTGCCGCTTACTATGCCAGCCAGACCAAAACCGTGGGTACTGCCAATCCCGATTTGGTCGCACTGGGTGAACAACTTTACCGGGGCGGAAACCCGGAGACTGGTGTGCCTTCCTGCGCAGGATGTCACTCTCCTACCGGATCGGGTAATGGGCCTGCGGCATACCCAATGCTGTCCGGTCAGCACGCCGACTACATCGCCAGCCAGCTCTACAAGTTCAAGCGGGGCTATCGCGCTACTGAAGCCGCGGAAGAAGCCCGGGTGAATGACGGTGAGTCCCGCATGATGCGTACGACCGCTTTCCGTCTTAAAGACTTTGAAATTGAAGCGTTGGCAAGTTACATCAACGGGTTGCACTGATCGAACAATTGGGCTGGAAACGTTGTTCAGCCAGGGTTAATCCCGGGTAAAGACAATGAAAAGCGAAGGATCGGATATCGGCCTTCGCTTTTTTTGTGGCAGGCTTTCAGGCAAAGTAATTGCCTTTCCTTATTCTGATCTGATCGTGGAGCTCCACCTTATGTTCAACCGTGTGATGTTGTCTGCACTGACGCTGATTGTTTTAACCGGTTCACTTGCCGCAGAAGAATTCCAGGCAGGCACGCACTATCAGGTGTTACCAGAGAAGCTGCCTACCAGTTATCGCGGCGCAGAAGCCGGAGAAATCATGGAGATTTTCAGCTATAGTTGCATTCACTGCTTTAATCTGGAGCCTTTTGTTGCTGCCTGGAAGCAAGGCAAACCTGACGACATCCGATTCACCCCGGTTCCAGTTATCTTTAACAGCCGCCAGATACCTGAAGCAAAAGCGTATTATACCGGCCAGTTTCTGAATGTGATTGATCAGAGCCACCCCTCGCTCTATAACGAAATACACATTAACCGTAACCGCTTGTCATCCGACGACGACTTTGCCGAAATCTTCACACGTTTCGGTATTGCAGAAAATGAATACATGGAAATGGCCGGTTCGTTTGCTGTCAATAGCCGTGTATCAATGGCTCAAAAGATTACTCAGATGAGCCAGCTACAAGGCACGCCGAGCCTGGTGGTCAATGGTAAGTACCTGATTTCCGGTCAGATGGCCGGTGGCAATGAACGTATGTTTACTGTCGCTGAATGGCTGATACGCAACGAAGCCAATTAGGCCAAACCAAGAATGGTGATTAACCGCTGATCACTGGCTTTGACTGATAACCTTACATGCAACAAACATGGAGAAGCCAGTTGCGCTAGACTGAACAAGCTCAACTGGCATCTCGCTACCATGTTTCCGGGTTGCCAAACAGCAGGAGCCCGTCCATGAAATCAGCCCATGCGGCTTATGAGTTTCCGGTACATCTCAGCGACCCAGCTGACTTTTACACCAAGTCCAAACCCGATCACCTGACCCTGCTGAGTTTTAATATTCAGGTTGGTATCAATACCCGGCACTACCCCGACTATGTTCTCAAATCATGGCAACACCTGTGGCCCAGCCGCAAACGTCAGCAAAACCTGGATCGCATCAGTGATTTAATACGTCATTTCGATGTTATAGCGTTACAGGAGGTCGACGGCGGCAGCTTTCGTACTGGCTTTGTGAATCAGGTCGAATACCTGGCAAAACGTTCTGGACAGCCCTACTGGCATCAGCAATTGAATCGCAATCTGGGCCGTGTTGCCCAGCACAGCAATGGCCTTATTTCGCGACTGGAACCGCATCGTATCGACAGTCATGCGCTACCGGGTTTCCCCGGTCGCGGTGCCATGGTCCTGCAGCTAGGCGCCGCGCATCCAGTGGTTATCGTCATGCTCCATCTGGCGCTAAGCAAAAAAGCTCAGGACCAGCAATTACGATTCATTCGTAATCTGATTCTGCAATACCGTAACGTAGTCGTAATGGGTGATATGAATACACACAGCTTACGGTTGCTCAATGACTCTCCTTTACGAGAGTGTGGCTTAAAGTCGGCCCATGCCCGAGCGACCTTTCCCAGCTGGCAGCCGCATCGCTGCCTTGACCATATACTGGTTAGCCAGCACCTGAACATTGTGCGTATGGGCGTACTGGACTTTCCATTATCTGATCATTTGCCGGTAGCACTCGAGATCGAAATGCCGCACAGGTCTCACTAAAAAACGAAGCCAGGGGTTCGGCGCTTCATCAAACCACTGCTATACTGCGCATACAGTGTTTACTAACGCGACGGGCACCGCATGGGCATGGATACAAAGGACACATGAGCGAAATTCAGAATTTACTGCGCCGAGGCGTGCTTGATCTATCCATTATGATCCGCGGCATTGACGGCGAACTGGATGAGACACTCGACACGCTCAAATTGACACTGCGCCAACGCGACAACCTTGATGCCAGCGATTTCCGACAAGCCCTTGAAGCTACTGACAAGCGCTTTGATGATATTGAGAGTCAAACAGAAGAAGGTATTGGTCAACTGTATTCGCTGTATCAGGTGGTCCTTGGGAGCAACGATCTAAAAGTGCCTGATGATGTGGCTCGCAAACTGAGCGATCGCAGCCCCTTCCTGCACGATGTTCTGGCTCTGGCAACCCAGATTCAACCGCTGGTCTCGCTCTCCTCAACTGACTCTCTCAAAGACGACGAAATCCTTATACGGTTGCGGCAAAAGTTATGTTCGCGTTTTATCACTCTGCTTCGTACGATCGCCATTCTCGGTGATGAAGACGGTGCCTTAAGTGATCTGGCCCATCGCCTGGAACCAATCCCGGACTGGTCAACGCTTGACCTTCTGGCGGCAGAAACCATTTCGTTGATTCAGATGAGACTCAACCAGGAAAAAGAAAAGTTCGAGTATTATCTTAATGAACTAAACGAAAAACTGGTGTCTATCAATCGGTTAATTCTTGAAGACCAGCAAACTGTCACTCAGCTGCATGATCTTAATATCACTATCAATACCAATGTCGATCAACAACTGACAAAAGTGCGCACTGAAATAGAAAGCGCTACTGACCTGCAAACCTTGCAGTTGGCGATGAACCATTCGATGGATACTCTGCTGGGTGTGCTCACCGATTTTCAGGACAGGGTAAAGAGCAGTCTGGCCGGGATGCATGAGCGACAAGCGGAACTAACAGGTCAATTGAAATCGCTGCAAGACAATAACCGCACATTAATCAAGCAAGTCATTCAGGAACGCGAGCTGTCGATGAAAGACCCGCTGACCCAACTGCCCAATAGGCAAGGGTTTGATGAACTTCTGGCCGAAGAAATTGCTCGTAGTGACCGGTATCAGCAACCTTGTTGCATAGCACTGATCGATCTCGATTATTTTAAGCGCATAAACGACCAATATGGCCATCTCGCCGGCGACAAGGTGCTTAAGGTACTAGCAAGAGAAATGCGCAGTCAGTTGCGAAAAACCGACTATCTGGCTCGCTTTGGCGGTGAGGAGTTCGTGCTCTTGTTGCCTCAAACCACGCTGGAATCAGGCATCCAGGCATTGGAAAAAATGCGTGTGCACATCAGCCAGTGCCCCTTTAACTTCCAGGGTAAACCGGTACAAATAACCTTTTCTGCTGGCATATCGGCTTATTCAGAAGGAGAGTCGGCAGACCAGTGGTTGAACCGGGCCGATGAGGCCCTTTACTCCAGTAAAGACGCTGGCAGAAATAAAACAACCGCCGCCAATCAGCCTTGAAAGAAATTCGGATAACACCTTCTGCCCTTTTACTGACTTCGACTTATGCCAGGCTGTCCCGAGTCATCTGTTCAAGTAATCGAATCAGATATCGGGTGTTAATAGGTTTGGTCAGGAAACCGTCCATACCAGCATCAAGACATTGCCGTCGAACATCCTCCAAAGCATGAGCGGTCAACGCAACAATGGGCAAATGTGGCAGATTTCGATTGAGTTCGAGGGTGCGAATTGCTTTGGTAGCCTGATACCCATCTACTTCTGGCATTTCGCAATCCATCAGTAACAGGTCGCAGTCGAATTGCTCCGACTGGCGTGCTTCGATCGCCTCTCCGCCGTGACTAACCACTATCACCTGGTGGCCCAACTTTTCGAGCAGCCCCTGAATAACTCGCTGATTGACCATATTGTCTTCAGCGACCAACACTTTAAGTCGCTGTCTGGAAAGTGAATCAGCCGACCCTGCTGTCACTGTCCTCTGCTGTGCCAGAAGAAACGGAAGCTTGACAGTGAAGCAAGAACCCTCGGTCAATGCACTGGAGACTTCCAGTGAGCCTTCCATCAACACGACCAGTTCCTGACTGATGGCCAGGCCAAGTCCCGTCCCTCCGAACTTGCGTTGACGCACCGGATCAACCTGAGAATAGAGACTGAACAAATTCTTTTGATCGGTCTGCGATATCCCGATACCACTGTCTTCTATCGTGAAGATCAACAACCTTGGCGCTCGCGGATCAATACTCAAAGACAACGTAACATAGCCTTGATCGGTGTATTTGATAGCGTTGCTTACCAGGTTAGACAAAACCTGACGCAGGTGCTGGGCATCGACCATCACCCAAACAGGAACCGCAAGTTCAATGCTACACGTTAACGTTAGGGATTTATGCTCAGCCTGTGACAGGAACAACTTTACTTGCTGTTCAAGCAAATGGTGAACATCCACTGCTTCGCGCCTGAATGCCATCTTGCCTGCCTCAATTTTTGAGTAGTCCAGGATGTCATTAATCAGTGCGAGTAAAGAGCTGCCCGAACCCTGGATAGTCTCCACGTACCCTCGCTGCTCCTGATCCAGCTGAGTTCTGGACAAGACTTCGGTCATCCCGAGCACGCCGTTTAATGGCGTTCGGATTTCATGGCTGATCTGGGCCAGGAACTGGCTCTGAGCTTCAACACGCATGCGTTGACGTTCCTGGTCTTCACGCAACAATCGAATACGATAAGCCAGCGCGAAGCTCAACAGCATGGTCTCGGCAAATGAACCCAGCTTGGACGGCAGATTAGGCGGAATTGGCGACTCCAGGCCCAACAACCGATTGAGCACGAAGAATGAATTTCCTAATGCGAACAGCACCCAAGCCAACACAAAGAACTTGGCTGCCATAAAACCTGATTGCCAGGCTCGTATACCTGCAGAAATGGCAAGACCCATGAACAACAACAGAATCAGCGCATATATTCTCGCAAACAGTGTCAGGTCTATGGTTAGTAGCAAACTAGCGGCCAGGCCCTGCAATGCAATCATGCCGTACATAGCCCAAAGATGCCTTCGAGACGTTTGCCTAAGGTTCAAAAAATGGATTACAAAGAAGCTGCCAAAAGTGACTGCCAACAGCGTTAACCAAAAGTTGTTCTCGTAGGGATAGATCAGTCCGGATGGCCAGAAATACTGTGCCAGGTAGCCATCCAGTGACAGCTGCGTTAAAGCGAAGCTCGATATAAACAAAACGTAAAATAGATAGCTGACGTCGCGAACGGTGACGTATAGAAAGAAATTGTACAACACCATAGCCAGCAGAATGCCAAAGTAGACCGAATTGCCAATATCTGCTTGTATCAAAGGCGACCAGAACTGATCTCTGGGATAGGCGCGCAACGGCAATAAAGCATTAGGTGATGTCTCAATGCGCATTAAAAAGGTGGTCGGCTCATAAACTTCAACCGGCACAATAAAGAAACGGTGATCTTCGATTCGGCCCTGATTCGGACGTTTAATGCCAGAACGATAAATAAGTCGCGGACCACTGCCGGGAAACACCTGATAGATATCGATGTAGTCCAGTAAGGGGTTGGCCAACACCAAGCTCCATTCTTTGTGGATAGACTTAGAAGCGTCCAGCCTGAACTGTACCCAAAAAGGCGTACTGTTATACCCTCGACTGATGGTCTTGGCTTTGTGGGCGCTCCACTGACTGGTGTATTGTAGTTTTAAGATATCAAAGGGTGATAACTGCCCTGTCTCATCCAGCAAGATTAATACCTGAGGTGCCAGGTTTTCCGAGTTTGACTGGGTTAGCTCGATGAGCGGCACTTGCTCCGCTCGACTGGCTACCGGAACCATCGCCAAACAAATCAGCAGCAGAATGAGCAACCCAACCTTCCATTCTGAACACCCGGCAAGCAATGAGTGGGGTGCGTTTGGGTGCTGGCATTTATCAAATCCACCGGTTTGTCTCAAGCGCACAGGCTAACTTCCATATTAGAGGTCCGGGCAAAGGCCATTGAAGTGTGCAGCATAAGCTCAAAGCTGCGCCTAAAGTGGGCATCGGGTAGCAACTTGTTGCCTGCACTTTGCGCAAAAAGCTTGCGCTATTCCGTATCGGTTTAGGGTTTTCGATTTTACCAGTCCACTTGCTCGTAACTGAAAAACCCGACCTACTTCTGCAGTTCCTTAATATACCAGTGATCGCAGGCGTTGTGTCCGGTTTGACCGATTGGTTGTGGTAAGCGGGTAAAACCTGAACGGCGGTACAAAGTGGCCGCTGATGTCATTCCAGCCAGTGTTTCAAGATAGCACCAACAGTAATGTATTGCGGCAAAATTCAGAGCAGTGTCAATCAGCTTTGCACCTATTCCAAAACCGCGATGCGCTGACAATATGTGCATCTTTTGCAATTCGCAGCACTGTTCCAGGCCGCCCAGCACTCCAATACCACCCCCTCCAACAACCCCTCTGTCCGGCCCATTGATGACCCAGTAGTTAACAGCTTCGGATCGATACGCATGGTGCAAATCATCTAGCTCAGGATCCTGCCAGGCAAACCCGGGCCGATCAGCACCAAATTCGATCAAGCCCTGACGAATGACAGCGGCCATAGCTGCATTGTCGACCATATCAATCTGTTTAACCAAGTATCGATCAGATATTCGCACGTCAACTAGTTCCTGTTTTTGATACCTCAGTGTGTCGTAAGAAGAGTTTCCAAGTCCACCATGCTGTGAATTTCGTATATGATGACCACAATGCCCGGTGGCTTTCTCATCCGCTTCTGATTGATTAAAGACTCGGAAAAGTTAACCACCACACTGAACACTTACGAAGATGAGAACCTTTAAAATATGACTATCCAAGTTGGTGAGTCTCTACCTAATGTGATTATGCATCGTATGGGTGAAGGTGGACCAGTAAGCCTGTCGTCTGACGAACTCTTTGCGGATCAAAAAGTGGTGTTATTTTCAGTCCCCGGTGCTTTCACCCCTACCTGCAGTCAATCCCACCTGCCCGGCTTCGTTGTTAATGCCGATAAGATAAAAGCGCAGGGCATTGACCGCATTGTTTGTTTGAGTGTAAACGATGCGTTTGTTATGGCAGCCTGGGGGAAACAGCAGAATGCGGACGCACTGGACCTCATTGCTGACGGCAATGCCGATTTCGTCGAAGCCCTGGGCCTGGATATGGACGCTACCAGCCGAGGTATGGGGGTGAGATCGCGCCGATTTGCACTCATTGCCAATGATGGCGTTATTGAGTGGCTTGCAGTAGAAGAACCCGGGCAGTTTGAAGTCAGTTCGTCGGAGAACGTGTTAGCGGCTCTCAAATAGCGCCTCGTCACCCTATCTTTCTCTGAGCAGCATGTTGTTCCACGTGGAACAACATGCTGAATTTCTCAAAAAACCCTTAGTGTCTAGAAACTGAGTGTTAAAGCCCCTTAAATCATCACCTGCGTTCATACCCAGGCCCTTTATAACACCACATTGCCAATACTATTGGGTGACAATTAACCTGTCCTGTCCGGCCAAGATAGTTGCCTATCGCACGATAAATGAAGTCTCGATCTATCAATTGATCAGACTCCGTCATCGTGGCCCAATATCTGGACTATGCATACTCTGAGTAGAGTAAATACACTATTCAGGCATTCAATGAGAAATCGACATGCCAGAACTGAACACCACAGGTGAATATTCCTCACCAAAAACAGCCTTTTACCAGACGCTGGCCTCCATACCTCCGGGGCACTTTACCAGCTACGGTCGATTGGCGACGCTATGCGGTGTTCACGTTCGCCAGGTGCAAGCATGGCTCAGATCATTGCCCCGTGATACCGAATTACCCTGGTTCAGGATTATTAACAGCCAGCGAAGAATCACCGAACACCCCGGTTCTATTCATCAATATGAACGGTTAAAGGCTGAGGGTCTTTTGGTTGATACACGGGGTCGATTTCCAACTGATCGTTATTGGCCGGATTGTTTGTCGTCAGCTGAATGACAGAGCTGTTCTGATGACCTGGCCTCGGCAGATCAAGTATGTTCCACGTGGAACTGAACATTTTTAAACGGACTAACAATAAAAAAGGGACTCAAGGTCCCTTTTTTATGCGTCCAACTCTTTCTGTATATCAAACTGTTAGTAATCCAGATTACTGACCATCAGGGCATTCGACTCAATAAACGCGCGACGAGGTTCTACGTCATCACCCATCAGGGTACTGAAAATCTGGTCAGCACCGATGGCGTCTTCGATAGTGACCTGCAGCATCCGGCGCTCCTCGGGATCCATCGTTGTCTCCCAAAGCTGCGACGGGTTCATTTCACCAAGACCTTTGTAGCGCTGAATACTATAACCGCGCTTGGCCTCACCCATCATCCAATCGATGACTTCTTCGAATCTCGCGATCGGATGAGATTTTTCACCGCGCTTCAGATAGGCACCTTCCTCTATCAAACCATCGAGTATATTACGCAATGCTACGATCGCCTGATATTCTCTACTTTCAAAGAAGGCATGTGAAAACTGATAGTCCGTACCCAAGCCATGCGCTATGGCCTGTACTTTTGGTACAAACAAGTGCCGCTCGGTATCTTCAGTCAGTGACAGATGGTAAGCCGTACTACCGGCATCCGTATCCAACAAACGATCACTAAGTTGATCAACCCAATTCGCTACAGCCTCCTGGTTCCCCAGCATCTCAGGCGTGAGGTCTGGCATATAGATTAGTTCTTCCAGTACCGCCTTGGGATAAACGCGACTCATACGCTCAATACGACTTATAACGTCCTTGTATTGACTCACCAGGCTTTCAAGCTGGGTGTCCCGAATGGGGGGCGCCGTCTCGTTGACGAACAGCTCAGTACCGTCCAGCGCCTGAGAAATCAGATACTGCTCCAATGTTTTCTCATCTTTAATATACTGTTCCTGCTTTCCCTTTTTCAGCTTAAACAAAGGTGGCTGGGCAATATATATATGACCATTTTCGATAAGTTCGGGCATTTGCCGAAAAAAGAACGTCAACAATAAGGTCCTGATGTGAGACCCATCGACATCCGCATCCGTCATGATGATAATCTGATGATAACGCAGCTTATCGATGTTGAACTCTTCTCGGCCAATACCACAGCCAAGAGCGGTGATCAGAGTGCCGACTTCTGCAGACTGTAACATCTTGTCAAATCGCGCTTTTTCGACATTCAAAATTTTACCCTTCAATGGCAAAATGGCCTGAGTACGTCGATCACGCCCTTGCTTGGCGGAGCCCCCAGCAGAATCACCCTCCACCAGATACAATTCAGACAGAGCAGGATCTTTTTCCTGACAGTCGGCCAATTTTCCTGGCAAGCCGGCGATATCCAGTGCCCCTTTGCGGCGCGTCATATCACGAGCTTTGCGGGCTGCCTCACGGGCACGCGCGGCATCAATCATCTTGCCTACAAGAATTTTCGCCTCGCCCGGGTTTTCAAGCAAAAAATCACCGAACTGTTTGCCCATTTCTTGCTCAACAGCCGGTTTTACCTCGCTGGACACTAGCTTGTCCTTGGTTTGCGAGCTGAACTTGGGATCTGGCACTTTTACCGAGATGATCGCGGTTAAACCTTCTCGCGCATCGTCTCCGGTGGTTTGTACTTTGTCTTTCTTTTGCAGATTTTCATTCTGTATGTACGTATTCAGGGTACGCGTAAGCGCCGCCCGGAAACCAGCAAGATGGCTACCACCATCACGCTGAGGGATATTATTGGTATAACACAGAATGTTTTCCTGGTAGGTATCGTTCCACTGCATGGCTACTTCTACGCCGATGCCATCGTCTTCGCGCTGATAGGAAAAATGGAAAACCTCGTTCAGCGTCTGTTTGTTTTTGTTCAAGTACTGAACAAAGGCTCGCAAACCGCCTTCGTACTTGAAATATTCCTCTTTACCGCTGCGCTCGTCTTTTAAATAGATGGCCACACCAGAGTTTAGAAAACTCAGTTCGCGCAACCGCTTGGCCAATATGTCGAATGAATACTCTATTGACGTAAATGTGTCGGACGACGGTTTAAAATGGATGGTAGTGCCGGAATAATCTGCATCACCGACGATTTTCAGGGGCGCCTGGGGGACACCATGAACGTAGCGCTGCTCATGAATCCTACCATCGCGACGAATAGTAAGGATGACTTCGGAAGACAGCGCATTAACGACGGAGATACCAACGCCGTGCAAACCACCCGACACTTTATAGCTATTGTCGTCAAATTTCCCACCCGCATGAAGGACTGTCATGATCACTTCGGCCGCCGACTGACCTTCTTCGTGCATGTCAGTGGGAATTCCACGGCCATCATCACTGACCGTTATTGATTCGTCTGGATGAATAACTACTTTGATGTCTTTGCAATGCCCGGCCAGCGCTTCATCGATGGAGTTATCCACCACTTCAAAGACCATGTGGTGTAAACCGGTTCCATCGTCCGTATCCCCGATGTACATGCCCGGACGCTTGCGAACAGCATCCAGTCCTTTGAGTACTTTAATATTGGAGGAATCGTAACTGTTACTCATCTGGTAGCTCCGAATCATTCGCCGGACGTATCTGGCCCTGTTCCACATGGAACATTCGAACCTGGTCCGGCGCTTGCCAAAAATCCTTGAGGAATGACGGTTCAACACTGGTCATAAAGACCTGACCGTTCAATCCTTCCATCAGGGTGCCTAACTTCTGAATATGGTGTCGATCAAGTTCGGCCGGCAAATCATCAACCAGAAAGGTTGTAGGCCGGTTATGAACGTCTTGCAGGTGAAGACTTTGCGCTACCTTGAGCGCACAGACAACGAGCTTTTGCTGCCCCCGGGACAGCACATCACTGGCTGATTGACTGTTTACCTTAATCCGCATATCACTGCGTTGCGGTCCACTCTGTGTGTAACCCAGTTTGAGATCACGCTCAAACTGCTGTTCCAGTACTTCATCCAACGATCGGGTTTTATCCCAGCCTCGATAATAGTGGATGCGAACATCGGGCAGATCGATAAGCGCTTCCAATACCTTATGAAAGCGGGGTACAAACCCCTCAAGATAGCCTTTTCTTAACTGATCCAGCTGTTCAGCAGCGGCTACAAATTCACGTTGCCAAACAGCCAGTTGAGAACGATCCATTCTACCAGAACGGAGCACGGAGTTGCGGTTTTTCAGGCTTTTTTGAGCGTTTTGCCATAGAGAGTGAAACGCCTCCTCCAAATGAAAAACCCCCCAGTCCAGAAACTGCCGCCGATGGCCAGGCGTACCCTCTAGCAGCAGGAAACTATCGCTGTGGATCAGCTGCAATGGCAATCGCTGTGCTAACTCAGACACGGCACTGACTGCCTCGCCATTGATGCGAATGCTGTGGTGCCCATTGCGAGAACGCTGCACCCCGACCTTGGATTTATTGGTGAACTCAGCAAATACAGTGGCTTCATCCACTGAATTTTGAATCAGTGTGCGGGTGCGTGACACTTTGAACGATCGAGCCAGAGCCAGAAGGTGAATTGCTTCGAGCAGAGAGGACTTACCCGCACCGTTATCACCGTAAACAACGTTCACCCCTGGTCCGGGTTCAAACCGGGTATCCGCCAGATTACGGACACCCGTTACAGTCAATCGACGAATGGACATGCCAGGCCGTGGACCCCTGTCAATCAGAGACGCATTGGCATAACAACGTACACTGAGGAGTCGTCGTCAAAATCACTCAGCAAAGCGCTACTGTTAGCATCTGATAAAACCAGCTTAACCTGATCACCATCGGTAACGTTCATAACATCCAACAGGTACGTCACGTTGAAACCAACTTCCAGTTCTGCTCCCTGGTAATCGATTTCCTGATTAACCTCAGCCTCTTCCTGCTCAGGATTATTCGCTTTCACCTGAAGGTTATTTTCACTCAGTAACAGCCGTACGCCCCGGTATTTTTCATTAGACAAAATCGCGGCCCGACCAAATATAGATCGTAATGCCTGTCGATCTCCGACTATCTCCTTGTCGCCGCCGCGCGGAACAACCCGCTCGTAGTCGGGAAACTTGCCATCAACCAGCTTTGAGCTGAATGTAAAAGCCGCTGTACGCGCCCGCAGGTGATTGGCGCCCAAAGATATTTCAACTGATTCTTCCGTGTCGCTCATTAATCGGTTCAGCTCCAGAATACCTTTGCGCGGAACGATCACCTGACGACGCTCTGCGACACCCAACTGATCTACAGCCTGGCTACTCATTGCCAGACGATGGCCGTCAGTCGCGACAGTACGAACCCGGTTATCCGACAATTCAAGCAACATTCCATTCAGGTAATAACGTACATCCTGCTGCGCCATCGCAAAGGAGGTAGCATCAACTAACTTTTTGAGTGTCTTCTGAGGCATATTGAAGGTCAGCGTATTTTCATCTTCTTCAACATTCGGAAAATCCGAGGCTGGCAGAGTCGACAGAGTAAACCGGCTACGACCACTGGTTACCACGACTCTGTCCTCATTCTGTACCAGACTGATCAGGCTATCGTCAGGCAGGGATTTAACAATATCCAGCAGTTTACGGGCCGGTACAGTAATCGCTCCTTCAGTAGACGGCTCCGTCAACTCAACCCTGCCAAGAATTTCCACTTCGAGATCGGTACCGGTTAACGACAACTGTTTGCCTTCAATTTCCAGCAGTACGTTAGACAGCACGGGCAATGTCTGGCGTTTTTCAACAACACCACCGACCAGTTGCAGCGGCTTTAATAGGGTGTCTCTTGGCAGTGAAAATTGAATCATGTGTCCGTTTCCATCCATTAATCAGGTGGTCAGCGTTCGTAAAAGGTTATTGTAGTCTTCGTTTATATCGAGAGTGGATTCGCGCAGCTCCTTTACCTTACGACAGGCGTGCAAAACCGTCGTATGGTCACGCCCGCCAAAAGCTTCACCAATTTCTGGCAAACTGTGCTGGGTCAGCTCTTTTGCTAATGCCATAGCCACTTGGCGCGGCCGAGCAATGCTGCGACTGCGTCGCTTGCTGTGCAAGTCTGATATTTTAATCTTATAGTACTCAGCAACCGTGCGTTGAATGTTATCAATACTGACTTGTTTATCCTGCAGCGCCAAGAGATCTTTGAGCGACTCTTTAACAAAAGCAGTATTAATGGACGATCCGGTGAATTGCGAGTTTGCGACAACCCGTTTCAGTGCACCCTCCAGCTCGCGTACATTGGAACGAATGCGCTGTGCAATAAAAAACGCCGCATCGGCAGGCAATTTTACTCGCTGCTTCTCTGCTTTTTTCATCAGAATGGCAACTCGCGTCTCCAGATCGGGTGGCTCGACCGCAACGGTCAACCCCCAACCGAAACGACTTTTTAAACGATCTTCCAACCCCTCTATCTCTTTAGGGTAGCGGTCACAGGTTAGAATCACCTGCTGGTTGCCCTCCAGTAATGCATTAAACGTATGGAAAAACTCTTCTTGTGACCGATCTTTTTTCGCGAAAAACTGAATATCATCAATTAACAGGGCATCAAGACTTCGGTAAAACCGTTTGAACTCAGCCATGGCATTCAATTGCAGGGCCTTGACCATATCGGCCACAAACCGCTCTGAATGCAGATAAACCACTTTAGCACCCGGGTTCTGATCGACGATGTGGTTACCTATAGCTTGCATTAGGTGCGTTTTACCCAGGCCCACTCCGCCATATATAAACAGTGGGTTGTAGGCACCACCGGCGTTATCCGCAACCTGTTGGCTTGCCGCCAGGGCCAACTGGTTTGACTTACCCTCAACAAAGGAAGCAAAACTGAATCCCGGGTTTAAATAACTCTGAAACTTTCCCTTACCTCGCTGGGATCCCGTGGTTTGAATCTGCAACGTGTCAGTATTCAAGCGGTCAGCTACAAGCGAAGCAGGCTCCGGTGTGGGCTGACGTTCAGTTCTTTCAGCCGCTATTTCAGCCGCTGAGGCTTCCGGCTGCACTACCGACTGGCCAGACTCTACTACGGTGGTTCGACGCAGGGGTCTTAACGGCCGGCCTTCACGTGCTTTTACCTCGACCAACACCTCTGCGTTGCTGGCACCGAATTGGCTCATCAATTCATGAATACGCCTCAAATACTTATCTCTCACCCAGTTGCCCACGAAACGGTTAGGTGCCAGCAACACCAGAGCCTCGCCGTCATGTCTGTGGCTCAATGGACGTATCCAGGTATTGAACTGATGCGAGGGGACCTCCCCCCGCAGCAAATCAAAACACTGTTGCCAGGCAGAATCGGACACAAACACTCCGGATGAATCAGAAAATCGAAGCCGCATTCTAACTTGCCCACACCACACACGCCAGTCGCAACCGACAAAGTTAACCTTGGCAATCAGCAGTGAAACAGACATCCGTTATTTACGTAAAACCCTCATAAACAGGGCCGTTCAGGTTGTTTAACGACTCTGCTACCGTCTTGCCAGAGTGTGCATAACTAGGCGAATAAGACTGTGCACAAAGCACTGTATATATTTGTGGATAAATAGATGTGGATAAGACCGACTTTTATCCACATCTTATTGACCGGTCCTGCCCAGCTAAATCCCATTAAAACCCAGGGTTGCTACCTCTGTAACCTATTGTTTTATATATATTTAATTTGGTTTTAAACAGATTTAGGCTTCAGTAACTAGTAACAACAAATAACTATCCCTTAATATATTAAACATTAACTAACTACTTATTTGGTACTCAGTGAACAGCACGCAATTAATATTGTTTAAAATCACGATGATTAAAAAATGGCCATTGAATTAACCCGCCAAAGTGATTAGAATCCGCGGTCCAAATTTGAGGTTCGCTTAACTCTCCAAAGTGAGCCAAATGCCCATCGGAAGCTCGGCTTCCCCCTGACTCGGTGTGAGACAGATCATGAAACGTACTTTTCAACCAAGCGTCCTGAAGCGCAAGCGCACCCACGGATTTCGTGCTCGTATGGCCACTGCCAACGGACGTAAAGTGCTGGCCCGCCGCCGTGCTCGTGGTCGTGCTTCACTAACGGTATAACCGTTATTTTGCCGGCCCCATCCCAGGTGCAGACTGGCGTATCAGGGCCCGGATACGGACACCCCCGAAGTCATCGCTTATTGACTGCCAGGGATTTCCGTACCGTATTTGACCAAGTCGCCGTTAAATCTGCATGTCCTGAGTTACTGCTGCTATCCCGCCCTGCGTCTGATGGTGTGGCTCGCATTGGGTTTATTCTTGCCAAGAAAAACATTCGCACCGCCGTTGCCCGTAATCGGGTTAAGCGATGTGCTCGTGAAGTGTTTCGTCGCCACTATGCCCAATGGCCTGGGTTGGACATCATTTTGCTCGGTCGAAAAGAGCTCGGTGCTTTGTCGCATGCCCAGTTGCATGAATTGCTTGACAAACAATTGAGAAGACTGGCCCGTCGCTGGCACAAAGCGCAGGCAGGGTCGGATTGATCAGCTTGAATGATTTTTTCGGACACCTTGTAATTGGCTGGCAAAAAACACCCCGGGCAGGTACCATTTCGGCGCTTTTTTAACAGGAAGCTTGCGAATCCGTGTCGGCCTGACGTGAAGGCTGTAACGACCCGGATACAGGCCTCCTCAGCCTGAACCCTGTGACCAAAGACTGATTCGATTCTGCTTTGACCCTGATGCGTTGGACAAAGCGTGTTCTCGACAGTCTGGTGCAGGTTCAGGATCAATGATCTGACTGGAAAATGATTATGGATGTGCGTCGAATTGTCTTGATTGCGGGTTTGGCCGTGGTCTCCTACATTTTGGTTCTGCAATGGTCATCCGACTCTGCCGCTGTAGCACCTGAACAGGGAGCGCCGGCAGTATCCGAGACGATGCCATTGGAAGTGCCTCAATCCGAAGCCCCCAGTGCCTCATCTGCTGTGCCTTCAAACAATGAGATTCCGCAGGAAACACCAGCGAACCAAGCAACCAGTGCGGTTCCAGTAAAAAGCGCTGCAGTTGGTAACGTTGTAAAGTTAGATTCAGATGTGTTGAATCTAACCGTAGATCTCAATGGCGGTGATGTGATCACGGCCAGTTTGCCTAAGTTTCCATTGAGGGCAGACACTCCGAACATTCCTTTCAGTATCCTTGAGAATCGCCAGCGCACCTATACGGCCATGAGTGGGCTGGTTGGTAAGGATGGGATTGACACTCAGCAGCGAGCTCTTTATAGCGTTGAGCAAGATCGATATAGGCTGGCAGATGGCCAGGATCAGCTTGCAGTGACTTTGACTCACATGACAGAAACCGGTGTCACCGTAAATAAGATTTTTACATTGACCCGGGGCAGTTACCTGATCGACATTCGCTACGAGATAGAAAACAACAGCGCCGCACCGGTAACAACCAACCTGTTTGCCCAATTGAAGCGAGACCGTTCCGATGATCCGAGCGCGGGAGGTCAGATTGGCATGGCGTCTTATCTCGGGGCAGCGGTAACTACGCCCGATGATCGCTATTTGAAGGTGTCGTTCGGCGATATGGAAGATGATACCTTCAGAGTCACGCAAAATGGCGGCTGGATAGCCATGTTACAGCACTATTTCCTGTCTGCCTGGATTCCGGATACCGAACAATCCCACAGTTATTATGCCCGCCAGCTTGCTAACGGGCTGTACTATGCTGGCTTTCAGTCCCCGGCAATTACCATTGAGCCAGGCGCCAATGCGACTACATCGACTCAGTTATACGTAGGCCCCAAAGACCAGGACAGCTTGGCGATCATTGCCGATCACCTTGAATTGACCGTAGATTATGGCTGGCTTTGGTGGGCGGCGCAGCCATTGTTCAAGTTGATGCAATTTATGCACAGCCTGGTGGGCAACTGGGGTTGGTCTATCGTTCTTATGACGCTAACAGTCAAAATGGTACTTTATCCACTGACTGCTTCCAGCTATCGCTCCATGGCCAAGATGCGCAAGTTTGCGCCGAAGATGACGCAACTGCGTGAACAATTCGGTGATGACCGTCAGCGTCTTGGTCAGGAAATGATGAAGATGTACAAGAAAGAGAAGCTGAACCCCATGGGCGGCTGTTTGCCGATCCTGGTGCAGATGCCGATTTTTATTGCCTTGTACTGGGTACTGATGGAAGCCGTAGAGCTGCGCCAGTCCCCGTTTATCTTTTGGATTGAAGACCTATCAATCAAAGACCCCTATTTTGTGTTGCCCCTGTTGATGGGTGCTTCGATGTTCGTGCAAATGCAAATGCAACAGCAACCGAGCATGGACCCGATGCAGGCACGGATGATGAAATTCATGCCATTGATCTTTACCTTCATGTTCCTGTGGTTTCCAGCCGGTCTTACGCTTTACTGGTTTGTTAACAACGTGACAACGATTGTGCAGCAGTGGATTGTTAACCGTCAGTTCCAAAAAGCAGATAAGGCCAAATCGGCCACCTGATGTCCGATCGCGATACAATCTGTGCCCTGGCGACACCACCCGGCCGCGGTGGTGTCGGTATTATCCGGGTTTCCGGGACGGATACCGCCTATATCGCCAACGCTATGCTGGGGTTCCAGCCCCAGGTTCGCAAAGCGCATTACGGCCCTTTTCTGGACGCTGACCGGCAGACTCTGGATGAAGGTATCGGTCTGTTTTTTGCCAATCCCAAGTCGTTTACCGGTGAAGATGTCCTCGAACTTCAAGGTCACGGCGGGCCTGTCATTCTGGATCTACTATTGCAACGAGTGCTGTCGCTGGGAGCCCGGTTGGCAAGACCCGGTGAATTTTCTGAACGCGCTTTTTTGAACGATAAGCTCGATCTGGCCCAGGCAGAAGCCATTGCCGATCTGATCGATGCTTCCTCAACAGAGGCTGCTCGATCAGCGGTGCGATCATTGCAGGGCGCGTTTTCCCGAGAAATCCACAGCCTGGTGGAACAACTGGTCCAGTTGCGAATCTACGTAGAAGCCGCCATTGATTTTCCTGAAGAAGAAATCGATTTTCTCAGTGATGGTAAGGTTCAGGCTGAGCTGAGCGCTGTAAGGTCGCAGTTGAATCAGGTGACTCAGGCAGCTAATCAGGGCAGTCTGATGCGTGATGGGATGACAGTTGTGATTGCCGGTCGACCGAATGCTGGTAAAAGCAGTCTACTTAATGCCCTGGCTGGTAATGACCGGGCCATTGTCACTGATATTGCCGGGACCACCCGGGATGTACTGCGCGAACATATCCACATTGATGGCATGCCATTACATATTATCGATACAGCTGGGCTTCGTGATACCCCGGATACCATTGAACGTATCGGTGTGGAACGCGCCTGGAATGAGATTGAACAGGCCGATAGGGTACTGCTCATGGTCGATGCAAGCGAAACCGACGCAACGGATCCAACTCAGCTTTGGCCCGATTTCGTGCATCGCCTGCCTGCCGGTGCAGCCATCACCGTAGTGCGCAATAAGATTGATATAACTGAAGAATCCCCAGGTTTATCCACAGAATGTTCACATCCTGTGATACGGCTTTCTGTCCGTGACCAACTAGGTGTTGATGATCTGCGTGAGCATTTGAAACAGTTGATGGGTTATGAAAGCACCCGTGAAGGTGGATTCATCGCCCGGCGTCGCCACCTGGAAGCGCTGCATCAGGCTCAGGCTTTCTTGCAGTCCGGTGAAGAACAACTGCTGGGCGCTGCAGCTGGTGAGTTACTGGCAGAAGATCTTCGCCTGGCGCAAAATGCGCTCAACGAAATTACCGGTGAATTTACCTCAGACGACCTTCTTGGGCGTATTTTTTCCAGTTTTTGCATAGGGAAATAGCTCGATATTGGTGTTAGGCTCGATGGTGTCGTCAGACCCTGTGGCACCATCGAAAAGGCAGGAACCCCTTTTCAACAGCTTGTTATGGTTTTACCACACACTCTGCCAGATATTCCCATACCTCATGCGCATTGGTCTCATTCACCAGCTCATGTCTACCCCCTTCGAACAGCCGCACACTGGCAAGTTTAACCCCTGCGGCTCTTATTGCTTCTATATGCTTGCTAATGCCTTTGCCAAACTCACCCACCGGATCCATAGTGCCTGACATAATGTGAACCGGTAGATCCTGACGCCACTGGCGAGGATCTATGCTGAGCATGCCACCAATAAAATCACTCCACAGTTGCACGGTGCAATCGAAACCGCAGTAAGCGTCCTCAAGATAAGCATCGACCTGGGCAGTGTCTCGGCTGAGCCAGTCGTGGCTGGTACGATTGGGTTTGAAGGCTTTGTTGAATGCACCGAATGTCATGCGGGTAATCAGCGGGCTCAGATGACGCGGCCCCTTAACCGACTTAATAGCATCGACCAACAGTTTTGAGAGGATCAGCTGCGGCCGGTTTATGCGGTTCGTGGCACAAAGAATCAGGCCTTGTAGCTTTTTGCCAAAGCGCTGGGCATAGGCTTGAGCGATAAAGGAGCCCATGCTGTGGCCAAAGAGCGTTAACGGGGCTTCCGGCTCAAGTGATTGTGCGTAGTCAATGACGGTATCAAGATCAGTAATCACCTTGCTCCAGCCGTTTTGATCTGCGAAGTGGCCGAGCTCAGACTCGTCACAATCATCACTGTGGCCGCGATGCTCAACCGCTACAACGGCAATTTCCCTATCATTTAGCCAGTCGGCCATGCGTGCATAGCGGCTGGCATGTTCGGCCATGCCATGCGCAATGACCACTATTGCTACTGGTGCTCGCGGCCGCCAGACTTTAACGGGAATGAGATGTCCATCATTGGAGGTTAACCATTCTTCGAGATATTGCATGCTCTTGATCCACTCGGGGGCCACTGTGCGTCAAGATTGTCACGAGGTCAGCAGAACGTCCAGCTTTGCCCGGGGTCAGTGGTAATCAATGACTTACTTTCGGGATCTGCGACAGCGTTCACTGCAATATTTGACGGAATCCCAACAATCAGCCCATTTTTTACGCCAGTTAAAGGGTCTTTGGCAGACTGGGCAGATTTTTTCGGGTAGATCCTGCTTGGCAGATTGCCGTTTCGATCTGAGCAAAGAGTAGACCCCTTTATATAGAAAGCAGTAATTACGTATTCAAGTGTATAGAGGTTCAAAGAGATGCGAGTCAAAAGGTTTATTCACATTCTTAATCAGAAGAAGATACCCACATGATAATAGTATTTAAGTTATTGTTTTATAATGTTTTTTAGGAATTTTCTAGGCTCTTCTCCGGTCCTATGAGTGAAAAAAAGATGCCGACCCCCAATTACCTGCTGAAATATAAGGCTTCTAACAA
>Ga0307964_1000285_pt1 | contig 29812 bp, 30 predicted proteins | sample OrgLakmetagen596_FD_201823 | JGI IMG/M metagenome (GOLD analysis project Ga0307964, IMG submission 201823) | Saline water microbial communities from Organic Lake, Antarctica - #596 | ecosystem: Environmental > Aquatic > Non-marine Saline and Alkaline > Saline | place: Antarctica: Organic Lake... | reverse complement strand
GGCTGGTGGTTACTGGCCGCTGCAGGTTTACTTTGCCTGGTGCTGGCCGTGCGCGGATGGCAACGCTGGCAGCAACGCAACCGGCGCTGGCAAACTGTCCAACGGGAACTGGCGGCATTGCGGGCGCAATCGAAAACGCAATTGCAGAATACCCCCGCCTGGTTCAGCCAGCTTAACGCATTACTAAAGCGTGCGGCCCGTGACATCTATCCACTGCAATCGATAGCCGCCCTGAGCGGCAACGATTGGGTCGCGTTTTTGCAGCACAGTAGCGATAACGCCGTTGAAGCAGACCTGGTTACCACAATGGTGAACGCCTGCTGGCAACCCCACAACAGCTGCGACCCGCAGCACGCACTAGCCTTTGCCGGGCGCTGGCTGCAAGACCATAAAAAACAACTGCGGGGTGCGCCATGACACTGGCTTATCCCTGGGTGCTCTTGCTTGCATTGCTGCCGCTGGCGCTGCTTTGGCGGCGCCGCGCAGCCCAACCCGTGCAGGCACCGGTAATGCCCCTGGGGCACTGGTTAACCGACATGCCCGGGGTGACCAGCCATAGCGCCAAAAACCCTGTATGGCTGCGTTTGCTCACACTGTCGGGCTGGTTGCTGTTGGTGCTGGCGCTGGCGCGACCGCAAGTGGTGGGCGAGGCTCGGCAACTGCCGACAACAGGGCGCGATCTGATGCTGGTGGTAGACATTTCACCCAGCATGGACGAGCCGGATATGGTGCGCCAGGGCCGACGGATTAACCGGTTACAGGCGGTAAAACAGGTGCTGGCCGAGTTTATTGATCAGCGCCAGGGCGATCGCCTGGGCCTTATTCTGTTTGGCAGCCAGGCCTATGTACAAGCACCCCTGACTTTTGACCGAACAACGGTAAACATTCTGCTGCAAGAAGCCGGCCTCGGCATGGCCGGGAACACAACCGCCATTGGCGACGCCGTTGGGCTAGCGGTGAAGCGCCTGCGCGAGCGGCCCCTGGAGCAACGAGTTGCCATTGTGCTGACCGACGGCGCCAACACCGCCGGCGAAATAACGCCTGACAAAGCCAGTGAGCTGGCACAGGCCAGTGCCGTGCGGCTTTACACCATCGGTATTGGCGCCGGCGCGGATAGCGCCATAACCGGACTGCTGCAGCGCAATCCGTCGCGGGATCTAGACGAGGCCCTGCTAACGCGCATGGCGCAGCAAACCGGCGGCCAATATTTTCGCGCCCGTAATCTGGCCGAGCTTGGCGGTATTTACGCCAGCATTAACCAGCTCGAACCGGCCCTCCAAGAAGGTCAGTTTTACCGACCGGTGCGGGAATATTATGTCTGGCCGGCGGCGCTGGCCATAACGCTATGGCTGTTTGCGCTCTTGTTCCGCCGCTACCAAAAGCTACGCCAGCAACCGCTTCGCCAAAGCCCCGAAACAGAGAAACAGCCCCATGTCTGAGCTGATGATTTCGCAGTTACAGTGGCTGCGGCCCTGGTGGCTTTTGCTGTTGCTGGCCACACCGCTGGTGTACTGGCTTGCCCGGCATCGCGGTGAAGGCGACAGCGGCTGGTCAGCACTGATACCCCAGCATCTTCTGGCACCGCTGCTGCCGGAGCCGCGACACAGCGCTGCGGACCAGCGAAAAGTGCTAAGAAGAATGCCACGGATCGCCAGCCCGCTGGCAGCCGTGCTGGCGTTTTCGCTGATCAGTCTGGCCCTGGCCGGCCCGGTGTGGCGCCAGGCGCCAAGCCCCGCGGCGCCGCCCACCAGCAGCCTGGTGATTGTGCTGGACCTGTCACTGTCAATGCTCACCACCGACGTGCAGCCCAATCGCCTGACCCTGGCCAAACGCAAAATTCGCGACATTCTTGCCGCGCGCCAAGGCAGCCTTACAGCTCTGGTGGTTTACGCCGCAGACGCCCACAGCGTAACGCCCCTCAGTGACGACAGCGCCACGACCGAATCCATGCTCGCCGTTCTGGACCCGCTGATGATGCCGGCCGCAGGCAACCGCGCCGATCTGGCCGTGGGCAAAGCCATGGAGCTGCTCGACCGCGGAGCACCGGGCAACGGCCGTATTTTGCTAATCACAGACGACGTGCAGCCCCGTTACCGCCAGGCTATTACCGAGCTGTTAGCGGGCAGCCGTTTCCAACTCGACACCCTCACTGTTGGTACCCGCGCCGGTGGCCCGATCCCCCTGGCCGAACGCGGTTTTATCCGTGACGGCGACCGCATTGTGATCAGTCAGGCAGCGCCCCAGGCATTGGCCGAGCTGGCGGGCGCCAATGGCGGCAGAAGCGCGACCCTGACGCTGGATGGCCGTGACCTGAGCGAGCTGGCAGTCAGTGGCTTAAACGGGGCTTTCACCAAAGCCGATGCGGCACAGCTTGATCCTGCAAAAACACGCCAACAGTCACAGTGGCAGGAAGACGGCTACTGGCTACTTTGGCTGGCGCTCCCCTTGTTGTTGCTGATCTGGCGCCGCGGCGCTCTAGCATTGTTCGCCCTGGCCTTGCTGCCTACCCTGCCGCAGCCTGCGCAAGCCCTTAGCTGGGGCGAGCTGTGGCAGCGTGAAGATCAGCGCGCACCAGCGCTGATCGAGCAGAACCCAAAGCAGGCCGCAGAGCAGTTGCAAGCGCCCGAATGGCAAGGTGCGGCGCTCTATCGCAGCGGCGAGTTCGAGGCCGCCGGTGAGCGCTTCGCCGAGGTGCCCGGAGCCGACGGCGCCTACAACCGGGGCAACGCGCTGGCCCAAGCGGGCAAACTGGAATCCGCCATTTCCGCCTACGACCAAGCACTCACCCTACAGCCCCAACACCCGGACGCCCTTGCCAACCGAGCGTTGGTTTCCGACTTGCTCCAGCAACAGAAACAACAACAGGAGCAGCAGCAAGAACAAGGTCAACAGCAAGATCCATCATCCGAGCAGGACCCGGGCTCTGACAGCCAGGACGGGCAGCCGCAGAACAGCGAAAATTCCGAGAATGCAGAGAACTCCGAAGATTCCGGGAGCTCCAAGAGCCCGGAAAAAGGTGAAAACGGGCGCGATCAGCAATCTGACAACAACGGCGATAGCGCAGAGCTCGATACCGAACTTGATAAAAAATCAGGGAGTGAGCTCGAGAATGAGCTCGAGAGTGAGCCTGGCCCGGAACAGGCCCCGGCAGATACCCGTGAAGCCCCGCTGAGCCAGAGCCAAGAGCAGTATTTAAGGCGGGTGCCAGATGACCCTGGCGGTCTATTGCAGCAGAAATTCCTTCAGCAATACCGTCAACGGCAGACACCAGAAGATAGAGGCGATACGCCATGGTAGAGCGAAACAACAAATTCTCGTCGCCGTTGCGGCGACATGATTATGGCGGTTACAGCGATTGCCGTGGCTTTGGTCGGTTTTTGATCATCGTCTTTTGCCTGCTGGCGTTGCCGGCATGGGCGCAAAACCCGACTGCAGACGTGCGGAAGAGTTTTATAGAGCTCTCCACCGACAAAGCCGAACTTTATGTGCAGGAGCAGCTGCTGCTAACGGTACAACTGTACTTCAGCAATGAGCTCATCCGCGGCGAACTGTCGGAACCGGTCAGCAATAACGCGGTGATCGAATCCTTGGGCCCACAGCAGGAATACTCGCGGGTTCGGGGTGATCAACGCTACCGTATGATTGAGCGCCGCTACGCGGTTTACCCGCAGACACCGGGCCAACTCAGCCTAGCGCCCCTCGAATTTGAAGGCAGCTTTCGCGGCGCCAACGGCCGCCTGCAGATCCTGCGCAGCAGCGAACAACTGTTTGACCTGCCGGTGAAAGACATACCGCCGCAATTCAGCGGCAGCGTCTGGCTACCCGCCACAGGGTTAACGCTGGAAGAAAGCGGGCTCCCCAACGATAACCGCGTCACCAGCGGTGCAAATCTGACCCGCCAGCTAACCCTGCGCGCCAACGGTTTGCCAGATGCTACGCTGCCGCCCTTTCCGGCTCAGACGGCGCCCGGGCTGCGCAGTTATCCAGAGCCTGCCAAACGCGCCACCGACATCAGCGCCGACGGCCTGATGTCTATACTGCAACAGGCCAGCGCCCTGGTGCCGGTGCAAGCCGGCGAGCTGCGCCTGCCCGAGGTGCGCGTTCCCTGGTGGGATACCGCAAGCGATTCAGAAAAAGTCGCGATTATTCCAGCGCGCGTGCTGGTGGTTGCGCCCGGTTCAGGCATCAATACTCAGGCTCAGGCACAAGCTCCGGCGGTCACCGCTATCGATGAAAAGCTGAATAACTCCGCTAGCGACGCAGATCCAGAGTCGGATATGAACGGCCAAAACACCACTGGCGGCGGTGCTTTCTGGCCTTGGCTGGCGTTGTTTATGGCCGTTGGTTGGGGTATTACCGCAGGTTTGTTCTGGCGCGCAAAGCGCTCGCGTTATCGAGCTAACAAGGCAGCCGAGAGCAACCTCGGGCCAGACGATTCAGGGCTCTACAAGGAACTGCTGGCCGCTGCCGGCAACAACAATCCGGACACACCGCGGCTGTTGCTGCGCTGGATGAATCTCCAGTATCCGGACCAAGGATTTCAAAGCTGGCGCCAAGTGGCGGAGTTCTGTCATTTGCCGCCGCTCACTGACGCTCTAACCAAGTTTGAACAGCAGCGTTACGGCACAGAGCAGCCATCGGAAAACAAGGCTTCAAATAATCCGGCGCAGCTGCAACAGGCAATTCGTGAGCTAGAACGCAGACCGGCCAGCCAAACGGCAGACACTGGTTTATCGCCACTGTACCCGCCCGCCATTGACGCTTCGCAAAAGTAGCGCCACTCAGGTATAGGCCATTGCAAACCACCGCGGTGGCGAAAACGTATGCGGCGCTACCGCGGCAAGGCCATGCTCATTCAATCAATAGGCTATCAATCACTAGCGTCAGAGGTGTTTGCTCTCCAGCGGCTACCGTAGCCGGCGCTGCCAAGCTGCCCTGCCAGTCGCCGGCGCGGGCCATAACACTGCTACTGGGGCTTAAACGCGCCGTGACCATCACTTTTCCAACCGAGGAAATCGTATTCTGCGGAGACATTGCCATGGAGTCATCCAGGCGGATCTCCAACGGCATGTCAGCGGCTGTGAAGCGTGCAACCGCCAGCGGTGCACCGCTGTTGACGTTGGCCTGGCGGGCAAACACGAACAGCGTGGTATCGGCAGGTACGTCGTTCCAGAAAGCTTCGTCCAGGCTAACGCTTACGGTGACACCGGGGCCGTCACTCTTCAGGGCCTGAGCCGACTGCTGATCGGAAGCCTGAATCGATGCCAGAAAACTCTCAGGCGGTGTTTCGCCCAAGCGGTTGTAGGCTTCGGTAATACCGCCCTCAATAGAATCGCGCTGCGGGTGGTCTGGCGCCACCTGAACAATACGCTGCCAGAAGCCAATCGCTTCGCGGTAGTTTTCCTGGCCAAAGGCGCTGATGCCCAGCAGACCAAGGGCATTGACCTCGTTTGGGTCAAGCTCCAACGCGCTGGAAATCACCTGCTGCACCTCTGCATTCATAGCACCCTGGTACTGGAAAAACATCGCCTGGCCGGCCAGGCCCAAGGCCATGGCACGCGACGGATCGTCGCCGCCAGCACGCTCTACGCTTTGCTCCAAATTCTGAAACGCCTGTGCCGCCTGCGGGTATTTTTCCATGCGCATATAGGTTTGCCCCAGCATGGCCCAGCCGTCAGGGTTGTCCGGGCTGGCTTCCAGCTTGGCCTGCAACTGCGCCGCCAGCGACGCCATCTGTTGCTCGCGGTCGGCGTCATCGCCGCTGCCCAGCTGTTCCATGGTGATGAACTGCTCTACCTGATCCATAGCGCCCCAACGCTCATACAACACAAGCGTCAAAGCGGGAATCGCCAGGATGGACACCAGTGCCACCGCCATGCCGGTTTTACGGCCAGGGGATGAGGCGGCAGGCGTTTCATTTTCAGGAATGTCATCGAGCATGGAACCACCAAGCTCGGTTTTTAGCTGTTGATAATTGTCTTTATCAAGCACGCCGGCTTCGTATTCGGCGTCTAGTTCCTGCATGCGCGAGCGGTAAGCCAGCAGATTCTGATTGCGCTGGTCTAGCTGTTGGCTCCGGCCAGAGCGGTGGAACAAAACCGGATACAGCACAAAGGCCAATGCCAGCACGATTAATAAAGATGCGGCAATCCAAAACATATTGCTCATGAAAATCCCGTTACCGATGAGAGAAAATCGTTAAATGTGATTGCGGTTTGTTCTGGGCGTTACGCCTGTGAATCCGATTTGCCGTTGTGCCCGTCCATAATCTTCTCCACCCGCGCCCGTTCCTCGGCGCTCAGTTCGCTGTCAATCTGGTTGTTGCGGCGCGAACGCAAAACAATACCGCCCACAATTAAAAGGCCGCCAAGCACTGAAATGGCCGGTGTTGCCCATAACAGCAGGGTGCGCTTTTCGACTAAGGGCTTGTAGCGGATAAACTCGCCAAACCGGCCTACCAGCGAATCCATGATGTCTACGTCGCTGGCGCCGTTTGTCATCATCCGATAGACCTCGTCACGCATGTCTTCGGAAATCGGCGAATTGGAGTCGGCGATGTTCTGGTTCTGGCACTTGGGGCAGCGCAGCTCGGCGGTCATGGTCTGGTACCGCTGCTGTTTTCCCTCAGTGTCGAAACTATAAACGTCGCGCACCACCGCCTGTGCCGGTAGCGCCAGAACAATCAGCAGGGCTGCCAACCACGCCGGTGCAAAGCGGCTGAATAGCCTGAAAATCGTCATCAGTATTGGCCTCCCGCCTGGTTCAAGAGAGGCCGTAATGTCTCTTCCCACACTTGCTTGTTCACCACGCCCACGTGGCGATGCAGCACCGTGCCGTCAGCACCAATTACAAACGTTTCGGGAGCGCCATACACACCCAGATCAAAACCCAGGCTACCTTTGGGATCATAAATACTGGTGCTGTAGGGGTCGCCCAGGCGCTCTAGCCATGCTTTAGCCTCGGCACGCTGGTCTTTGTAGTTCAGCCCCACAATGGGCACGCCTTCGTTCTTGGCCAGCCACATCAAGTCAGCATGTTCGTCGCGACACGACGGACACCAGGTGCCCCACACATTTAACAGGCGGGGTTCACCCTGGAACACCTGCTGGCTGACTTGCACCTCTGGCCGGTGCAGGTCCTCAAGGGCGAACTCCGGCATGGCTTTACCGACCAGGGCTGACTCCAGCTTTGTCGGGTCTTTGCCGATGCCGGAAAACAGCAACACGCCTAAAGCCAGAGCCACCAGCAACGGCAAAAACAACAGGACCCGCTTCATCAAGACCGAGCCTCCGAAGTTATCACCGGTTTTGTAACAGAAGTCATCACTGGGTTTGCGACAAGGGAGCCACTGTCGGCAGGTTTGGCTTTTGGCTCGGTTGCCCGCTCGCGGATGCGGTAGCGTTTGTCACTAACCGCCAGGAAGCCGCCAAGCGCCATTATGAAAGCCCCCAGCCACAACCAGCGAATCAACGGTTTGTACTGCAGGCGAATGGCCCAGGCGTTGTCTGAGATGCGCTCACCAATGGCGACAAAAATGTCGCGGGTAAAGCCCGCATCTATGTCTGCTTCGGTCATCACGTTCATGCCCACCGAATACTGGCGTTTTTCCGGGTGCAATTCAGCCACTTTACGGCCGTCCAACAACACGTCAAAACCACCGTACTGGGCGGTAAAGTTCGCACCCTGGCGCTGGCCAATGTCGGTGAACACAAACTGATAGTCACCCACGGTGGCAACATCGCCCGACTCCATACGAACGTCGCGCTCAATGCCATAGTTAGACACAACAGTAGCACCGGCGATGGTCATCGCCAGGCCCAAGTGCCCCAGCACCATGCCGTAATAGCTGCGCGACTGGCGCTTGAGCCCATGCATCCGGCCCTTACGTGAGTTCGACTTGTCCAACAGGTCCCAGCACGTGGCCACAGCCACCCACACCGCGGTGAAAATGCCAAGAAAAGCCATCAACTTGAACTCGCCGTAACCGACAATCGCCGCGGCGCTGATCAGAATGCTGAGGGCCAGCGGCCACAGCAGTTTGCGCGCCAACCAGCCAGCGTCGGTTTTCTTCCAGCGTGAAAAAATACCAACACCCATTAACAGCCCGGCGGCGATGGCCAGCGGAGTAAAGGTCAGATTGAAAAACGGCTCGCCAATAGACAGCTTGCCCATATCCAGTGAGTCCAGCACCAGCGGATAAAGCGTGCCCACCGCCACCAGCAAGGTAGCCGACACCAGCATGACGTTGTTCAGCAGCAGGAAAATTTCCCGCGACATGGAACCGTAACGGGCGCGCACGTGCACAGTGGGTGCGCGAACCGCGTACAGAATCAGGCTGCCAATCACCGTGATGGCCAGCAAAACCAGCAGGAACGTGCCGCGCTCGGGGTCCGAGGCGAAAGCGTGCACCGAGGTCAGTACGCCAGAGCGCACCAGGAAGGTGCCGAGCAGGCTCAGGGCAAAGGTCACAATGGCCAGCAACACAGTCCAGCTTTTGAACACACCGCGTTTTTCCGTCACCGCCAACGAGTGCATCAGTGCGGTACCCGACAACCAGGGCAGTAGAGACGCGTTCTCGACCGGATCCCAGAACCACCAGCCGCCCCAGCCAAGCTCGTAATAGGCCCACCAGCTGCCCAGAGCAACACCGATGGTCAGAAAGGCCCAGGCCACAGTGGTCCAGGGCCGCGACCAGCGCGCCCAGGCGGCGTCCAGGCGACCGTTAATCAGTGCCGCAATGGCAAAGGCAAAAGCGACTGAAAAGCCCACGTAGCCCATGTACAGCATAGGTGGGTGAATAATCAGGCCAAAATCCTGCAACAACGGGTTCAGGTCGGCGCCGTCTGCGGGAATGTTTGGCAGTATTCGCTCAAACGGATTCGAGGTCATAACGATGAACAGTAAAAAACCAACGCACACGATGCCCAGCACCGACAACACCTGGGATACCATCACCGTGGGCAGGCGCTGGGAAAACACCGCTACCGCCAGGGTCCAGCCCGCCAGCATCAGAATCCAAAGCAGAAGAGAACCTTCGTGGCCGCCCCAAACTGCACTAAATTTGAAATACCAGGGCAACAGGCTATTGCTGTTGTTAGCGACATAAGCCACCGAGAAGTCATCGGTAAGAAAAGCGTAGGTCAGAATGCCGAACGCCACGGCGACAAATACAAACATGCCCGCCGTCAGCGGCCTGGCAAACGCCTGCAAACTATCGCGGCCGGTGACCGAACCCACCAAGGGCACCACCGCCAGCAACACCGCCAACAGCAGCGCCAGAATGAGTGCAAACTGTCCGAGTTCCGGATACATCATACTTTCCATACTCCACATATTTGCCATACACCACACATTTGCCACACACCCCTGCGTGTCGGGCGTTTAACGGGCATCAGTTGGCCATAGTTTTGGTAGCGTCAGCCGCGATATCGCGGCTTTCAGAGGCTTTTGCCAGAGCGTCAGCCACTTCCGGTGGCATGTAGTTTTCATCGTGTTTGGCCAGTACCTGATCGGCCACAAACACGCCTTCGCTGTTTAGCCTGCCCATGGCCACAATACCCTGCCCCTCGGCAAACAGATCAGGCAGGATGCCCACGTACTCAACGGTGACCGATTCGGTAAAGTCAGTCACCTTGAAAGCCACTTTCAGGCTTTCCGTATCGCGCAGCACAGAGCCTTCTTCCACCATGCCACCGGCGCGAATGCGCACATCCGCCGGTGCTTCTCCCGCGGCGATCTGGGTAGGGTCATAAAACAGATTGATGTTCTGGCGCAGGGCGTAGGTGGTCAAGCCTACCGCCACGGCAAGGCCCGCCATCAGGAACAGCACAATGGTCAAACGTTTTTTACGGATCGGGTGCATGGTTTTTCAGCCACTCAGTCTTGGGAAACATCAACACGGGTAAAGCTGGCCGCTGCCGCCGGCGCCGTGTCCGAATCTGGTTTTGGCGCCCGCGACGAGCGGGAACCGGCGTGCTGGCGGCAGCTTTTCAGCACCGCATTGCGGCGCCGGTAAGAACCCACCATCAGCACCGCCATCAATACAAAAAATACACCGTAACTAGCCCATACATAGGGGCCATGGCCTTCCATTGCCAAAAACGCACCGAAGGAATCAAACGCCATTATCTGGCACCTCCGTTCACATGAAACAGGTCCTGTACCCAGCGGGTGCGCTGTTCACGTATCAGAATTTCCGTCTGCATACGCAGACACGCCAGCCAGCCAAACACTAGATACAGGCCAATGACTGACAACAGTAGCGGCACCCACATTTCCGCCGGCATGCTGGGCTTCTCTGTCAGCTTGAAGGTGGCCGGCTGGTGCAGAGTATTCCACCAATCCACAGAATATTTGATAATCGGAATGTTCACCACGCCCACCAGCACCAATATGGCCACGGCGCGGGCCGCCGATTTTTCATCATTAATGGCGCGGTCAAGAGCGATCACCCCACCATACAGAAACAACAGGATCAGCATCGATGTCAGCCGTGCGTCCCAAATCCACCAGGTGCCCCAGGTGGGTTTGCCCCAAACCGCGCCCGTAAACAGCGATATAAAGGTGAGTACCAGGCCCACCGGCGCTGCGGCTTTGACAAACACATCGGCCAGCTTCATGCGCCACACCAGTGTAACCACCGCGGCCGAGGCCATCATGATGTAAACCGACTGGGCCAAAAACGCCGACGGCACATGAATAAAAATGATGCGGTAACTGTTGCCCTGCAGGTAATCCTTAGGCGCAAACGCCAGGCCCCACACCAAACCAGCGCCGAGACACAGCAACCCCAGCACCAGCAACCAGGGCATGAGCCGGGCGGCAATCCCGTAAAACCATTTTGGTGATCCCAGCTTGTGAAAAAATTGCCACATCAGTTGAATACCTTGCCTCTGTTTGAATCGATTTGTCAGCTGTTCGACAGGCTGACTTTCAGAGCCGCTGCGCTGGCAAAAGGCGCCAGAGTCAAAGCCAACACCAGAAACGCGCCCAGCAACGCCAGATAGGCGCCAACCGGGGCACCTTCGGCGGCGGCGGCAACAGTGCCGGTACCGAAAATCAGCACCGGAATGTACAACGGAATAATCAACAGGGACAAGAGTACACCCGCTGATCGCAAACCCAGAGTTAACGCCGCACCGATCGCACCGATCAGACTAAGAACAGGTGTACCAATTAGCAGCGTTAGACACAAAATAGCGATAGAGTTCCCGTCCAGATGCACCATTACACCCAAAACCGGCGTTAATAACACCAGCGGCAATCCGGTCAGCACCCAGTGCGCCATGGTTTTGGCCAACACCAGCAAAAACAGAGGCTGTGGCTGCAGCACCAGCTGCTCCAGTGTGCCGTCGTCAAAATCGTGACGAAACAGATGATCCAGTGACAAGAGCACCGACAACAGTGCCGCCACCCACAAAATGCCGGCCCCGGCTTCCTGCAAAAATGAGATTTCCGGGCTCACGCCCAGCGGAAACAGAGTCACCACCATCATGAAAAACAGCAAAGGGTTGAGCAAATCCTGACGCTGGCGAAAGGCCACTTTCATGTCGCGAGCGAACACCGCTTTCATAGCCTCAATCGAACCGACGGCCTGATCCAGGGGTTTAATCATCATAACCAACGGCCCCCGGTGTGAGTACCAGTCGCTTCGTACCTGCAATCTGTACGTTGTGATGGGTGGTAAACACCACGGCACCGCCCTCAGCGGCGCGCTCTTGCAGCAGGTTTTCGATGGCCGCCACGCCGCTCGCATCGATGGCGGTGAATACTTCATCCAGCAGCCACAGGGGTTCGTCGGCAACCAACAGGCGCGCCAGCGCCACCCGCCGTTGCTGACCGGCTGAAAGGTGCCGACATGGCACCTGTTCGTAGCCCGCCAAACCGGTTCTGGCAAGCGCCTGCATAAGGGCTTTGTTGCCCATCGGGCGGCGACCGGCCATTAGCGCCCGCAGGTTTTCCAGCGGCGACAGCAACGGCTTTATACCCGGCCGGTGGCCCAGATACAGCACATTGCGTAAAAACGACTCGCGCACGCGGAAACGTGGCTCACCGCACCACAACAACTGGCCCGCCCAGGCATCGCTAAGACCGGCCAATATACGCAGCAACGTGGTTTTACCGGAGCCGTTGGCACCCTCGACACGGGTCACAGTTGCGGGCAGTATGGAAAACGATAAATCACGGAACAGTTCCCGCTTGTCGCGTTCACACTGTAAATTGATCGCCTGTAGCAGCGGTTCAGACATCCGGGCCCCGTATCCGTATCGATGCAGCGTAGGCTGGCATCGGGTGTATTCAATATTGGCGCGGCGCATTATAGCGAAAGCAGCCGGTGATTACCCATTTCCAGGTCAATTTGGTAGCGATGAAACTTCCCACCAACCCGCCCCAACCCACTCCTCAATCTACGTCGCCCGCCAGCGCCGACAGCCGGCCACCGCAAGGCAGCACCAACGCGCCGGCCCCAGCCCCGCCTAGATCGCCCGCGCTAAGCGCCCAGCGGGTACTGAACCAGTTGCAGATGGGCCGTAACGAAAGCCTGCTGGCAAGAGTCACCGAAGTCATTCAACGCCAGAATGGTGGCGCCGAACTGCTGTTAGATATACGCGGCAAACCGCTTCAGGTTCAGGCCAGTATTGGCGAAACCAAACTTCAGGCCGGCGACTGGATAAAAGTGCTGCGTGCAGGCAACGAATTGCAGCTGATGGGCAAGCTGGCAGCTGCCCCGGAAGTCAGCCTGGCACAGGCCAGCACTGCTAGCAGCGCCAGAGAAGAGCCGCCCAACGTCGGGCAATTGCTGCGAATTCTGGCCGGTATGCTCAACCGCATTACCGTAAACCAGCTGCATACCCAGGTGTTGAACGCTCGCGGTGGCACAGACGCCGGCGCGCCCACTAACACGCTTTTACTGGAACTGCCCTGGATGAACCCGCAACAGCAACCCAAACTGGCGCAACTGCGGATTGAACAGCATCCGGGCCCGGTAGCAACAAAGCTGCAACATCGACTGGTGGATACCAAAGCATGAGCAAAAATAACGAGCCGCAACAGGCGTCAGCGGCAGTCGCGTTAAAATACGACGGTGAGCGGGCGCCCTTGCAAGACAATCTGCGCCACCAACAAAGACAGAGCTGTAGCGACCAGAATCCAGGGCACCCATTGGGGAATTTCGGCAAATACATCAGCAAACATAGCAACGTCTCCTTGGTGTGCGTCAGGGCGTCGATCTGCGTTCGCTGCCGGCGCCCGACCCGCCATAATCCATTCGGCACTGTCGACTACCCGCAGGTTTTTGTCCCGGCCCGGGCGAATACCCATATACCAGGACGGACTTCCGGGCATCGGCATTACATCGTCTTCAATGCGATGAATGCCCCTAGCAACACCAAGGGCACAGCCAGCTGCAACCCTGCCACGGTAAAAATCAGACATTCAAATGGCTTTTCGGCCCACTCAGGCCTCGCTTGCGGCCCGGCTGTTGGCAACAGCTGAGGAGCGGTCACGGCCTGCGCCTGCGTGTCCTGCTGAAGCGCCTGATCGGTGGCCGTGTGCAACAGGTCGTCCAGATAACTGGCGATGGCGGCTTGCGGGTCCGCCAGCTGTGTCATTTTGTTGTCAGCCACCAGACGGCTCCAGCTTCCAGCGCATCCAGAGTGACCCGCGCACCATCATAAGTAAGCGACGAAAACATCAGCACCGGTATCGGATGTTTGCGCAGTATTTCCCGCACGGCCGTAATACCGTCCATGACCGGAATAAGCCGGTAGCCTACTTCCAGGCCCACGATGTCCACCGTGGCGACGTCGTCCCAGCCCAGCTCGCGGTTCTCAGCCGGTGCCGGCAGCGCCTTGGGCACATCGAACATCTGCTGCAGAATCTGGCTGCCCATATCCTGGCTGGAGGTGGTACGGGTGACCATAATCGCCGCCGCCGTAGACAGCAGTAGCGACGGAATTTGAGCCACCAGGCCGTCACCAATGGTCAGCAACGCGTAACGCTCCACCGCCAGGCTAAAATCCAGCCCGTGCTGAGCCATACCAATGGCAATCCCGCCAATGATGTTAATGGCTAGAATCAGCAGGCCCGCCACCGCGTCGCCTTTTACAAACTTCGAAGCGCCATCCATAGAACCGTAAAAATCGGCTTCTTCGGCCACTTCCCTACGGCGAAATTTGGCGTCTTCCTGATTAATCAAGCCGGCGTTCAAGTCGGCGCCTTTGGTGACCACCAGAAAGTTGATGATCATCAGAATGGCAAACACCACCAAACCAACCGCGTAATTGCCGCCAATCAACACCGCACCAAAAGACTCGATCACTTTACCAGCCGCATCCCCGCCATTATGGCCTTCGAGCAGCACAATACGGGTAGATGCGACGTTAAGCGCCAGGCGCAGCAAGGTCGCCAGCAGCAAAACCGTGGGGAACGCAGCAAAATCCATCGGCCGCAGGGCGTACACGCACACCAACAGAATCACGATGGACAGGGTTATGTTGAAGGTAAAAAACACGTCCAGCAAAAACGCCGGCACAGGCAGAATCATCATGCCCAGCAGGCCCATCAGCATCAGTGGAACCCCGAGGTTCCCCTTCGCCAGGGATTTGACGTTATTAAAGACTAAAGCTCAATCCATGCCGGATTTCTCTCTAGATTGATCTAAATCGATCTGATCTGACCTGATTTCTGGCGCTTTTGCGCGTTTGAACAGCTACACCGCAAAAACCATACCAATCCTTAGGAAATCCCCTACAACTTTCTGCCACCGGCAGCCTGACGAAAACCACCAGATACGGTATCCTTTCGCCATTTTGTGTCGTTGCCTTTGTGAACGACCCCGCGCCCTCAATTATCACGACAAACAGGTGACCGCCATGCCCATCCACGAAGTAAAACACCCTCTGATACAGCACAAAATCGGCCTGATGCGCCGTGCCGATATCAGCACCAAGAATTTTCGTGAACTGGCGCAGGAACTGGGTACGCTGCTGACCTACGAGGCCACCAAAGACATGACCCTGAAAAAACAGCAGATTGACGGCTGGGCCGGGCCGGTCACTGTGGAACAGATTCAGGGTAAAAAAGTAACCATCGTACCAATTCTGCGCGCTGGCATTGGCATGCTGGACGGCGTACTGGCGCTCTTGCCCGCAGCACGGGTGAGCGTGGTAGGCCAGATCCGCAACGAAGAAACCCTGGAAGCCACCACCTACATGGAAAAGCTGGTGGGTGAACTGGACCAACGCATGGCGCTGATTATCGACCCCATGCTGGCCACCGGTGGCTCGATTATCTCGACGATTAATTTACTGAAAAAAGCCGGCAGCACCGACATTCGCACGCTGATTCTGGTGGCCGCCCCCGAGGGCATAGAACGGGTTCTGGCGACGCATCCGGATGTATCCATTTACACCGCATCGATCGACGACGGCCTGAATGAAAAAGGCTATATCCTGCCTGGCTTGGGCGACGCCGGCGACAAGATTTTCGGCACCAAGCAGAAGGACGTTTAAATATGTCCCAACACGCTAACGAGTCTGTTAACAACGCTAACAACCAGCCTGTCGAATCTTTTCATGAGCCGGTGTGGAAGCAAGCGTTAGCCGGCTCCCAGATGTTGCTGGTGGCCTTTGGCGCACTGGTGCTGATGCCACTGATTACCGGCATGGACCCGAATGTCGCGCTCTTCACTGCGGGCCTTGGCACCATTATTTTTCACATTGTGACCGGCGGCCAGATTCCGATTTTTCTGGCGTCGTCATTCGCCTTTATTGCCCCGGTGATTGCCTCCAAAGGCAAATTCGGTATGGAAGAAACCATGGGCGGTTTGATGGCGGCGGGTATTTTATACATCATTCTGAGCGCCCTGGTAAAAGTCCGCGGTACCGGCTTTATTACCCGCTTGCTGCCACCGGTGGTGATTGGCCCGGTAATTATGGTGATTGGCTTGGGGCTGGCACCGGTAGCGGTGCACATGGCGTCTGGCCGCACCGGTGACGGCAGCGTTCAGCTTATTGCGGAAAACACCGCGCTGTGGATTGCGATGATTTCGTTGGTGTGTACCGTAGGCGCCTCGGTGTGGGCAAAAGGCATTTTTCGCCTGATTCCGATCATGTTTGGCGTGCTGGTGGGCTATGGCCTGGCAGCCATCATGGGACTGGTCGATACGACGCCGGTGCAACAGGCACCCTGGCTGGCCATTCCCAACTTTACCGCGCCACAATTCAGCTGGGGAGCCATTCTGTTCATGATCCCGGTGGCCATTGCCCCAGCTATAGAGCACATTGGCGACGTACTGGCCATCGGCAACGTAACCCGTAAAAACTACCTGGACAAACCCGGCCTGCACCGCACCCTGCTGGGCGACGGCCTGGCCACCAGCGCCGCCTCGCTACTGGGCGGCCCGCCCAACACCACTTACTCGGAAGTGACCGGCGCCGTCATGCTGACCCGCAACTTCAATCCGAAAACCATGTGGTGGGCCGCCGTTATCGCCATTATACTGGCCTTTGTGGGTAAATTCGGCGCGGTTCTGCAGACCATTCCGGTACCGGTCATGGGCGGCATTCTATGTCTGCTGTTCGGTTCTATTGCGGTGGTGGGCATGAGCACGCTGATACGCCACCAGGTGGATCTGGGCTTGCCGCGCAATCTGGTGATTGTGGGTATTACCCTGGTATTCGGGATTGGCGGCATGGTGCTGGGGCATCTGGCAGGCATCGCGCTTTGTGCGATCGTGGCCGTCGCCCTGAACCTGATTCTGCCGGGCTCACGCGAGGCCTGGGGCAAAGCCATTTACGAAAAGAAAGACTGATCAGAACCCGGCCCCCGCCCTGGGGGTCGGCTAACTTAAGCGTCGCGGCATCAATTTAATGGCTCGATGAAGCCAGCTAAAGCTATTTCGGATCACATTCAGCCCGCTATTCTCTACTGCAAATTCTGACAAAATGATTATTTATCTGATCTCGGTCAATTAGGATAAAGCTAATTATATCGATTTGATTTTGGTCAATTGTGATTTTGTTATCTTATCTATGCTCAGTTTCTGATGGCTCACTCAATGATTTTGTGCTGTCAACACGCAGAAAAATGCCACTGAATCATGGAGCTAGGTATGGAAGGCAAAACTTCAAAAACATCAGCAGTCAATGAACAGCGTCGTAACTTTATCAGTGGCTCAATCAGTGCTGGCTTTTTGGGCGCAGGCATTGCCGCAGGGTTAGTGCCAGCATTGGCTCAGGCTGAAACCGGTAAACCAGTGGACCGTATGGCTAGCTATACCGCGGACCAGCTAGAGCGAGTCGAGCAAGTACTCGTCGTCCCGCCTATGGTACCTGTGCATGACCAGGTCGCCAAAGGCAAGCCTAAAGTCATTGAAGTACGCCTCGATGTAGAAGAGAAACAAATAGATCTAGAAAATGGCACTAAGGCATGGGTATGCGCCTTTAATGGAAGCGTGCCTGGGCCGTTAATTGTTTGCCACCAACACGACTATGTTGAATTAACCTTAGTTAACCCGAAAACCAACATGCTAGCCCATAACATAGATCTTCACGCGGCAACGGGTGCCTTGGGAGGCGGAGAGTTAACGCTTGTTTCTCCAGGTGAAGAAGTCACCTTCAGATTTAAGGCCACTAAAATAGGGACTTTTGTATATCACTGCGCGCCAGGTGGCATCATGATCCCTTGGCATGTCGTGATGGGCATGAATGGCGCCATCATGGTATTACCCCGTGAAGGCTTGAGCGATGGCGATGGTAACAACCTAACCTACGACAAGGCCTATTACATTGGCGAACAAGATTTCTATATTCCCAAGAATGAGCAAGGGCAATATAAGGCTTATGACACTGTTTTAGGCAGCATGAATGAAACGTTAGAAGTGATGAAAACCCTCACCCCATCCCATGTCGTCTTTAACGGCGCAGTTGGGGCCTTAACGGGTCAGAATTCCATGACCGCCAAGCTTGGTGAAACTGTGCTGTTTGTTCACTCTCAAGCGAACCGTGATACTCGCCCACATATTATTGGCGGTCACGGGGACTATGTTTGGAACACAGGTTCATTCAGTGACAGACCATCTCGAAATTTGGAGACTTGGCATATTGCCGGTGGCAGCGCTGGCGCAGCTTTATATACCTTCATGCAACCAGGGTTGTATGTCTATGTGAATCATAATTTAATTGAAGCCATCATGAAAGGTGCTGCAGGCCATATCAAGGTTGACGGCGAATGGAATGATGATTTGATGACCCAGGTCAGCAAGCCTTCTCCCATCAAATCCTAAATACTAGTCCTAAGCTATTCGGTCAGATAATAACTTAGAGAAACCATACTAAGGTGTGGCTCGGAATAAATATTTCTGAGCCACTGGCGCGAGGTAACACAGGTGCGAAGGAAAGTGCCATGCTAAAAGTAATTTATATGTTTTTTCTGACTATAGCCTGCCAAGCTGCCACAGCCGAACAAGTCGATAAAAACGCGAAGGATTATTTAATTTATGCCAGTGTCTATCAATGGTATGGCGAATTAGACAGCAATGAAAATTGGCGTAAAGACCATCCTCAAGTCGTACTCGATTTTAAAGAATACCCGCAGAATAGCTGGAAAAAAGGCGCGCATCGGATTTTAGATATAGCCCCATTAGCTGAGAATCCAGCCTCAAATACACCGCCTGCAAGCCATCGAGTGCGCGTGACCTTAGAGTTTTACCCCGCTACAGCGGGAGCCGATCACGTAATAGGTCAGTATGTGCAGCAATTAGTCACCTTTAACCATAACTTACAACAGGTGCTCAAGGTAGAAACCGAACTTAATGAAAAAGATGATTTCGAATCTCGCTACATTGCCAGCGCCAGCACAAATTTAATACGTGCATTTCTTTATAGTTGGACCCAAGGACTAGATGAGCCCAGCTCAGCATCGTTAACTCGTTGGCTCGCGAGTGACGCTCAGGTGACATTGGCTGAAGCTCAGATAAGCAGCCTAAGTGACTATAAATCCCAAATGAAGGCGCAAGGGTTAACTAAAATTCGTCGAGTTATAAAAAATCTTAGAATAAGCCCATTAGACGAACAGCGATACCAAGTGGATTTTGAGTATCAATGGAGCGCGCTCAACGCCCAAGGTGAAAATGAGATAGCCAATATTGGCGTTTCTATACGCTTGAGCGTCATAGACGGCAAGGTATTAATGCAAGCTTACACTGAGCAATATCTTGCGCCAAAAACCGATCTCGGTGCAGAAGTTCGCTGCTAAGTTACCAGGCACTCCCCCGGGACATTGTAAGGAGTTAGCTATTATGAAAAACAGCACACTGATATCAGCGATATTGCTCTGCTTAACGATGATCCTTTTAAGTAATACCGCATTGGCAAAAATGCCCATTCTCAAAGGTATAGGGGGTGATTTTACGTTGAAGAGTAGTAAAGGTTATGAAGTCAGCCTATCAGACTATCAAGACAAGGTAGTTATGCTATTTTTTGGCTATACCAATTGCCCTGACATTTGTCCCACAACCATTGCCCATATTAGTCAGATGATTAAGACACTCACCCCAGAGCAGCGAACAAGAGTACAAGTTCTATTTATCAGCATAGACACTGACTATGATACCCCAGAACATCTAAACAAATATCTAGACTACTTTGACCCTAGCTTCATTGGGCTAGTGGACGAAAGAGAAAAAATTGACCAGGTGGCAAAGCTCTATCATGCGGAATATAGCAAACTTGCCAATGAGAAAGTAACCACAGAATTTAAAAAACTTTCCGTGGATGATGAACAACAAGAGCAAAAAGGATATCTCTACTCCCATAGTGCCAAAATATTTATTATCGATACGCAGAGTCGAGTACGGGGATTCTTCTACGTTGGCACCCCAGTTACTGACATGAAAGAACAAGTGATAAGTTTGTTCTAATACAAATTTCATTGATCATGACATCAAAAAAGATAATCAACAAATTAAAGGATTAACACATGAAATTAATTAAGCTTATAAGCGGCCTGCTGCTTAGTGCAAGTCTTATGTCTGCAACGTCAGTATTAGCGGCAGACATCATGGCAGAGAAAGCATGGTCCAGAGCCATGCCACCCACTGCCCGCGTGCTACCCGTGTATGTGACCTTACGTAATAATGGCGCTAAAGATGTGTCATTAGTTAGTGTTAGCAGCACGTATGGCCAGGCGGAATTACATCAAACCATCATGGAAAATGACATGATGAAAATGTTGCCTGTCGATTTCATTGTCATTGGCTCAAAAGAGCAAGTAAAACTCGCTCCCATGGGGTTACATGTAATGATCAAAAACTTAGCTCTGGACGTGCCGACAGAAGACAACACTTTGCCGCTTACTCTGAATTTCGACAACGGTGAAACCATTAGCCTAGATGCCAAAGTAACACGTACGCCATAAAGGGCAGTGGGGAGCGGAATGATTGGCAAGAAGGCGGGGAATCTCCAAATCCTGCCCTGTCCGGCCAATTCAACTCCCTGAGCGGCCTAACGGCGCGCCATGGATTCCAGCATTCGGTTCACCGCATCCAGGTGCTCTGGTTCGTTATGGCACATGCCTTGAAAGCAGGCGCAAAGATCCAAAAAGTCCTTCAGTTCCATCCGCTGCGCCATCTTCATCAAGCGCTTGGTCATCCGAGTCGCTTTAGGCGGCTGGCTGGCCATCCGCCCGGCTAACGTCATGGCCGTCGGCATCAGCTCATCGGCCGGCACCACGTCCAAAACAATGCCCAATTCTTTGGCTTCATTCGCATCAACAATCCGGCCAGACAAGGTTAACTCGAAAGCCCGTTGGTAGCCGATCAGGCGTTGCATCAACCAGGCGCCACCGTCCCCCGGAATGATTCCAAGATTAAGGAAAGTTTCGCCGAACTTGGCTTTCTCTGACGCTATACGGACATCGGCCATATTGGCCAGATCGAAACCCGCACCGATGGCCGGCCCATTCACAGCGGCAATAATCGGCACCTCGACAGCCTGCATGACCAACGGAATACGCTGAATGCCCTTGCGATAGCGTTCGGCGCATTCCGCTGCATCACCGGCAAAATCGCCGCCGCGCTCGGCCATGTCGCGGACGTTGCCGCCCGCACTAAAGGCGGAACCGGCACCGGTAATAACCAATACCGAGACATCGGCGCAATCATTGACCCATTCGGCGGTGGTAACAATATCGTCGATCAAATGGGACCCAGTAAGGGCGTTGCGTAAGTCGTGACGGTTGAGGGTTAACGTCGCAACACGGTTCTCAAGAGTAATGATTGCATCAACCAGCTGCGGCAGGTTGTTCATATTTGACGGACTCGTGTTTGAGTGACTCATAGCGGTGTCTCCTGGCAAACGATCACTCGGGCATCAACCACCGCGTAACCGTCTTCATAAGCAATCACGGGGTTAAGATCCAGTTCAAGGATCTCCGAATGTGCATCAACGATACTGGACACTTTCAACAGCAGCTCGACCAGCGCGTCTTTACTCACCGCTGGTTCGCCACGGGCTCCATCCAATATCTTGCGGGCTTTGATCTGGTTTACCATAGAGTGGGCGTCATCGCGGCTCAGTGGAATGGCGCGGAAAGCCACGTCCTCCAAAACTTCCACAAAAATACCGCCCAAGCCGAACATCAACACCGGCCCGAACACCGGGTCACGGCTGACCCCGATTATAACCTCGGTGCCCTTACGAGCCATGGGCGCTAACAAAACGCCTTCTATCTCGGCGTCGGCTTTGTAGAGCTTACACGAGGCTAGAATTTCAGCATGGCCGCGGCGCAAATCCGCTTCGCCACTGAGGTCGAGTTTGACTCCGCCGGCATCCGATTTATGCAGAATGTCTTTGGAGACGACTTTCATCGCTAATGACGTGTGACCAAACTCAGCCACCGCTTTTAAAAACTCGGCCTCGTTCCGGACAATCAACTCTTTCGGCACGTCCACGCCATAAGTGCGCAACAATGACTTAGCCTCAAACTCAAACAAGTCCCGGCCACTTTCCTGAGCCTGCTTAAAGGTTGCAACAACGCCAGCATCGGGGCTCAGTGGCTGCGCCAGCTCCGCCCGCTGGTTACGTGCGATATAGGCACCCCGTTCACTAAGCGCTTTCAAGACCTGGACCGCGTGCTCGATCGAATTGTAAACAGGCACCCCTGCTTCACGCAGTCTAACCAGCGGTTCAGGCCGAACATGGCTGTAAAGACTGTAAACCACCAACGGCTTATCGGTCTGGCCAGACAGTTTCGCGATCGCATCGGCCGTCTGCAGCTCTTCCGCCTTGAGTTCCTCTGCAAAGCGAATGCCGTAGCCACCAAACATGCCCACCAGAAACACCATGTCAACGTTCGCGTCCTTGACCAGGATACTCATGCAGTCTGCAAGCAGACTCGGGTTCGCGTCGGTACTGCCAGCCACATCAACCGGGTTTACCAGCGACGCCTGTGGAAAGAGAATCTCCCGCAGCGCTGATCGGGTTGCATCAGACAGCTCGGCCAGTTCCAACCCTGCTTCACACAAGCGATCAGAAGCAATCGTTGCCTGGCCACCACCGTCAGCCAAAATCGCAACCCGGTTTCCATTCGCCTGCTGCAAAAGACCCAAGCCTTCGGCAACCGGCAGAATCTCGTCAGACTGGCTGACCACGGTTACGCCCACCTGACGAAGCAGGTCTACCGTCATCGCATAGCTGCCGGCTAAGGCTCCGGTGTGAGATTTGGCGGCTTTCTGGCCGGCCTCGGTTGAGCCCGACTTATAAACCACCACCGGCTTGGTTTTCGCGATTTCTTTGGCAACGTTCAAAAACACACGGCCGTCTTTGAAACCCTCCACATAAAGGGTTGCCACACACGTGTTCTCGTCTTCTCCCAAATACTGAAGGTAGTCTGCAAAGCCTAAATCAATTTGGTTTCCTGGCCCCACATAGGTACTGAAACCCACATGCCCGTTACTTTCCGCTTCGAGCGCCAGAGCCAACAGCATATTCCCTGACTGAGATATGATGCCGATATCGCCAGGCTTAACGTTGTCGAGAGCCAGCAAATTAACTTTTTTATGAAGATTGAAGACCCCGGACGTGTTGGGGCCAACAATACGCACATTGGCTTTTTGAGCGGCTGCCAATACCTCCTGCCCCAGCTTTGCTCCGGCTTCGTCCACTTCGCCAAAACCGCTTGCCAGGATAATCGCCCCTTTCGTTCCATTGCGACCACATTGGCCCAGCAGGTCGGGAATGGTCTTCGCTGGCGTACATATCAGCGCCAAAGCCGCCGGGCCCGGCAGTGATTCCATCGACGGGTAGGCTTTGTAACCCAAAATCGTATCGGCTTTAGGATTGATCGGATAAATCGCCCCTTCATAGCCGTCGTTAATGAGTCCAACCATCGCCTTGTAACCGCGCTTGGTGGGATCGGATGAGGCACCCAGAATCGCGATTGAATCGGGTGCCAGAAAATCGTGCAATGAACTTTTCATAATTAACAGCCCTTGAAGACGGGTGGGCGTTTTTGAGCGAAAGCATCAACACCTTCCTGCCAGTCCTGGGTTGTGGTGCACATAAACACGCCGTCCAACTCATGCTGAAGCTGCGCATCCAGATCCGCGTGAGAGGCGTTGTTCAGTAGCTTCTTGACCAATGACATGGAAATGGGCGCTTTGGTGGCCAGCTGTTTGATAAACGCCTCTGCCTCATCAAGCAGTGCCTCGTCAGCTACGGAACGAATCGCCAAGCCAATACGCTCAGCCTCGGGGCCGTCAATTTTAACGCCGGTGAAGATCAGCTCACGAGCTTTCGCTAACCCAACCAAACGCGGCAGAAAACTGGTCACACCACCGCCGACACACGTACCAATGCTGACTTCGGGAAAGCCGATTTTTGCCGTCTCGCCCATAAATATGAAATCACAGGAGCAGGCCATTTCGGCCCCCGCACCTAATGCATAACCGTTAATGGCCGCAACCACCGGCTTACTCAGTCGAAACATCGCTTCGCAAACGTCATTACCCAATTGCAGATACTGCCGACGCTGATACTGGCTGCGCTCGCCGGAACCGTGCTCTTTCATATCGGCGCCCACACAAAAGGCGCGCCCTTCACCGGTTAATAAAACGGCTCTGACCTCAGGGTCGGCTTCTGCCTGGTTCAACGCCGCCAATAAATCTTTGTAAAACGGCTCAATAACGGCGTTTAAACGATGGGGACGATTGAAGCGAATCTCGGCATAGCCGTCTTTGATGGTATAAATCAGGGTTTCAAATGACATAGTAAATTTCCTCTATCTCAAAGGTTTTCAATTCGTATTTAGGAACGGTTATCCCAACAGTAGCTCTGGCAAAAACAGAGAGAGTTCTGGAATAAAGGTGGTCAGCATCAACGTTGGCAGCCAGGCAAACAGAATCAGGATCATCGTAGGCTTGAGCATCTCGTTAACCGGAGTCTCAGTAACCCGGGCGCCAAGATACAGCAAGGGTGCCGTAGGCGGCGTAATATTTGCCATCCCCAGGTTGACCCCCAAAACCGCCGCAAAGTGGATCGGGTCCATCCCGACACCCACAACGATCGGCAGCAACAATGGCACCGACAGCAGCAGGCCGCTTATGTCATCCATCAGCATACCGATTAAAATCAGCGCCAGATTGACCATCAGCAGAATAACAATCGGATTATCAGAAATGGAGTACACCAGTTCCTGAGCCATACTGGGAATGTCTTGGAATACCAGAAAGCGACTGACAATCAGCACCATAAAGATCATTATCATGACCACACCAATCGTCACGCCAGCGCCCCGCATGGTCTGCAGCAATGTACTCCAGGTCAATCCCTTGTAGACGTAAATGCCAATAGGAATGGCGTAAATAACAGCAACGCCTGCCGCTTCCACCGGTGTCATGATGCCGCCATAAATCCCGCCCAGAATAATTAGCGGCATGGTCATAGCCGGTATCGCTTTAATTGAGCGGGAACGAAGCGCCAGATTAAACGGCGTTACTTTTTGTGCCAGATTAAGGCTGGTCACATTGCGCAAGCACAGATAACTTACCAGACACAGCAGGGTGATCAGAATGATACCCGGAATCACCGTAGACAAAAATGCTTTCAATACAGATTGTTGCGCTACCCAGGCATAGAGAATGTGCGAGGCGCTGGGCGGAATAAGCAGTCCCAGCGGGCTGGCGCTGACGATAAGCGCGGCGGACAATCCTTGCGGGTAATTTGCCTTGCGCAGGTGCGGCATCATGACCGAGCCAATGCAGGTAAGGGTTGCATTAGCGCTTCCGGATATCGAACCGAATATGCCGCTGGCGATGACGGTGGCCGCCGTTAACCCGCCTTTTAAATGGCCGACAAATAGCTCTGCCAAATGAACCAGTGGTGCGGCTATTTTACCTTTTTCCATCACCGAACCGGCAATAATGAAAAGCGGAATCGCCAGCAACACCAGTGAGTTCATCTTCCAGTGGCCGGTTGGCAAGTAGCCACTGACATCGTGCCCACCCATAAGCGCGAGGAAGATCAACAGCCCGCCAAAAGCCATCGGGACACTGACACCGATCAACAGAAGCGTACACAGGATAAGCAGGGTGCCAAGAATAATCATGTGCTTTTGCCATCCTGTGAAGAAGGGAAATTAAAACACTCGGCGTCATGGCTGCGAATAAGCACATAAAGGTGCAGTGTGGTATAAACCGACATCATCACGAACCCCACAAAAATACCCATCCTCGGTACTAAAAAAGGAATATCCAGCGCTACGGTCTGCTGCCAGTTCGGATAGGCAAGAATACTTTCTTCCATCATCAGGTAGCCCCAGTAAGTAACGACAAGGACAATAATCAGCTCGAGGCTCTCAACAAGAAGGGCCCGGTAATAAAGCAGTCGTGGATGGGTAATCATGAAACCAACAATGTCCGCATTGACGTGCATACGGTCGTGAGTTGCGACGGCGCTACCCAGAAAAAACATCCAGAAAGCAATGACCATCAACCACTCTTCGTAGGCGAATAAGTCAGCACCGAGGCCGTATCTCAACACGACCACAAAGAAAAAAGTCAGCGCCATGATTAACGCTGAAGCAATAATGACAAAGTTCATCAGCTTCATTACTCCGTGTAACGGAGTAGCCAACCACTTTGGGTAATGAGTCGCCAGGCTTGTCATTGTCAGGATCTCTTAGATAAAAGCAGACACGAAATACTGAAAGGCCTCTCGGCCTGACAGCACCCAGTTTTCTTCAGCTGTTATCTGCTTTAAGCCGATCCATAGTTTCTTTACCAATGGCTGCTTCGGCTTCCGGCCAGACTGCCGCCCGAACCTTGGCCTTCATTGCTTGTTTTTCAGCGTCGGTTGGCTCCAGTACTTCGTAACCTTTATCGATCAACTTGCTACGGAACTCAGAATCGTTGGCTTTATTCCAGGCAAAGAAAGTCGCGGCCGCGTTGTCCAGGGCTTTGGTCACAACGTCTTGCTGAGCGGCGTTCATTTTGTCCCAGGTTTTCTGAGATATGTAATAGAAAGAGGTGTCTGTGACAGCGTCGTTAGCTACATAGTAGCTACCTACGTCACTGACGGCGAAGATATTGAACGCGTCCTGCTTGGTGCAGCAAAGAGCGCCATCAACGATGCCGGACTGAAGTGCCGGAAAGATATCACCCCAGGCCATGGTGGTGGCCCGGTAACCCATCAGTTCGACGGTCGATTTAATCAGGCTGGAAGACCACACCCGAATGTTCATGCCTTTTTCGCCCATCCCAGCCCAGTCAGCAGGCTTCTCGGTCGCAACGATTCCGGTGAAGCCAATGGGGATACTGTTCATCAGTCGCAGGTCGAGGTTACGTAAGCGTTCGGTCATAATCTGGTTAAATGCCGAATCTTTATTCACCATCACGTCTTCCATTTCCTGCCAGTTCGATACCAGGAAAGGTAACGAGGCGATCTCCAGAATGGGGTCTTTGTGGGAATAGATAAATCCGGCCACCATATCAACGTTGCCGCGGATCGAATCTTCGAAAAGCTCTTCACCCGAACCAAGCTGGTTAGCCGGGAAAATGGATACCTTTAGACCGACATCGGCAGCTTCAATTTCATTTTCGATCTGCTTCATCATTTTGGTGCCTTGACTGTCAGCGGGCAATGTACCGCCAAACGTCAACCGCATATCCGCGGCGGAAGCTGAAAATGAAGCTGCAAGCACGCACACCGTAACGCCGACCGACAGCACGCTGTAAATACGTTTGGATATTAATTTGATTGAAACCATGTACAGTTACTCCGAAGTTGTTCTTATATAGAGTGAAACGTTTAACGTGACAGCTCGCTGAGCTTTTAAAACTTTTTATCGTATCTGTACTAAAAAGACGTTTTGTTTTTAGACGTATTTATAAGTAAATTTTTCTTACCCTGTGTTTTATAGGGACCAAGAGAAAATCGTTACTTACGCCAGCCTCCGGAACTACTATAGGCTGCCCGCTATTTCCTGTTCAATTGCGCGCTTTTGATGTAACTGAAGCTACCTGAAGCAACCATGGCGTCACTAATTCAGCACGCTGTCTGTTGCTCAGTTTCTGAGGTATAAGGTCTGGGATCGGGGGCTGGAATTACCGATGAAATTGAGGTTTTCGGTTTTAAAGAGGGCGGCCGTGGAATACGCTCTCGCCAGGTTCCATGGTGTTCTGGATTCTGGCTCTGATCTCCTCGCCCACCTCCGAGGAGTTTTCAGCAAAAACACCGCAGCGTTTGAGTGCTTGCCGGTGGCCAACCTGTTTGCCAAGGTAAGAGAAAATAATCCGCTGACAGACTGGTTCGCGAGCATCCGTGCCAGACACGCCCAGCATCAGACCCGATAGTTGAGACACTTTATTTTTGTACGTGGGAAACAACGTCAGGTGAACCATCTCATTCTTAAGAATCTGCTCGTAACCCGTGCAAAAGATCCGATTACCCAACTCAACAACCGTCCCTTTAAGTTTATAGATAAAGCCGTTATGCACGCCGCCTTCTTTGAGTGATAAACGTTCTATCCATTTAAAAAAGTATCGCCCCTGTTCTTCCTCGTATATAACGCCATAACCTTTAATAACCCGGTTCGGAAATGAGGTCGAATAATAGTAAATGTAATAACTACCTTCATACTTAGACAAATCGCTTTTTGCATGTTTCAGCAACTGGTCCCAGAATTCAAATTCCGATCTGCGCTCCAGCGGTGCTTCCGCCTGAGCTACCGGTCTTGCGCGAATGATGGGTTCAAATTCTTCATGGGGCATCAGAAGCTCATAATCTTCGACCCCGAAGTAGTCACAGATCAGACGCAGGTTGTTATCGGAAGGCGCGGTTTTACCGCTGAGATACTTATTGAACTGTTGCCGGTTGACATCCAGATCACGGCAAACTTCAGAGATTGATTTCTTATAGCTACACAGCAATCTTAGATTGCTGGCGAGATTCTGTTTGCTCATTTATGCCGGGCTCCGGTCGGCCCCCGGCCAGGCTTTAGCCACCTGACTGAGCGCCGAACTTGCAGAATCTTTTGAATAAATTGCTAATTAACAACAGTATTCGCAAATCCCGGTGCTGGCAAGCTTCAATAGTTCTGATTTCCGGCATCCTGTCAGATGCAGAGGGTTTCAGCCCTGCGGCGGACAGGGCCGCGTTGATTCCCCGGGTTCAGGATGAACGCCGAACCGGAAGCGCCTGATACGAATCCAGTACGTCTTTTCGGAAAGGGATGGTTTCGCGCACCTGCGCGGTCAGGTCGCGGTCGATTTCGAGCACAAAAAACTCCTCATCCTCCCCAAGCACCGTCGGCTTTACTTTGTCGTCTATCCAGGGCGGGCAAATGATTGAGTGGCCAAAGTGAGGGCCACCGCGGTTTATGCTCATGAAATAAACCTGGTTTTCTAAAGCACGACTTACAGCGAAATGTTGCCATGAGTGAAAAGAAACATCCTGGGCGAAGGCAACCGGGTGAAGAATTACATCAACGTCGAATTCCAGGCACAGTCTGCGGCTCAGCTCAGGAAACCGAATGTCATAGCAAATAATGATTCCGGCCTTAACCCCATCAATCTCGAACACTGCTAAATGGTCTCCGCGCTTGAAATATTTGAGCTCGGAAGAATCACCATACTCTGCCGTATGAATTTTATCGTAATGGGTGAGGTATTCACCATTCCGCCCAAGAGCCACTTGGCTGATATACGCGTTACCGCCCTCTTCCCGCGGCATACCGTAGCAGATCGCTACATTGTTCTGGCGGCAAAAGCTTGAAAACAGGTCGAATGTTTCCCCATACAGCTCTTCGCTAAACGTATCGATCTGCTGGAAATTGACCGTGGAATATTCCATGGTCGCCAACTCTGGCAGAACGACCAAGTCCACGGGGTTTTCTTTTACATACAGCGTTAGCTTCGTGACAAGCGCTTCCAGATGGTCGAGCTGTTTTTGGCGATTGTCGATCGCTGGAATTTGAATTTGGGCTGAGAGGATACGCATACTGAGATGCTCCGTGTTTAGCTGATTTCTCGAACTGTCCTTTTAAACACCCCTATTGGATCTTAACCGCATAACAGAAAATAGATTCGCAACCCAATCTTTACCTGCGTTGGTTTACGTTGCACGAACGTCAGATGGCGAAAGCTGGAGCAGAATTCGCTGGCACCTACGACCTCGTAAAAACGTCTGTGTGAACTACTCGTGACTAAAGCCACGAGCTTCTGAAGGACAAGAATTTTCTCTCGTCCGTCGAGAATTCAGAGCATCACTGATTACCGCCTGAATGCCAGGTCTTACACAATCTCCGCTTCCTGAAG
>Ga0307964_1000266_pt1 | contig 31118 bp, 34 predicted proteins | sample OrgLakmetagen596_FD_201823 | JGI IMG/M metagenome (GOLD analysis project Ga0307964, IMG submission 201823) | Saline water microbial communities from Organic Lake, Antarctica - #596 | ecosystem: Environmental > Aquatic > Non-marine Saline and Alkaline > Saline | place: Antarctica: Organic Lake... | reverse complement strand
ATCAGAAACCCGAACTCCGACGGTTCCGCCACATTCAGCAGGTCTGCCAGCGGCCGAGCGGTCAGGCTCTGAATGGTTACGGTGGCAATAATCAACATGAACACCAGCGGTACCAGAGCACCCGCGCCATCATAGCCCACTTTTTGCAGTTGAAAGGCGAACAGTGCAGACACCGCCGCGGCAACAATGCCCCGCGGTGCTGTCCAGCTTAAGAACAGTTTTTCGCGCCAGTTCAGGCTGGTACCAATAGCCGATAGAAAAATGCTCAGAGGCCGCGCTATCAGCATCAATATGGCCAATACCCAAGCCAGGCCCCAGCCCAAATCGGCGATGGCAGAAAATTCGATGCGCGCCGCCGCACCTAAAAATGTGCCCACCGCGATGGTCTTGGTAAAAATATACAGAGAGTGGCCAAATACATTGCCCTGACCCCAGGACACGATGCCTTCGAATACCAGTACTGCCAGCAGGGCGCCAATTGCGAACCATTTTGCCGTGGCCGCGAATTTCGGCAAAGCGCAGCGTCAGGCTACCTTCAAACAGGATAATGGCCACAGCCAGTGACACCATTGGAAACAGCAGGTCGCCAAACACGTCTTTGGGGTTCAAAAAGCCCAGCACCGGGCCCGACGCAATACCGCCGGCCAGCAAAAACAGTATGGCCGGCATTCGTACGCGCCAGGCCAGCCATTGGCAAAACAGTGATAGCACACCGATAGAAGCGAGCAGCCAAACAGTGCTTACGGGCATAGAAATCGGTTCCGTGAATTAGGGTTGGGCGCGTTGTGCGATTTTGTTAAGCAGCCGCGAGGCTGCAAAAAACCCGAAGCTGGCAGTCACCGGGCTGGCGGCGCCAAAGCCGGTGGCGCAATCCAGCCGAACCGGGCCTGCGTTAACCGGTTTTTGCAGGCAGGTTGTACCGTCGGCGGCGGGATACGTCAGCTGTTCCAGCGAGTATACGGCTTCTATGCCGAAACGCCGCTGCGGATTGCGGGAAAAACCGTACTGTCGGCGCAGCAAGTTACGCACTTTGGCCAGCAGTGGGTCCTGGGTGGTTTTGCTTAAATCGGCCACGCGAATCTGGGTTGGGTCCATTTGCCCTCCGGCGCCCCCTGCACACACAATCGGCAACTTGTTGCGCTGGCAGTAAGCCAATAAAGCGGCTTTTGGCTTCACACTGTCGATCGCATCGATCACACCGGTGACGTCGGCGGTTATTCGTTGCGGGATGTTATCGATAGTAATAAACGCAAACTGGGTGCGAATATCTGCGGCAGGATTGATGGCCCGCAAGCGCTCGGCCATGGCATCGGTTTTGGTTTTACCGTACTGGCCACTGAGCGCGTGCAGCTGGCGGTTGGTGTTGGATACACAGATATCGTCCATATCAATCAGCGTTAGCGTGCCAATACCGCTGCGCGCCAAAGCTTCCGCTGCCCAGGAACCCACACCGCCAAGGCCGACAATGGCAATGTGGGCCTGGCGAAAGGCCTCAAGCGCACTGCGTCCATACAGGCGCTCAATGCCGCCAAAGCGGAAGGCGTAATCGTCGGCGTTCATCATTTTGCGCGGGATACCCCGTCCTTCAGGGCGGGGAGGGATAGCGCGTCGTGCGTCAGCGCGACTCGTTTTTCCTGTCTCCCTCCTCCTTTGGTTGGTTGGGTTGGATGTGATAGCCGTAGCCATCCGCTCGCTGGGTTAAAACACAGTGGCGATGGGAGATTCCCTGGATGGCACCGCTGTTTGTCTGAATGTTGAAACTGCCGGTCTTGCGAACGGCGACCCGGCCCACCCAGGTTCCGGTTTTTGTGCCTGTCGGCACTAGGGCGCGCACCATGTCGCCGGTCTGAAACCCTTGTACTTGCTTTTGGCGCATCAGATATCCACGAGGGAAACCGTGCTTTGTTAAGCGTGTGCGCTTATAGCTGCCGCGCCCGGTGGCTTTGATCGCCAAGGTTGGAACGTCCCAACCCTCTACGATCTCGACTTCTCCGACGCAAGCCGCGTCCAGCGCGTGAGTCTTTGGAATGCCCAATCGATAGCGATTGAACTTGGTGCGGCCGCCGGTGCCTACTTCAACCTTCAGGCCCGTTTTCTTCAGGGTCTGATACAGCGCCCACCGGGTTGAATTAACCGCGGAGGCGTCCCTTAAGGGCTTTTTGCACTGTTTTAGAATGCGATCCAGCCTGGCCTGGTGGTTTTTCAGTCGTTTGGACGATACAAAGAAATCAGCAAGTGGCTGCCTGCCTTTCTCCTGATTGCATGGCCGGCACGCCAATGTCAGGTTGCTGATCCGGTTCGAGCCACCGTTGGCCTTTGGGTCGATATGCTCAATTTGAAGCGGCGTATCGGTATCAGCGCAATAGGCGCATTCGCGGCCCCACTTTTCCAGTAGGTATTCGCGGATCTCGTAGCCGAGCAAGGTGCCCTGCTGGTATTCGACACCGCTGACTTCCGGGTTTTCCATCTTTTGCGTATCGAATCGAACCAGCTCCTGGCTAATGGCGGTTACCGGAGCTAAAGCCCGGAGCCTATTCACCAAGCTCCGGGTGGTATCGACCCGATGCTGGAGGCTAGGAGCTAGCCAGCCTTTCGGCTTGGTTCGATTCAGAAATCTGGGTGCCCGGTACCGCAGTTGGTTGCGGCGCCGGCGGCGAAACGCCCTGCGTTGCTCCAGAGACTTGCTGATGGGGCGGCCGCGATGGGCTAATTCCATTAACGCCAGAACGTGTTGCTTCTGGCCGCTTTCTCTCACCACCGCCACCCCGGTGGTCTTGCTGCCGGGGTCGATCTTGATACGTACCGGCTGCGTATCGCCACCGGCACGGTCTTTCAGCCGGATCGTAAACGGATACGCACGCACCACCACCGCTCGACCACGGTCGAGCAGAAGCCGCGCACGCCTTTCGGTGCACGGCATAAGGGGGTGTTTGCGTCTATCCAACACGAAGACCGACATTACTTTCCTTTCAATGAATGCCCTTACGGGCCTTGTGACGGAGGCCGAAGCCTATCTCCCCTCGGGAATGTCTACCACCGGCTCCCGCTTGCGCGGCAACTGAAACCTTCGGCGCTTTGCCTTTCGCCAGCGTGATTCCAGTTTTCCAGTGTCCGGTGCTGAGGAAGCACACCGCAGTGGGTCTTAACGACCTGTGGCAAACGTAGCGGGTGGGTGTCCGCTTTCCCTGGTCAACCTGGCTTGTAGGATATTCTCTACAAGCCCCGTCCTTTAGGGCGGGGTAGTTGACAATCTCTCCAATGGGCTTGTGCCTGCTATTGTAACCCAGCGCTGGCAGATACAAAAAAGCTGAAACAATGAAACAATGGCGCGGAATGTTGACCCTTTGAGCTTTGGCAGGCGTAACGTTTGTTGCGTAAAGCACGGCTTAGCTCTGCATGGCAACGAACAGCCGTGCACAATTCTTTTAAACTGACCTTGGTGAACACTATGCGGATTTTGATTGCGGGTGTGTCTGGCGCCATTGGCGCAGCACTGGCTGAAAAGCTCGCGGTACGCGCCGATGTTGAGATTATTGGCCTGTGTCGACAGCCGGAGAAAGCACCGGCGTTTCTGCGCGAGCGACATCAGGTATTGGCCTGGGATGCAGAAAAACCCGAGGCTCTGGATCAGGTTGCCGCGGGGCTGGTCGCTGTCGTGCCGAAGGCAGAAGGGCTGGATATGATTATCTACGCTGCAGGCATACTGCACGGAGCAGATATGAAGCCAGAGAAGCGCCTGGAAGATTTGCAGGCCAGTTCCCTGGCGCGGGCTATGGCGGTAAACGCCAGTGGTTTCGGGTTGCTGGTGCAAGCGCTATTACCTTGGCTACGGCACAAACGCGCAAAGCGCATTGTGGCGATTTCCGCCAAGGTAGGGGGCATCGGTGACAACCGTTTGGGGGGTTGGTATGCCTATCGTAGCTCCAAAGCAGCATTGAATATGCTGGTAAAAACGCTGTCTGTGGAGTTGCCCAGGCGCATGTCGCCGGTGGCTTGTATCGCCTTACATCCGGGCACAACCCGCTCAGCATTGAGTGAGCCTTTTTCACAATCGCTGGCTAACCTGAAAGTTCACGATGCGGATGAAACTGCGGCTAACCTGTTAGCGGTGATTGACCAAATTGACGAATCGGCGAATGGCAGCTTTTTATCGTGGGACGGCAGCGCACTGCCTTGGTAAAAGCAGTGTGCTGCTAACGTCTCGTCTGGCTAATTCGGGACCCTGTTCAACTCATGAAGGGGTTGAGCAGTCGGGTAAAGGTACCCGTTAGTTTCAGCGGTGCGCTAAGCACCGATAACGTAATGCAATCTTCGTGACCAACAGCTACCGGGCGGTGATTGTCATTCTCGTCAAGCTCTGCAAAATCCCACTGATTGAAAATACCGTTTTGGTCAGAGAATGCACCCTGCAAAACGATGGTGGTCTCGGTTCCACGGTGGGTGTGGGCAGGCGCTTTGCCTCCAGAGGATAATTTTTGCAATACCACCCGCTCTGTCTGTCCGGGAAAGCGATCTGTTACGTCAAGCATGCTGACATCGCCCAACTGGCGTTTCCAGGGCAGATCGTTGATATCGCAACCCAGCAATTTTTTCACAAGGTCTTGGCGTTTCTGAGGAGCACTTACAGGCGCTGTATCGCTGTCGATACGAGAAAGAATCGCATCGAAAGTTGAAGCGGCCGGTTCAGAGCTCTCAGTCAGGGGTTGTTGTTCCAACATCACTGCACCCAAGCTTTCCAGGGTGTCTACTCGGCTACTGCAAAGTGCACACTTCTCAAGATGCAGCCGTATGCAGAGGGCGTGAGGATCAGACAACGTACCCGCACTGAATTCCATCAGGCTTGTACCTTCGGGGTGATGCCGTGTCATTGGTTTTGATCCTGCAAAATCACTTTCAGTTTGTTGAGTGCCAGACGGACCCGGCTTTTTACTGTTCCCAGGGGTATTTGCAATTCGTTAGCAACCATCTGATGAGACTTGCTTTCCATATACACTTTGGCAATAACAGTCGTTTGTTCTTCCGGTAACAAGCTGAGAGATTCGCGTACTCGGCGCTCCGACATCAAGCGAACCAGCGACGTAACGGGCTCGTTTTCGTGATCACCGGGGATCTGCCACAGATCTTCAGTTTCTACCGATATTTCGGCGCTGATGCGCTTCATTTTGCGCAACATATCAATGCGCTGGTTTCGCGCAATGGTAAAAATCCAGGTAGACGCCGCGGCTTTGCGCCAATCATAAAGGCACGATCGGCGCCAGATCGACACAAATACTTCCTGCACAAGCTCTTCAGCATGATTCGCCATGCCGTTGGCCATAGCATAGTACTTAATCTGCGGGCCAAAGTGCTCGAACAGCTGATGATAGGCCTGTCTGTCCTGGTTTTTTCCTACTTTTACCAGCAGGTTGCTCCAAGGGTCATTGCGCCCTTCGGATTTAACCGGCTTCTGCTCCAGTGTCGTCACCGGACGCTCCTTGACTGTTGCATGATTTGAGCTTTGTATTGTCATCATTCTATGCACTCGCCCCAGATTTGTCAGTTAGAATATTTACGTCCGTTTGTCACTGGCAGATCACCAGCCTGGCTCGGGTCTTAACAGAAACTCTTTGGAATGGAGTTCTAGCGGAGCGGGGGACAATCACACTGTTTGCTGAAAAGCGTTTTGGCGGGAATTGTAAATGGGCAAATCAAACGGGGCGCCATTGTGGCGTCCCGTTTGATTGATGCCGGCTGCAGTATTACTTGCTGCTGACAAACTCCGGGTAGGCTTCCATGCCACACTCGGCAATATCCACGCCTTCGTACTCTTCCTCTTCAGTGACGCGTATGCCCATGATCGCCTTGATGATGCCCCAGGTAACCATACTGGCCAGGAATACCCAGACGAAGATGGTGGCAGCGCCAATCAACTGGCCACTGAAGCTCGCTCCACTGTTGGTGACCGGCACCAGCAGCAGGCCGAGCAGACCACAAACGCCGTGAGCTGAAATGGCACCGACCGGATCATCAATGCGCAATTTGTCCAGGCCGATAATGCTGAACACGACTGCGATACCGCCGAGCGCGCCCCAAAGAGTTGCCTGCAAAGCCGTTGGTGTGGAGGGCTCGGCGGTAATAACCACCAGGCCAGCGATAGCACCGTTCAGCAACATGGTTAAATCTGCTTTACCAAACAGTATGCGAGCGGTAATCAGCGCAGCAATAGAACCACCCGCGGCTGCGGCGTTGGTGTTCAGAAACACCATGGCGACCGAATTGGCACTGGCGATATCACCCAGTTTAAGTACCGAACCGCCGTTAAAACCAAACCAGCCCATCCACAGAATAAAGGTGCCCAGAGCTGCCAGAGGCAGATTGGCGCCGGGAATGGCGCGGATTTCGCCTTTTGGGCCGTACTTGCCTTTGCGCGCTCCGAGCAGTATTACGCCTGCCAGAGCGGCTGCGGCACCGGCCATGTGCACAATACCGGAGCCGGCAAAGTCACTGAAGCCAAGGTCACCGAGGTTATACAGGCCGAACACATCGCTGCCGCCCCAGGTCCATGAGCCTTCCATCGGGTAGATCACGCCGGTCATCACCACCGCAAAAGCCAGGAACGCCCAGAGTTTCATGCGTTCGGCGACAGCGCCGGAGACGATGGACATAGCCGTCGCTACGAACACGACCTGGAAGAAAAAGTCTGACGGGGCAGAGTAGATGGAACCGCCTTCAAAACCGCCTTCACGGCCGGCAAAGTCGGCAAGCACTGAGGCTGTGTCTGTTTCGCCGATGCCTGACAGCAGGATTGAGCCGTCATACATAATGGCGTAACCACACACCAGATACATAATGCAGGCAACGGAATACAGAGCCACGTTTTTGGTGAGAATTTCGGTGGTGTTTTTAGCGCGCACCAAGCCCGATTCGAGCATGGCAAAGCCGGCGGCCATCCACATGACCAAGGCACCGCACATCAGAAAATAAAAGGTATCAATCGCGTACTGTAACTGAAAGACATTGCTGTCCATAAAGACCCTCCGCACAAGGCTCTGTTAAATAAAAAAGTTTTTTACGTTGGCAGTTAAGGCGAGAGAGCGGGTTTAAACTGCTTCTTCGCCTGTTTCGCCGGTACGAATCCGGATCGCCTGCTGCAGCTCGGTCACGAAAATCTTGCCGTCACCGATTTTTCCGGTGTTGGCGGCTTTGGTGATGGACTCGATTACCTGGTCCATCAGATCATCGCCAATGGCGACCTCTACTTTGACTTTGGGTAAGAAATCCACCACGTATTCGGCGCCACGATACAGTTCGGTGTGGCCCTTCTGGCGCCCGAAGCCTTTAACTTCCGTAACGGTGACACCCTGAACACCGATCTCGGACAAGGCTTCACGCACGTCGTCCAATTTGAATGGCTTGATGATTGCTGTAATCAGTTTCATTGATTTCTCCTTGGTAAAACTGTTCCAACCGGCAGCGCCACAAGGCTGCTGACTGGGACCGGGATGCGGCCACCCCGCACGGCAATTGTGCGGATTGTGTATGGGGCTTTAGCATCGGATGTGCCAACGCAAAAAAATAGTTTAAAAACAAACGGATAAAATTAAATCAATGGTTTCAGACTGGTTCCCCCTGCACCATAATGGCGCGTTTTGAGCGCCATGGAATCATAATAGCGCGTTCCACTACACTCTTTGCATCCTTATTGCTCTGCAGGTTCGCCTCCGCTGTCACAGTATGGCAGGGCAAGCGGTGTGATACACTGTCGAGCAGCGATTCCGCGGCGGATAGGGTCTTTAAAGCCGCTGCCGCAAAGCTTGTTTCAGCGTGTTTACATAGATAAGGGGTGTTCATGAAAGGTCCACAGGACATTTTTTCCCAGCTGCAGGGTCAGTTTGGTCAATTCGTACCGGATATGGCCCGTGCTGCCAAAGACGACTTTGAAGCACAGGCGCGGGCCAGTGTAGCCTCGGTGTTGTCGCGTCTTGAGTTGGTTACTCGCGAAGAGTTTGATGCCCAGCAAGCGGTATTGTTGAAAACTCGCGCCATGGTGGAAGCCCTGGAAGCGCGCGTAACCGAACTGGAGCAGTCAACCAAAGGCTGACGGAAAATAATAACCATGGAAGGTTACTATGCTTGCTATTGTTCAAACCCGTGCCTGCGTTGGCGTGTCTGCGCCGGCGGTCAGCGTTGAAGTGCACCTGTCCGGCGGCTTGCCGGCACTGTCGATTGTAGGTCTGCCAGAAACCGGCGTGCGCGAAAGCAAAGAACGGGTGCGCAGTGCCCTGATTAACGCCGGTTTTGATTTCCCCGCACGTCGTATCACCATCAATCTTGCCCCTGCCGATCTGCCAAAAGAGGGCGGCCGTTTTGACTTGCCTATTGCCCTTGGCATTTTAGCAGCTTCTGGCCAAATTCCGGCCGCGGCGCTGAGCACCTGCGAATTTGTCGGTGAGCTGTCGCTAGATGGCGCACTGCGCCCCTTGAAAGGCGTATTACCGGCGGTTCTGGCGGCTCGCGCAGAGGGCCGCCAACTGTTGGTGCCCCAAGCCAATGCCGCCGAGGCAGCATTGGCCAGCGAACACGATGTACTGGCCGCCAGCCATTTGTTGGCTGTGTGCGAGCATTTGCATGGTCGCGTCCGGCTTGTGCCGCTGGCGCCTGCGGATTTAAGCGGCGCCGACAGCGGACAAGCGACAATCGGGCCCGACCTGGCCGATGTTCGGGGCCAACAGGTGCCGCGCAGGGCGTTGGAAGTGGCCGCTGCAGGCGGTCACAATCTATTGTTTTTTGGCCCGCCTGGAACCGGTAAAAGCATGCTCGCTAGCCGCCTACCGGGCATTATGCCGGCGCTTGCCGACACTGCTGCAATGGAAGTGGCGAGCGTGCATTCTGTAGCAGGTCTGACAGTGGCCGGGGGCGGTTGGCGCCAGCCGCCTTTTCGGGCGCCACACCACACTGCTTCGGCGGTGGCTATGGTCGGTGGTGGCAGCAGTCCGCGGCCCGGGGAGATTTCTTTGGCCCATCGCGGCGTGCTGTTTTTGGATGAACTTCCGGAATTTGAACGGCGGGTGCTGGAAGTGCTGCGTGAACCTATGGAAACCGGCGAAATTCACATCAGCCGCGCTGCACGCCAGGTTACATTCCCCGCCCGCTTTCAGGTTGTCGGTGCTATGAACCCTTGCCCCTGCGGTTACAGCGGCCACCCCACCATCGAATGCCAGTGCAGTCCCGCCCAGATTATCCGCTATCGCTCGAAGATCTCTGGCCCGCTGCTGGACCGTTTCGACTTGCACGTAGAAGTGCCGGTGCAAGGTGGTGATGTGTTTATGCAGCACGGCGAGCCCGGCGAGAGCAGCGCCCAGGTGCGGGCACGAGTTGTAGCTGCTCGCTGCTTGCAGAACGCCAGAGGTACGTTGAACGCCGAGTTGTCGGGCAAGGCGCTGCAAACGGCTTGTCAGCTTGATAGTGACAGCGAGCAACTGTTGTTGCGGGCAATGGAAAAACTCGGGCTGTCTGCCCGTGCCTTGCATCGGATACTGCGGGTGGCGCGCACGCTGGCGGACCTTGATGCCAGTGCCGATGTGGCCCGCGCCCACTTGGTGGAAGCTCTGGGTTATCGGCAGTTGGACCGCCGTAACGGCCAAAGTTCTCTGGTTTCATCTTGAGCCGCTGTCGATAGCTCACCCTGTACTCTGGTGAACGGACGTCTGGTAAACTGGCCATACCGATTCGCCAGAATCCGCCAGCAGCGGTTTGAGGATGCATAATGACTGAAGAAAATACCCCAAAGGATCACGCTAAAAACGGCCGTTCCGATGAGTCCCCGGTAACCACTCGCCGCGGTGTACGCAGTTTTGTGTTGCGCCAGGGCCGGATGACCGAGGGCCAGCGCAAGGCCTACGAACGCAGCTGGCCCAAATTCGGCCTGACTCGAGAACAAGGCATGATTGATCCGCGCCAGGTGTTTGGCCGCGATGCCATGCTCAATCTCGAAATAGGTTTTGGTATGGGGCGTTCGCTGGCGGATATGGCTGAGGCAGCGCCAGAGCAGGACTTTATTGGTGTGGAAGTGCACCTGCCGGGCGTAGGTGCCTTGCTGAAAGAAATTGAAGACCGTGGATTGGAAAACATTCGCATTTACAGCATTGATGCCAACGACGTTATTGACCTGTGCCTGGCGGATGCCTGCCTTGACCGGGTAATGGTGTTTTTTCCAGACCCCTGGCATAAAAAGCGCCACCAAAAGCGCCGCTTGATACAGCAGGAATTTGTTCAACGCCTTCGTCACAAACTAAGAGTTGGGGGCATTTTGCACCTGGCCACAGACTGGGAAAACTACGCCGAACACATGATGGAAGTGATGGCGGATTCCGAAGGCTTGGCCAATACCCAGAGTGAAGGTGGTTTCTCGCCGAAACTGGAAGGTCGCCCGGTTACCAAATTCGAACAGCGCGGTGAACGCCTGGGTCACGGTGTCTGGGATTTGTTGTTTTATCGAACCAACTGATGAGCAGCCAGCACAACACCGGTAACGGTTCGCTGGCCGCCGTTTTTGATTTCGTTTTTACAACGTGCTTGCCAGTTCACGCGTGAGTAAGCGGATGTCGCCGGGCGGCGCGAATAATCACCAGGCCCGCGCTGCCCAGCAGCAAACCGGTAAATTTCACCAGCGCAGAAAACGTGGCAACCAGGCTGAACAGGTCGTCTGGCTCTTTCAAATTATTCAGTAGCAACAGGTTTTCAACGCAATCGCTGACGGCCGCCAACGCAAAAAGAATGAGCACCCAGCGGCCTGCTGTGCGCTCGCGCACACCGGGGCGGTCTATTAGAAGGCGGCGTGTTAGCAGAAGCAGGGTAGTGGAATAGAGCGCAACCAGTAAGAAATCCAAAAGCAACGAGATTCTGGCCCACGCCTGTTGTTGCGGGCTCCAGCTTTGTAATATATCGCGGGTATGTGCGGCGTTGCCGGCCAGTTGTAGATTAACAATTCCTTGAGGCGCTTGGGGCGTATGCAGCAACTGGTTGATCTGCAGCAGGGCGATAGCGAGGAGTGCGGACAGCGCAAAGCCGACTTTTAGTTGAGCAGACAGGCGCCGCCGAGTGCGCTGCCTGTCTGGCGGGCGTTGAATTGGGGCAGATTCCATTGGGTGTGCTCCCTTGCCGCTGGCGCCAAGAATATTGCCGCCATTATTACCGCTGGCATCACGCTGCCATCACTACAGCCGTCTACAAAAACCGCTGCAGCAGGCTGTTCAAATAGCGCTGGCCGAGTTCGGTGGCCTGAATGCGTTGAGGGTGCATCAAACCCTCTTGCCTTAGTGTTTCAAGTTGTACCGCAATCGTGCTTAAGGGTAAACCCGTGCGTTGTTGAAACAGGTTTTCAGGCACGCCCGCGCCAAGGCGCAGCGCGTTCATCAGAAACTCTAGCGGCCGCTCGGCCACTGCTATCGCCTCACTGCCGGCGGTACGGCTGCCTATCCGATTCAAATAGGCTTGCGGTTGGCGGGTTTTCCAGTAGCGTAAAATCTGGCCATCCGGCTGGCTGATTTTACCGTGGCCTCCGGCGCCCAGGGCCAAATAGTCGCCAAACGTCCAGTAATTCAGATTATGGCGTGACGCCATATTCTGCTGGCTCCAGGCGGATACCTCGTAATCGGTAAAACCGTGGCTGCGCAGGTAGTCGCCGCCCTGGCTGTAAATATCCCACAGTCGATCGTCATCTGGCAGCTCCGGTGGCTGGCTGTAGAACTCGGTGTTGGGTTCTACCGTAAGCTGATACCAAGACAAGTGCGGTGGTTGATACGATAGGGCCTGAGCCAGGTCGTCCAGTGCCTGTTCAGGCGTTTGCCCTGGCAAGCCGTGCATAAGGTCGATATTGAAGTTGTCAAAACCGGCCTGGCGCGCCGCTGCTATGGCGTTGTGGGCGGCCTGGCTGTCGTGAATGCGCCCAAGCACCTTTAAGTGCTCTGAGTTAAAGCTTTGCACGCCTATCGACAGCCGGTTGATACCGGCCTCGCGGAACGCCTCAAAGCGGCCCTGTTCGAGAGTGCCGGGATTTGCCTCCAGAGTGATTTCAGCGTCTGCCGCAAATTCCAGCCTTGTTTTAAGCTGGCGAAACAGATCGCTGTAAAAGCCACCGCTCATCAGCGATGGCGTGCCACCGCCAATAAACACCGTTTGTATGACGCGGCCTGCGGCTAGGCGCAAATCCTGATCGAGATCGTCTAGCAGCGCCTTTAAATACGCGCTTTCAGGGATATCCCCGGTAATGGCATGGGAGTTGAAGTCGCAATAGGGGCATTTGCGCACGCACCAAGGAACGTGCAGATACAGGCTCAGCGCAGGCTCAACGGCCGCAGGTGTCGGGTTTAAACTCAAGAGGCGCCCTGCAGCTCGCGTTTCAGCTGTTCGGTCATCATCGCTAGCGCTTGGCCACGGTGGCTAAGCTGGCCTTTTTCTGCACGGCTTAACTCGGCGGCGCTGCAGTTGCGTTCGGGCACAAAGAATATCGGATCGTAACCAAAACCGCCGGCGCCTGAAGCCTGGCGCAATATACTGCCGTGCCATTGGCCGTGGCACACCAGCGGGGTAGGGTCATCGGCGTGGCGCAAGTAAACAAGTACGCTGTGGAATTGGGCGTTGCGCCGGCCGTCAGGCACGTTTTTCATATTGGCCAACAAGGCATTTAGATTGTCGGTATCGCTGGCGTCGTCGCCGGCATAACGCGCAGAGCGCACGCCCGGCTGGCCGCCCAGGGCGTCTACAGCCAAACCGCTGTCGTCTGCCAATGCTGGTAGGCCGGTAATACGGGCTGCGTGGCGGGCTTTAAGAATGGCATTTTCAACAAAGGTGACCGCCGGTTCTTCGGCTTCACCCACGCCCAGTTCGCCCTGGGCAACGGGCGCCAGCCCCAATGGGGCCAGAAGATCATTGAATTCTGCAATTTTGCCAGGGTTGTTGCTGGCAATAACCAGTGTCTGGGGCATTGAAGGCTCAGTTGTTAAAGGCTTAGTCGTTAAACAGGGCGTGGGAAAATCGTATCGGCAGTTCCTGGTCGTGACCCGTTGGGCGCGCAGTAACATTGAACGTCAGCAATTCAGCAGTGCCATACTGGTACTCGGCAATGAAGTATACCGCGCTGCCTTCCTGTATGCGGCGAAATGCCAGAAAGCGAACTTGCTGGATGTCGTTGGTAACTTGGCCCTCTACCTGGCCCGCTACCGGCGACAAGGTTCCGTCGGCGTTGGTTTGCAGAATGGCAACGTTCACAATGCCGATGCTTTTACTGCGCTGCAGGTTGTTTTCTTTCGCTATTTCCGGTGTCAGGAATGTGCTGGGCAGCACGCTCCAGGAAACGGTGTATTCACCGAAGTTCTTACTGTCGGCCTGGGCCAGGCCGGCGCAGCACAGCAGCACCAGCGCAAACGCCGAGCGCATAAAAACCGAGTGTTTGGCAATCATCATTGTGAATTCTCCCTGGTGATGCGGTAAATCGCGATTTCGCCCAGCAGGTTTGGCCACAAACGGGCCACCCAGCTGTTCTGATGCTGGCCGTCTACAACCTTGCGGCTGGTGATGCGTATGCTTTTCTGGCGGCACAGAGCTTCAAAGTCCTGGAACGTACACAGCCGTATGTTGGGGGTGTTATACCACTTATACGGAAGCGCTTCGGATTCGGGCATGCGCCCGCTCAACGCCAATCCCCAACGCAGGCGCCAATGGGCAAAGTTGGGAAAGGTAACTATGCCCTCGTTGCCCAGACGCAGCATTTCGTCCAGTACTTTGTCGGGCCGGCGTACCGCTTGCAGGGCCTGAGTCATCAGCACGACATCGAAACTGTTGTCGTCAAAGTTGGCCAGCCCCTGGGTGTCGAGGTTCTGTTCTATCACTGATACGCCGCGGCTCACACAGTGTGTGATATGCGCCGGATTGATTTCCAGGCCGTAGCCGCTTGCGCCGCGTTCACGCTGCAGAAAATCGAGCAGCGTGCCGTCACCGCAGCCCAGGTCCAATACGTGATGGCCGGGTTTTATCCACTGTTGGATAATTTCAAGATCGGCTCTCATGCTCCAACCTCCCGCGCGACACGGTCCAGATAGGCGGTAAATACATCGGTATAACGTGGCGTGGGAATCAGAAACCCGTCGTGGCCCCAGGGTGCGTCAATTTCAGCGTAACTGACTTTGCGTCGTGCGCCGATCATGGCTCTAACCAACTCTTCAGAGCGCTCTGGTGCAAAGCGCCAGTCGGTGCTGAAAGACAACACCAGGAATTCGCAGCTTGCGCCCTGCAGGGCATTGGCCAGGTCGCCGTCGAATTCGTAGGCGGGGTCGAAGTAATCCAGGGCTTTGGTCATCAGCAGATAAGTGTTGGCATCGAAGGATTCGGAAAAGCGTTCGCCCTGATAGCGCAGATAGCTTTCTACCTGAAATTCCGCGTCGTAGCCGAATTTGTAAGCTTTTTCGCGCAGCTCGCGGCCAAATTTCTCACCCATAGAGGCATCAGACAAGTAGGTAATGTGGCCCACCATGCGCGCGAGCATCAAACCGCGCCGGGGTAGTGTGAGATTGTCGCTGTAGCGCCCGGAGTGAAACTCCGGGTCACTGGTAATGGCCTGGCGCGCTACCTCGTTAAAGGCAATGTTCTGAGCGCTCAGGCGCGGCGTTGACGCGATAACCGCCGCGTGGCGTATGCGCTCGGGATAGGTAAGGCTCCATTGCAGTGCTTGCATGCCGCCCAGCGATCCGCCCACCACCGCCGCCCAGCATTCTATGCCGAGCTTGTCGGCCAGCCGCGCCTGGCTGTTAACCCAGTCAGTTACCGTGACAACTGGAAAGTCCGGGCCATACAGTGAGCCCGTGTCCGGGTTGGTGCTGCTGGGGCCGGTGCTGCCGTGGCACCCTCCCAGATTGTTAAGGCTCACCACAAAAAAACGGCGGGTATCAATGGGCTTGCCAGGGCCAATACAACTGTCCCACCAGCCTGCTTTGCGTTCGTCGGCGCTGTGATAACCGGCGGCGTGATGGTGGCCGCTGAGGGCATGACAAACCAAAATTGCATTGCTGGCGCTGGCATTCAGTTCGCCATAGGTTTCCACTACCAGCTCATAGCGGTTCAGCACCTTGCCGCAAGCAAGCTCCAGCGGTGTATCAAAATGGTAGGTCTGCGGGGTAACAAGCCCAACAGAATCTGCGGGCAATGGATCTGGCATTGGCGCGATGACTTCCTGGCTGGAATCGAGAAATACGGATGCGCCACAGAGGAACGGCGCTCAAGCGTTTTAGTGTAAAGGCGGCAGCAGCGAGCTGCAACTGCCGCCGGGATTGGCACGGTCCAGCTCCAGCTCCAGCATTTGCTCGTCGAAGCCCAACATGCGTGCGGAGGCAGGTGTGACGCTTTTTACCCGCGCCACTTCTTCTAATATCTGACGCATTTGGTCCGGGTTTTCCGGGTCTAGCTGATGCTTTAACCAGCGCTCGGGCTGGGCGCGCAGCTGCTGCAATGAAAGTTCACCCACGCGGGTTTCTATGGGCAATAGCAGTAAATAGTTTTCCTGACGGATGCGGTCAAAAAATAGCTCGGTAGGGCACATAGTGGTGCGCCCAGCATGCGCTGACCGAAGTCGGAAAAGAACAGAGCGTTGATGAGCTCTGTTTTACCGCGGGAATATTCGCCGACAAAAGCGATGGTCAGCTCGTCTTCCACCAGAAGCCGCAGGCCTTCGTGAATACGCTCACTGATGTCGTCAGAATAAAGCCGGTTATCCTGCAGCCACAAACGATAGCGGCCGATCTGCCGAATCAGCTCTTTTTTCCAACTGTGATAAATTTCTACCTGGTGAGACAGAGCCCCATGAGGTGTCATCGCAGAGTCCTTGAGCATGTTCGAGCCGCACCGGAACGAAAGGCGAAGAGCCGTGGCGCATGAGTTTTAATGGTACTACTGACACGGGCAAAATATGTAGCCCATCAAGCGACATTCTATTTTGAAAAAATGATTAAGTCGGTAGTAATAGAGCGTTAAAAATAAAAAAGCCCGATAAATCAACAGATTGATTCAGCGGGCCGGTGTGGCGTTGCGGTTTTTTTGATTGTTATGAAATGTAATTATGAGACTTAGGTTACATTCCTGCTAGCAGCGCCGGCATGCCGGTGGCTACCTTCATGTGATCAATCATCACGGTAATAACCTGCAGTATCAGAAATACAATAATGGGTGACAGGTCCAGGCCGCCCAGTGATGGCACCACTTTGCGCACCGGACGCATGACCGGTTCGGTAATCTGAGCCACCAGCTGAATCGCCGGGTGGCTGCTGCCGGGTGCGATCCAGCTGATAACCACCACGGCAATCACCGCCCAGAAATACAGAGATGCTACCAGTCCCGCCACGTTCAGCACCGACCAGGACAACAGCCACGCCGGATTGAACAGCGCTGCGCCGGCGTCATATAGCAGCAATACCAAGGTAAAGGTGATAGCTTGAATCAGTATGGCCAGCACGATAGCCGCGCCATCAATACCGCCCCAGCCAGGAACAAGCTTGCGCACAACGCGCAGGGGAGGATTGGTGACCTTCACCACGAACTGCGAAATAGGATTGTAAAAATCGGCTCGCGCCAGCTGCAGCAAAAACCTCAGCAGTACCAAGGTCATATAGAACGACGAGGCGATCGACAAAATTGTGAGCAGAATCTTCGGCAGCATCAGCGGGTGTCTCCGTTTGCTATGGTTATTTACCGGCCAGTTCTTTGGCCATTTCCTGGGAGCGGGTATAGGCTGCTGAGTAGGCTTTTTGCACCAGTTCGCGCAAACCGCCTTGCTCGAAAGTATTCACCGCCTGCTCGGTAGTGCCACCGGGTGACATCACATTACATTTGAGTTGCGCCGGTTTCAGGTCACTGCGAGCCGCCATTTCTGCGGCACCTGCCATGGTTTGGATGGCCAGTTCGCGAGCTGTTTCTGCTGCCATGCCAGCGTTAGTGGCGGCTTCTTCCAGAGCTTCCAGCATTAGGAAAAAATAGGCAGGGCCACTGCCAGACAGCGCGGTTACCGCGTGTAGTTGTTCTTCCTGCTGCACCCAGTTGGCAGAACCTACGCTGTCAAAAATAGCCGTAACGTCATTTTTCTGCTGTTCGCTGACCCACGAGTTGGCAAACAGGCCGGCGGCACCTTTACCCACCAGTGACGGCGTATTGGGCATTACCCGCACCATGGGCACGCCACCGCCAAGCCATCCGTCGATCGTGTCGGCGGTCAGGCCTGCTGCAATTGAGACCATCAGTGGCCGGGTATTGCGCACCACCGCGGCAATGTCTTCACACACGCTGGCCATTACCTGCGGCTTTACCGCCAGTATAACAATGTCAGACTGCTGGGCGCAGTAGCGGTTGTCGGTGGTTACGCTGATGCCGAAACGCTTGCGCAAGCCTTGCAGATGCTCGTCGTCTGGGGCGCTGACCCAAATTTCGCCGGCTTTATAGCCGTTATCCAGCATGCCGCCAATAATGGCGCTCGCCATATTACCGGCACCAATAAATGAAATGGTCGGTGATTTGCTCAAAATTCACTCCAGGGTTTGACCCAATCGGAAAAATGGTTGTGCCTGTTGCGGATCATAACAGGAACCGATGTTTTCAGCTCTTTTGCTGGCGTGGACCAAACACAGCCGTGCCTACTCTTACCCAAGTTGAGCCTTCGCCAATGGCCAGCTCCAGATCGTCAGACATGCCCATAGACAATGTGTCCAGCGGCCCGGCGCCGGGCTGGTCCTGGCGCAACTGGATCAAGGCATTGTTCATGGCCCGAAAGCTTTCGCGCAATGCAGCTTCTCCGCGCTCTGGGTCCGGAATCGCCATAAGCCCGCGCAATGTCAGTTGCGGTAGTTCGGCAATCGCGGCTACCAGCGCTGGCAGTTCGTCCAGCGAGCAGCCGGATTTGCTGGGCTCATTATCAACATTAACCTGCAGGCAAATATTCAACGGCGGCAAGGCCGTGTCGCGCTGGTCGTTCAGGCGGCGGGCTATTTTCAGGCGTTCAACACTGTGTACCCAACAAAACGCCGCCGCTATTTGTGCGGTTTTATTGGATTGAATCGGCCCTATGAAATGCCAGCGTAACTCCGGCATATCCTGCAGGTTCGCTATTTTGTCCAGAGCCTCTTGCAGATAGTTTTCACCGAAATCCTGCTGGCCTGCTGCTGCTTCGCGCAACTCGTCCGCCTGGCGGGTTTTGCTAACCGCCAACAAGCGCACAGAACGGGGCTTTCGGCCCGATTGTAGTGTTGCTTTTTCGATGCGCTGGGTTACGCTCTTGATGTTGTCTGCTATGCTGCTCATGGTGTGAAATCGCTCTGCTTGTACAGCTTCAGGTAGCGTTACACGTTACCCGCAGGTCACTGAAATGCCAAGTGATCACCGGTCTTGATGTGCCGGTTACGGCAGCCGGCGAAAAAGAAAAACTCCCGGGGAACTCTATGGATATTACCGAACTGCTTGCCTTCTCGGCGAAACAGGGCGCGTCAGACTTGCACCTTTCTGCTGGCTTGCCGCCGATGATTCGTGTGGACGGTGATGTACGCCGTATCAACCTGCCTCCTTTGCCACATAAGGAAGTGCACGGGCTGATTTACGACATTATGAATGACAAGCAGCGCAAAGACTACGAAGAGTTCCTGGAAACCGACTTCTCGTTCGAAGTGGCCGGGGTTGCCCGCTTCCGGGTTAACGCCTTTAACCAGAATCGCGGTTCCGGTGCGGTGTTCCGGACCATTCCCTCGAAAGTGCTGACCATGGAAGACCTGGGCATGGGCCAGGTGTTCAAAGACATTTGCGCGGTGCCACGGGGGTTGGTTCTGGTAACCGGGCCCACCGGTTCTGGCAAGTCCACCACGCTGGCGGCCATGGTAGACCACATCAACGACCACCGTTACGAACACATATTGACCATTGAAGATCCCATTGAGTTCGTGCACGAATCCAAAAAGTGCCTGGTTAACCAGCGCGAAGTGCACCGCGACACCCTGGGCTTTAATGAAGCACTGCGCTCGGCGCTGCGGGAAGACCCGGACATTATTCTGGTGGGCGAGCTGCGTGACCTTGAAACGATTCGTCTGGCGCTGACTGCAGCTGAAACCGGCCATTTAGTATTCGGCACCCTGCACACCACCTCGGCGGCAAAAACCATTGACCGGGTGGTTGACGTGTTTCCGGCCCAGGAAAAATCCATGGTACGGGCGATGCTGTCTGAATCTTTACAGGCGGTTATCTCGCAAAACCTGATGAAGAAAATGGGCGGCGGGCGTATTGCTGCCCACGAAATCATGATTGGCACCTCGGCTATTCGCAACTTGATCCGTGAAGATAAAATCGCGCAGATGTACTCGTCGATACAAACGGGTGGCTCGCTAGGCATGCAGACTCTGGATCAGTGTCTGGAACGCCTGTTGCAAAAGGGTCTTATCTCGCGCGAACAGGCGCGTTTGAAAGCAAAAATGCCCGATGCCTTTTAATCCTGACAGGATCTTCGCCGGCTGATACAAAACGACTCGGGCGCGTGGGCGCGCCCAACAAAAGGTGATGAAAATGGAATTTGAAAAGCTACTGCGGCTGATGGTTGAGAAAGGCGGCTCGGACTTGTTCATTACCGCCGGCGTTGCGCCCAGTATGAAAGTGAACGGCAAGGTGTGGCCTGTCACAAAGACCGCCCTAACACCCGATATGACCCGTGAGATGGTTTACGGTGCCATGAGCGACAAGCAACGCGCCGAGTTTGATGAAAGCCACGAGTGTAACTTCGCCATCAGCGCCCGTGGCATTGGTCGCTTTCGGGTTAGCGCGTTTTTTCAACGCAATCAGTGCGGTATGGTGCTGCGTCGTATTGAAGTAAAGATACCGGAAATCGACGATCTTTCACTGCCCGACATCGTTAAAGAGCTGGCTATGACCAAGCGCGGGCTGATCATGTTTGTCGGCGCCACCGGCACCGGCAAATCCACCTCGTTGGCTGCGATGATTGGCTTCCGCAACCACAACAGCCGTGGCCATATCATTTCTATTGAAGACCCGATTGAGTTTATACACCAACATCAGGGTTGCATTGTGACCCAGCGCGAAGTGGGCATAGATACCGCCAGCTTTGAAGTGGCGCTGAAAAACACGCTGCGCCAGGCGCCAGATGTGATCTTGATTGGTGAGGTGCGAACCCGCCAGACCATGGAATATTCGGTACAGTTCGCCGAAACCGGGCACTTGTGCCTGGCGACTCTGCACGCCAACAACGCCAACCAGGCGCTGGACCGGATTATCCAGTTTTTTCCACCCGAACAGCACGGCCAAATCTGGATGGACCTGTCGCTGAACCTGCGCGCTATTGTTGCGCAGCAACTGGTGCCCACGCCAGACGGCAAGGGCCGGAAAGCGGTTATTGAAGTGCTGATCAATACGCCGCTGGCGGCTGACCTGATTCGCAAAGGCGAAGTGCACAAGCTCAAAGACCTGATGGCCAAATCCAACGAGATTGGCATGCGTACTTTTGATCAGGCGTTGTATGAGCTGTATTCCGAAGGTTCAGTGACTTATGAAGATGCCCTGGCGCATGCCGACGCACCCAACGATTTGCGTTTGATGATAAAGCTTGGAACCGACGCCCAAGGGGTGGACGAGTTGTCGTCTTCGGTGGACAAGCTGACCATTCAGCAGGACTGAAACACTAAGACAAACGTCTCGAAGCATGTGTTATAAGCAATTGATGGCAATTGCAATTGTGACGGCCGTAACCACCTGAGTATACTCCGGCCGTTCATAATCAGGAGACGTCAAAAAAATAAAATCAACCCGTCTTGGCCGTGCTATCCGCCTGACCACTCTGGCTGCCATTGCCGTGCCCGCGACTGTTTTTGCCGGTGGTTTTTCCCTTAACGAGCAGAGCGCCAGCGCGATGGGCGTGGCGAACGCGGGTGCGGCGGCAAACCCGGAGAACGCATCCACGGTGTTCTTTAACCCGGCGGGTATGAGTCAGTTGAAAGGCACCAACCTTTCGTTTGGTGCCGCCGTTTTAGACATTGATGCTGAAGCTAAGGGCGGCAGCACCAGTGCAACTGACGCATTAGGCGATCCCGTTAAGGGCTCGGGCGGTGGCGATATTGCTGACCTGGCGGTGCTGCCCAACTTTTTTATGACTCACGAAGTGAACGATTCTATCGATGTGGGTTTCGGTATCCATGCGCCTTACGGGTTGGCGGCGGACTACGATGACGATTTTGTTGGCCGCTACTTTGCTGACAAAACCGAGCTGACAGCGATTTCTTTTACCCCTTCTATCGCTGTCAATAATGGCAAAGGTCTGTGCCGATCACTTTGAAAGAAGCGGCCAGTGTGCCGCTGGCCATTCCAGAGAGCATTACCGTAGGCGCTCGCCATCAGCTGAATGATTCAGTGACCGTGCTCGCCGGCGCCACTTACGCGCGCTGGAGCCGGTTCGAGGGCCTTGACGTGTTCAGCACGGAAGGCGACGGTGGCCAGATATCTCAGGCTCTTGGGCGTACAGGTGATAAACCGCTCAGTCACGTTACTGAAAAATGGCAGAATACCTGGCAGTTCAACGTGGGTGGAATCTGGCAAGCTACGCCTGCATGGGCGTTCAAAGCGGGCTATGCGTGGGATGAATCGCCGGTCGGCGAATTCGTAACCGCCCGCGTTCCTTCGTCAGACCGCCATTGGCTAACACTGGGTACTCAGTGGAAAGACGCGCAAAGCGGCTGGACGGTGGACGCCGCCATTGGCACCCTGCTGTTTGTGGACGATCCGAAGGTTAACGAATTCGTCTATAAATACGATGCTCCAATTCCAGAGGCCTTTTTTCGACCAGTCATTGAAGACTTTGTAGACAGAATTCCATTTGCCGAAAGGGTCTGGCAGATCTCTCCAGGGCACACCGGTCCGCATTCTGAACAGAATGCTTTCGACTGTTTTGCGCAGACCTGCCTTGTGATACAGACTGAATTGAAGCAATATTTCTCTTAGCTTGGACCACAGCTCCTCTGTGAACATGTATCTGGGCATTGCGGGCTCGTATGATTGTTGTTGTGGAACTTCATTATACGAGCTTGATCTTACTTTTCAAATACTTACGAGCAATTGTCAACAGACCCTAGCACTCAGCGGGCGTTTTTCGTTAGTGGGCCTGATCCCAGTTATCACCCACGCCGGCCTCTACCAGCAAGGGCACAGCGAGTTCCGCAGCGCCCGACATGCGCTTGATCAGTCCTTCGCGCACCGCTTTTACCGCCTCTTCTTTTACTTCGATGATCAGTTCGTCGTGTACCTGCATGGTCATGCGGGCGCTGTCCGGGTATTCGGCCAGCAGCCAGCGCTCCACTTCAATCATCGCGAGCTTGATAATGTCGGCAGCGGTACCCTGCATGGGCGCATTAATCGCGGTGCGCTCGGCGGCCTGCTGCAGTTGCTTGTTGCGGGCGTTGATCTCGGGCAGGTACAAGCGCCGGCCAAACAGAGTTTCCACGTAGCCGTCTTCGTGGGCCTGTTTGCGAATGTTGTCCATGTATGTCAGTACGCCGGGGTAACGCTCAAAGTAGCGGTCGATGTACTGCTGGGCCACTTTACGCTCGACATCCAGCTGCCGCGCCAGGCCAAACGCCGACATGCCGTAAATCAGTCCGAAGTTGATGGCTTTGGCGCTACGCCGCTGGCCGGTGTTCACTTCTTCCAACGTCACCCCGAAAACTTCCGCTGCGGTGGCTTTGTGAATGTCTTCGCCCTTGGCAAACGCGGTTAGCAGGCCTTTGTCTTCCGACAGGTGCGCCATAATGCGCAGTTCAATTTGGGAATAGTCCGCTGCCAGCAGCTTGTAGCCTTTCTCGGCGATAAACGCCTGGCGAATGCGCCGGCCCTGCTCGCTGCGAATGGGTATGTTCTGCAGGTTGGGTTCTGACGACGATAGGCGCCCGGTGGCCGTGACTGCTTGATGGTAAGACGTGTGCACGCGCCCGGTGCGATGGTGGATCAGCTCTGGCAGGGTGTCTGTGTAGGTGGATTTGAGTTTGCTCAGGCTGCGGTGTTCCAACAGCAGCCTTGGCAGTTCGTGGCTGTGGGCCAGTTCCTGCAGCACCGGTTCGGCCGTTGAGGGCGCACCCTTGGGCGTTTTTTTGAGAACTGGCAAGCCCAGCTTTTCATAAAAAATAACCTGCAGCTGTTTTGGCGAGCCCAGGTTGAAGGTCTCCCCGGCGGCTTCATACGCGGCTGTTTCCAGTTCGGCCATGCGTTCAGCCAGTTCCTGGCTGTGCTGGCGCAGTGTGCTGGCGCTGATCAGCGTGCCCCTTTGCTCCATGCGCGACAGCACGGGTACCAAGGGCAAATCAATGTCTTCATACACCGACTGCAGCTTACCGGTGGCGGCCAGTTGCGGGCGCAGTGCCTGATGTAAGCGAAGGGTGATGTCGGCGTCTTCGGCGGCGTAGGGGCCGGCTTTATCAAGCTCCAGCTGGTTGAACGTCAGCTGTTTGGCACCTTTGCCTGCCAGGGATTCAAAGGTTGTGGTTTCCTCGCCCAGATAATGCAGGGCCAGGGCGTCCATATTGTGGCGTGAAGACACCGAGTTCAGCACGTAGGATTGCACCATGGTGTCTTCGGCAATGCCTTCCAGGCAGATGTCGTGGTTGGCCAGCACGTTTTTGTCGTACTTCAGATTTTGCCCGACTTTTTTATGGTCGGGGCTTTCCAGTAGAGGTTTCAGCTGGGCCAGCACCGTGTCGCGGTCCAGCTGTTCGGGCGCGCCCATGTAGTCGTGGCAAAAGGGCACGTAGGCTGCTTCAAACGGTTGCACCGCAAACGACACGCCAACAACCTCTGCAGCCATGTACCGCAGGCTGGTGGTTTCGGTATCAAAGGCAAACAGCTCTGCGGCTTTTAAGCGCTCTACCCATTCATCCAACTCTGCCTGGTTGGTGATGATGCTGTAGTGCTTGTCACGGGGCTGGGCGGGTTCAGCAGGGCTGCTTTGATGCGCGGTGCTATTATCTGACGTGTTCTGATCAGACGTGCTCTGGTCAGCGCTGGGTTGCGTTGCAGCAGGGCCGGTGGTTTGGGGGCCTAAGCTTTCGAGCTCGTTGACCCAGCTGCGCAACTCGTATTCGCGGAACAGCTCCAGCAGTGCGCTGTTGTTCTGCTCGCGTTCCTGCAGATCTTCCAGCCCGAACGCCAGCTCTACATCCAGTTTGATGGTGGCCAGTGTTCGGCTCAGGGGCAGGGTTTCCCTGGCATCCCGCAGGTATTCCCCAACCTTGCCTTTGATGTCATCGGCGTTGGCCATCAGGTTGTCGATGTCCTGGTATTCCTGCAGCCATTTTACCGCGGTTTTCGGGCCGCACTTGTTCACGCCCGGTATGTTATCCACCTTGTCGCCCATCAGCGCCAGATAATCGATGATCTGCGCCGGTGTTACGCCAAACTTTTCTTCAACGCCCGCTGCGTCCATGTGGGTGTTGGTCATGGTGTTGATCAGCGTTACGTGCGCGCTTACCAACTGTGCCATGTCTTTATCGCCCGTGGACACCACCACATCAATGCCCTTACTGGTGGCCTCGTGGGCCAGGGTGCCAATCACGTCATCGGCTTCCACGCCATCTACAATTAGCAACGGCAGGCCCATATGCCTGACAATCTGGTGAATGGGCTCAATCTGCACGGCCAGGTCTTCAGGCATCGGTGGGCGGTTTGCTTTGTAATCTGCGTAAAGGTCGTTGCGGAAGGTTTTGCCTTTGGCATCGAACACCACCACAATTTTGGAACCGGGGAAGTCCAGGTCTAGTCGGCGTATCATGGCAATAACGCCCTTGATGGCCCCGGTTGGGTGGTTTTTGCTGGTCATGAGTGGTGGAAGTGCGTGGTAAGCGCGGAAAAGATAAGAGGAGCCGTCTACAAGAACCACGGGTGGAGTGTGTCGTTCAGTCATAGCTGCCTGTGCCTGCAATCGTATTGAAGCGTGGGTTGCCTTGTGTAACCCTAATAGTAACAAATGCACCGTAAACAAATGGTCAAAAGGGTGTCACGAATATGAAAAGAATCATTTTACCACTTGTGTTGTTGGCCTGGCCGTTAGCAACCGTTGTTGCCCAGGAAACCGGCAATCTGGACGACACCGTTGTAGAAACGCCAAAACAGCCTGTGATTATCTCGGACTATCAGCCGTCTAACGCCGGCACCCAGATTGTTATCCGCAGCGGCGAAAAAGAGGTGTATTACGAGTACCGGGTGAATGGTCAGGTGATGGAAATAAAGGTTGTGCCCCAAGTAGGGCCGGAATACTACCTGGTACCTGCCGATGGTGGCTGGGCCCGTGAAAGTGAATCCGGCATGCTGGTGCCAAGCTGGGTGCTGTTCCGCTGGTAGTTATGAATGCGTCGTTAACCAGGCTGGCAGAATAATTCTTGAACGATTTTTGGTTTTAGTGTGAACACTCTAATTTTTCTCCCTAATCTACACCCATCGATCGAAAACACTTTTGATCAACAAACGCAGCACAGGAGAATTACCATGGGTGTACTTACCACTTATCAGCAACAGCTTCAGGATATGGTCAACAAGGGTATCGACGCCGCTGAAAAGCAGCAGAAGCGTTTGTCTACCAAGCCTTTTGACATGGCTGAAAAACTGGAAGAAAGCGCTCGCACTCACAGCGTCAAATCCCTTCGTAAGAGCTATTACGGCTACAGCGAAAACGTGTTTGACCAATTGCGCGAACTGAACGGCACGGTTGGTGAATTCACCGCCCAACTGATTTCACGCGTTGAAAAGCAAGTAGCTGAAGACGCTGATGTCGTAGAAGAAGGCGCAGTCGATGTTGCTGCAACCGCAGAAGACGTAAAAGCAGCTGTTGAGCCCACAAAATCGGTGCGCAAGAGCAGCCCTAAGAAAGCCAAAGCCGCTCCTGTAGCCGCTGCCAAGGCCGAAACAGCCGAAGACAGCAAAGAAGTAAAAGTGGAAGAAGCCGAGCCGGCCAAAGCTAGCGACGCGAAAACTGAAGAAACGACTTCTGCCTGATTTCGTTCAGCGGCCCGCAAGCTCACCAAGAGCGCGGGCCGATTGAAATCGGCGAATGCCAGTAAAAAGGAAGACTGTTTTAGTCTTCCTTTTTTTTGTCGGTTAATTGCTGCAACCGGCGAATATCTATTTCGTAGATTTCCCGTTGGGTCTGAATGTCTTGGGTCTGGATTTCAATTTCCTGTTCAATATCCAGGATCTGGGTTTCCAGTCGACGAATTTTCTCCAGGGTTGCCTCGGGAATTTTTCGTCCAGAGCGTTCCATGTCGGCGGCGCGGCTTTGTTCGGCGTTCAACTGCCCGGAGATGACCGTAATATTGCCTTTTTTCAGGCTGATCAGCCCTTCCAGCTCGCGAATTTTCCGGTTCATGGCGCTGCGCGCCTGATCTGGGTGACTGAAGCGCTTCAGCAGTTTTCGGTCCTGTTCGCGTTGGAGCTCCAGGGCGTCTTGGCGTTGTTGCTCGGCACTGCGCTCGGCCAGTTCCTGTTCCGTAGGGGCGGGCGCAATAATGGTAACGACACGCCCATTGTTGTTAAGAATGTCATAGCCGCGTTGCGTTGCTTCCTGCGGAATGCTGCTGCCAATGACCACCTGGCCGTTTTCATCCGTATACCGGTACATGCCGGCGTGGGCCGACGTGGCACTGATGGCACTGGTGCCAATCAGGCTGAACATGAGGAGTGAAGCGGTCAGGTGTTTTGCCATTCGTCAAACTCCGTAAGATTCCCGGTAGCGCGTCACCGCATCAGCGTGTTGGCCGAAAGCGGGGTTGCGACTGATGTAGTCCAGTACCTGGTCGAGCCCGATAATGCTGACCACGGGTATGCAGAACTGCTGTTCTACTTCCTGGATGGCAGACAATTTGCCTTTGCCTTTTTCCTGGCGGTCCAGTGCGATCAGTACCCCGGCGGGTTCGGCACCCGCCTGATGGATGATCTCAATTGCTTCGCGAATAGCGGTGCCAGCGGTAATGACATCATCTATAATCAGTACCCTACCGTTCAGTGGCGCACCGACGATGCTTCCGCCTTCACCGTGATCTTTCTTTTCCTTACGGTTAAAGGCAAAAGGTTTATTGTTACCAGCTTCTGCCAACGCCATAGCCGTTACGGTGGCCAACGGGATGCCCTTATAGGCGGGCCCGAAAATAATGTCATAATTCAGAGCACTGCGTTCAATGGCTGCAGCGTAGGCTTGGCTTAACTGTAGAAGATCATTACCGGTATTGAACAGGCCCGCGTTAAAAAAGTAGGGGCTGATGCGACCGGATTTGAGTGTAAATTTGCCAAAACGCAGTACATTGCGCTGTATGGCGAACTCGATGAAATTTTTCTGATAGTCATGCATAGCGCGGCTTCTAGGGCTGTTGGTCTTTAAAATCTGCTTAAAATCGGTATCATACACACAAACCGAATCAGGGAATACGTATGCGGGTAGTATCAATCAGCGTCAACGGTCTTGAACAGGCTGTTGAAAAAGGTTTTTTTGACTGGATAGCAGGGCAAGATGCCGACGTTATCTGCGTTCAGGACCACCGCATGCGCGCCTACGAGGTTGAAGACCGCCAGCTGGTGCCAGAAGGCTACCAAGCCTATTTTATTGACGGCGAAAACAATGAAGATGGCGGTGTTGGAATTTACACCCGTCACTTCCCTAAAGCCATCATGTATGGCTTTGCCAATGAGCAGGCCGACCGCGAAGGTCGGTTTATTCAGGCTGATTTCGACAAGGTGTCCGTAGCCTGCGTGCTGGCGCCCTGCGCCCTTGGCCTGGAAGACGACCCGATTGGTGATGACGACCTGACCGTTCTGGATCATAAAGACGATTTCATGGACGCGTTTGCCGTACACATGCAAAAAACCCTGCGTAAACGCCGGCAATTTATTATGTGTGCCAACCTGCAAAGCGCTCACCACGTCACCGACGCCAGCTCGCGCTATCACAAATTAGACGTATCCGGCTTTTTGCCTCACGAGCGTGCGTGGCTAGACCGCCTGTTCGACGAAATGGGCAGCATTGATGCGTTCCGTGATATTAACAAACAAAGCAATCAGTTTACCTGGTGGCCGGAGTGGGCTTCAGGTTGGCGCAAGCAGTCGGGTATTCGGGTGGATTATCAGATCGCTACGCCGGGTATTCGCAAGACCATTCAAGATGGCTGGATTGATGATGACACCCGTTTTTCTGACCATGCGCCGGTAGTGATGGATTACGACATCGAAATTGGATTTTAGGTTGGCCTTGAACATAGGGGGCGAGGTAGGGGACGGATTTAAAATCCGTCCCCGGTTTGCGCTTTGGGTCGCAGGGGACAGATTTAAAATCCGTCCCCGGTTTGGATCAAATCTCTGGCCCTCGACACCCAGGGTTTTGAGTTAGCCGTTAAGCGCTTCGTTCTGCAGCGCAAATAACTTTTCAATACCCTGTTTTGCCAGTACCAGCATGCTGTCCAGTTCTTCCTGAACGAAAGGCGCGCCTTCTGCCGTGCCCTGAATTTCGATAAAGCCGCCTTTATCCGTCATCACCACGTTCATGTCAGTTTCCGCAACCGAATCTTCCGGGTAGTCCAGATCCACAACCGGTTTGCCTTTGAATACGCCGACGGATACCGCGGCAACCATCTGCTTCAGCGGCGATTTCTTCAGGCGTTTTTGCGCCACCAGGAAATTCAGCGCGTCTACCAGCGCTACGCAGCCACCGGTTATGGCGGCAGTGCGGGTGCCGCCGTCGGCTTGAATGACATCGCAATCGATGGTGATGGTGTGCTCGCCCAGTGCTTTCAGGTCCACCGCAGCGCGCAGGGAGCGGCCAATCAGGCGCTGGATTTCAACCGTGCGGCCACCTTGTTTGCCGCGGGCTGCTTCGCGGCCCATACGGCTATTGGTAGAGCGGGGCAGCATGCCGTATTCCGCGGTAATCCAGCCCTGGCCTTCGCCGCGCAAAAACGGTGGCACCTTGTTTTCCACCGATGCCGTACAAATCACCTTGGTGTCGCCGAACTCGATCAGCACCGAGCCTTCGGCGTGACGGGTGTAGTTGCGGGTAATGCGGATGTCTCTGGGTTGTTCGGGGGTTCTGCCACTGGGTCGCATATAAAAAATTCCTGATGGGTTAATGAGCAGCGTGCCTGGGCTGCAGGCCTGCTTGTACAAATGAATGGGCGCGCAGTATAGCACGGCCGTGCCGGCTTCCGACCCGCCAGACCCAAGCGCTGTGGCGCCGCCGCAGAATCCGCTTACTGTGGTTCGCCGCTCGGCGCTCTAGCCTGATAGACTCTGTAAAAGCTTGGCTGAACAGGCTGATAAACTTATGCCGGAGTGACCATGATTCGAAGTATGACTGCCTTTGCGCGCCAGGAAACTCGTGGAGACTGGGGCGGGCTGACCTGCGAAATCCGCACCGTTAACCATCGCTACCTGGAGCCGTCGTTTCGTTTGCCGGAGTGCCTGCGAGAGCTGGAAAACGATTTTCGCGAACAGCTGCGCAAACAGCTGAAGCGCGGCAAGGTAGACGTGAGCCTTCGTCTGCACGCCAGCGACCAGGCTCAACACAAGTTCGCCATCGACGAGCCGCTAACCAAGGCGCTGAACGACGCGGCCAAACGCATTAGCCGGATTCTGGACAACCCTGCCCACATCAGCGCGCTGGACATATTGCGCTGGCCGGGTGTTATGGCAACGCCCGAGCAGGATTACACCGAGGCCAAAGCCGCCGCGGCCAGCCTGTTTGAGCAAACCATAAACGAACTGGTAGCGGCAAGAACACGCGAAGGCGAGCGCTTGCTGGCTATATTGGAACAGCGTCTGGTCGCCATACACGCCCAAGTAGCTGACGTGCGTGAGCGCATGCCGCAGCTGCTTCAGGCTCAGGAGCAACAGCTGCGCGAGCGTTTTGAAAAAGCCAAAATAGAGCTCGATCCGGAACGCATAGCTCAGGAAATGGTGATGCTGGCGCAAAAAAGCGATGTCGCCGAAGAACTGGATCGGCTGGACGCCCACGTGGCCGAAGTACGCGATACCCTGGCCAGTGAAGACGCCGTCGGCCGACGCCTGGATTTTTTGATGCAAGAGCTGAACCGCGAAGCCAATACCTTAAGCAGCAAAAGCATTGACGCCGGCCTGACCCGCGCCGCGGTGGACCTGAAAGTGTGGATTGAGCAGATGCGGGAGCAGGTTCAGAACATAGAGTGATGTTTCTGGGGGTTGTGGTTAGCAGTAAAGCGAGAGGGGTAAGTCCAGTGTATGACAGTGGAGAATGAACGCATGAGTGCACTGGTTCAATTTGATGATGACTGTGGCGCAGGTGATAGCCGGCACGTTTTTGAGGCCATTGCGGCAGACTTGCTGGATAAAGGCTACAGCATCAAACCCAACGCTGTACCCACAAACCTGTTAAGCGGGCTTTGGCAGCAGCTGCGCAGCATGCCCAGCCACCAGTTTGATCCCGCCGGCGTAGGGCGGCAGCAAGCTCACACGGTTAACAATTTTATTCGAAGCGACGCCATAAGCTGGATAGAGCGCGAAACGGTTGCGGGCGAGGGTTGGCTGAACTGGGCGGCCGAGTTGCAGCAGTTTCTTAATCGCCGTTTGTTTCTCGGTTTATTCTCCTTTGAAAGTCATTTTTCGCACTATGCGCCGGGTGACTTCTATAAAAAGCACCTGGATGCTTTCAAAGGGCAGTCAAACCGGGTGTTGTCGGTGGTGCTGTATCTGAACCCGGACTGGATGCCGGGCGATGGCGGCGAGTTGGCGCTGTATCACAGCGATCAGAGCCATCACGGTGAACGGTGTCAGAACATGCTGAAAGTAACCCCCAGCATGGGCACTCTGGTGGCCTTCCTTAGCGAAGGATTTCCCCACGAAGTCCTCCCTGCCAAGCGCGACCGCTACGCCATAGCCGGTTGGTTTCGGGTGAACACCACCAGCACGGAGTGGGCAGCCCCGCCGGATTAGAACGTCATTGGTTTGCTCTTTAAGCGGTTTTTCCCCGATTACGATTACGCCGGCAGCGTTCAGAGCAGTGCACTACCTGTTCCCAGCAGTTTTGCCACTTTTTACGCCAGTTGAAAGGGCGCCTGCAGGTG
>Ga0307964_1000244_pt1 | contig 32653 bp, 25 predicted proteins | sample OrgLakmetagen596_FD_201823 | JGI IMG/M metagenome (GOLD analysis project Ga0307964, IMG submission 201823) | Saline water microbial communities from Organic Lake, Antarctica - #596 | ecosystem: Environmental > Aquatic > Non-marine Saline and Alkaline > Saline | place: Antarctica: Organic Lake... | reverse complement strand
CAAAGACCATCTACAAAAATGTCCACAAGCTGGCGCCGGGCCACTGGCTGATGACCGATGGCACCGACACAAAACAGGAACAGTACTGGGACGTTTCTTTTGCAACGTCATCAAGTGCCAGCCTGGATGAAATACAGGACAACCTCTACAACCTGATTGATGATGCCGTTCGCCTGCGCATGATCAGCGATGTGCCCCTGGGGGCCTTTCTGAGCGGCGGTATCGATTCGAGTGCTGTGGTGGGGTTAATGGCAGGCCACACCCGTAAGCCAGTAACCACCTGCGCTATCGGCTTCGATTCAAAACGGTTTGATGAAGTGCACTGGGCCAAAAAAGTGGCCGAGCAGTTTAAAACCGATCATCACGAGTTTACGGTAAAGGGAAACGTTGCAGACAGCCTGGTCGACATTGCCCGATACTTCGATGAGCCCTTTGCTGACCCGTCTTTTGTACCCACGTATTTCGTATCACAGCTGGCCCGCCAAAAAGTCACTGTAGCGCTGGCCGGCGACGGCGGCGATGAAAACTTTGCCGGTTACAGCAAATATTACACAGACCATGTTGAGAACCGGTTACGGGGCATGTTCCCCGCTGCGCTGCGCCACAACCTCTTCCCCGGGCTTGCCCGCCTGGCAGGAATGGTAAACAGCGGGCCTGCCAGAAAAGCCAGATCGCTTTTGGGAACACTGGCGCTGGAGCCAGACGAAGCTTTTTTTGTAACCAATAGCTTCTTTCGAAAAGATGTGTGGAATGATCTGGTGACGGGCGAACTGAAACGGGAAACCGAAGATTATGATCCGGCGGAAATCACCCGCGCACACTACAACAAAGCAGATACAGACGATCACCTTTCCCGCATTCTGTACACCGACATCAAAACTTACCTTCCCGGAGACATTCTGGTGAAAGTAGACCGAATGAGTATGGCAAACTCACTCGAAACCCGGGCGCCGCTGCTGGATTACCGGGTTGTAGAGTACGCAGCGCAAATACCGGCGGCACTGAAACTGCATGGCAAAGAAAAGAAGTACGTCCTGAAAAAAGCGTTTGAACGCATGCTGCCGCAGGACATACTTTACCGGAAGAAAATGGGTTTCTCTGTGCCACTGGCCCAGTGGTTAAGGCACGAGCTTAAGCCGATCGTTGAGAACACGCTGCTAGCGAGCAACAGCGGCGTCTCTAATTTCTTCGATCCTTTAGGTATCCGTAAGCTCTGGCAAAGCCACTTAGCAGGCGACGATCAGTTTACTCAGGAGCTTTGGTCGTTACTGGCTTTTGAGCTCTGGTGGCAGCAGTATCAGGTGAACGCATAATGAGAGACAAGTGCGATGCACTAGCATTTTTGATCCGTACGCCGCTGCCAGTTTTGAATTTAGCCTTAAACACTGGCACCAATTGTCAGGCTATTTTTCTTTTCTTAATCAATAATGGTTTTAGTGAAGAAAAGTCAAAAAATACAATATTCACAGAGCGATTTCCCTTCGGGATCATGGTTAAAAAGTACGCTCGAGTTTATTGTTTCAACAAAGTTGAAGCTGATGTCTAAGTTTGCCCTATTTTTTCTTATGATTTTTTTCGGCGGTATTATTAGCGCCTTTTTGCTCACGCCTGCCGCATCATTTATCGTTTACCAAATTGTTTATTTTCTAAATCCTGATATTCGTTGGTGGTCTGCGAGTATTCCTGGAATCCGGTACTCTCTAATCTCCGTCCTAGTAATGATTTTTGTCTTAATATCACACTATAAGAGTTTTTCTTTAGTTGCGCCTTGGAAAGAGCAATCAGTGTTCAAGTGGATGATTGCGTTACTTATCTATTACTTTATCGGCCTCAGTTTTGCAATCGTTCCTGTCATGCATGAGCGATTCGCTATTGAATTTGCAAAGCTCATTTTGATCATGCTGATTGCTTACAAAATTGTGCATACTGAAAAGGCCCTTGACGCGTGTCTTTGGGCCTATGTTATAGGTGTTACATATATAGGTTATATGGCCCGCGAAGTTGGTCGTGATGGCCAAGGTCGCGTTGAAGGCATAGGAATGGTCGACACCGGCGGCGACAGCAATTCAACGGCTGCGGCTATGGTGCCAGCGTTGATAATACTGATGTATCTTGCTTGGCTAGGGAATAAAAAAACCAAACTACTTGCAGCTTTTTGTGGTGCATTTATTGCAAACGGAATCGTGTTGATAAACAGCCGAGGTGCATTTCTTGGAGCCTTGGTCGGAAGTTTGTTCTTTCTTATTTATATGCTATTTTCAAGATATCAACGTAAAGGTCAACGAGCTACTGCGATATTTATAATATTGGCAGCTCTCGGAGGTACAGCCTACGTCGCAGATGATCTATTTTGGACACGGATGCAAACAATTCAGCAAGTCGAAGACGGTTCGGCGAGCGGTTCTCACCGGATTGAATTTTGGCTAGCAACGTTTGATCTATTGAAAGATCATCCATTGGGTGTTGGGGTGCAAGGTTACGTTGAATTGAGCCCAAATTATCTGCCAGAGCACTATTTTGAGGGCCGTAAGGTGGGTAAAGCTGTTCATTCGATGTGGTTTCAGATGCTGGCTGAGCTTGGGTATATTGGACTGTTTCTATTGCTCGCACTCCTAGTATCGACTTTGAGGCTGTCCAAGCGTACAAAACAAAATATTCTAAAAGGCGGTGATTATAATGCTTATTTTAAAGTGCTGGCGTTGGAAGGCGCATTAATAAGTTTTTTAGTGGCGGGAAGCTTTATCGATCGTGCTAGAGCGGAAGTACTCTATTGGTTAATTCTATTTATTGCGGTAGCGGCCAACATCTATTTATTTCGAGATTCTAAACAGAAAAATGCCGAATTATCAAAGCCAGCAGCGCAGGAATTAAAGCGTTATGAATGATTTAGTTTCTGTTATCGTGCCAGTCTATAATCGTGCTCACCTAGTTGCAGAAACTATTGACAGTATTCTGTTACAGACTTATCGACATCTTGAAATTATTTTGATTAATGATGGCTCAAGTGATAATTCCCTTTCGGTAATAAAAGAATACGAAAAGTGTTTTCCTGAAAAAATCCGGGTGATAGACCAGAAGAACCAGGGGCAGATTGTTGCAAGGAATAACGGAATCAAAGAAGCTCACGGTAAATACATTGCATTTCTGGACAGCGACGATCTTTGGCTACCGAGCAAGCTCGAGCAGCAGATACCTTTGTTTGGTCAGGGTGTTGGCCTGGTTTATGGCGGTGTAGAGTTTATCAATGAGAGCGGAGAAACGACCGATTTTGACCCCTGTGATCCTTCCGTTCAGGGTAATATTTATCCGCAGTTGCTGGTAAAAAACCGCATGACAGGTGGGTCCGTAGTGGTTCTGGCTGAGGCTCTGGCGAAGGTCGGATTGTTCGATCCGGAGTTCAGGGCGGCGGAAAACTGGGATCTTTGGCTGCGAATCTGCAAAGAGTATCAAGCCAGGCTTGTAAACAAGCCTGTAGTGAAGTATCGATTGCATCAGAATAATATGTCGAAGGATGTGATGTTAATGCAGGATGCGAAACGGCAGATTATGTCAAAACACTGCGACATACATTCGCCAGACAAGCTTATTGCACGTTATTCCAGGCTGGCGGAAGCTGACCTTTTCTACAAGTTAGGTGTCGATTGCTTTTCACGGGAACAGTTTGGAAAGGCCATTCGAAATTTTTTGCAAGTAATGAAAATTTCGCCGTTTTACGAAGACACGCCAATAAGACTGTTAAGAAGCTTACTGGGTAGCAACGGTAATCGTATGCTCCGAAAATTCAAGAATGCACGATGATGCTTCCTCGGCTTCATTCGTTTATTTCAAGGCTAACTTTGATAACTCTGTCAGGTGGATATAAGTGCCTAGTATAAAACAGGCCATCTTATATTCTTCTTTAGGGCGATATTTGCTCATGGCCATTGGTCTAGCGAGCTCCATGGTCACCGCCCGGTTACTCTCGCCGGATGAGATCGGTACCTTTGCCATTGCAAGTTCAGTTGTAATGATAATGGCCGAATTCCGGATTCTGGGAGCGAATGCTTACCTGGTCCGGCAGGCTGAATTGACGACAGAGAAAATCCGCTCAGCTTACGGCCTCACGATATTGGTTTCCTGGGGAATGGGCGTCGGGCTTGCTGCGGCTTCTTGGCCGCTGGCCAACTTTTTTGAGATAGATGGCCTGGCTTTTATTTTTCTCATCCTCGCTGTCTCTTTTCTTTTGGCACCTTACATCAGCATACCGGATGCTTTATTAGTCAGGGATTACCGTTTCAGGGCGATCGCCACTATTAATGTAACTTCATCAGTGATTCAGTTTGCGCTGGTGGTAGTGCTCATTAAACAAGGTTTCAGTTTTTACTCCCTGGCCATCGGGCAGGCCATTTCAATTTTTGTAAAGTTCGTGCTAAGCCTCTATTTCACCCGTGATATAAAAGTGTACAAACCAAGGTTTACCGGAATTAAGGAGATCGCAAAACTTGGTATCTTTGTCTCGGTAGGCCATGTGCTGCGCAAAGCACAGGAGACTTTTCCAGATATGCTTATTGGCAAGTTGGGTAGCCCTACACAGGTGGGGTTTTTCTCCCGCGGGCTCGGTTTTACAGTATTTATTTCAACTCTGTTGCTCTCTGGCATTGCTCCGGTTGTATTACCTTATTTCTCCGGAATAAAAAACAAGGGCGAAGACGTGGTGGCGGCATACCAGCATGTCTCACAGTTAGTTGCCGGTTTGGCTTGGCCCGTTCTTGCAGTAGCCAGCGTCGCAAGCCTTCCAGCCATCCGGCTAATGTTCGGCGACCAGTGGGATCAGGCTGCGCCCATTGCCGCAGTGGCAGCTTTTTGGGCGATTCTGCGTTCTGCCCATGTAATGGCGCCCAACGCATTGGTCGCAGTGGGTAAAGAGGGCTCGATGCTTGTGAAAGAAGTATTGGTTTTTGCTGTGTTTCTAGTGGCGACGACCATCGCTTACTTACAGTTTGGTTCAATGGGTGTTGCTTACGCCTTCGTGTTCGCTGGCTTGACCGATTTCTTGGTGTCTTCTTGGTTCATGAAGCGCAAAGTGGGTGTGAATTTCCTGTCCTACTGCGCCGGCATGTTCAGTAGTGCTCTTGTGGCAGTGATTTGCTGGAGTGCCGCCAGTGTGTTGGATTGGCATATATCTTTTGAAGACGCATCTCCTCTCATCGTCTTGCTGTACATTACCGGTGTGTTACCACCAGTCTGGCTGGTCTCCATTTTTCTGTTAAAACACCCGTTGGTGGATCAAATAAGGGCCATCTATAACAAGCTTCTAGCCAAGGCTTGATGATCGTCCACTCACACGGGCTGATTTTTCAGTAAAACCGATTAAAAATAACTGGAATCAGCTGCCAATGTAGGCGTCCGGATTATTTGTGTACTGTTTCAGTAGGTGCAAGAGTTTCAATCGATAGGGTTGGCGCTTTTCCGCTCTGCTCCACGAACCGAGACGAAGTAACAAGTGAAAGAGAAATAGGGCCTGAATCGTTTTCTGGTTGAAGGAATGCCGGCACTTCATAGGCTGGACGCAGGCCGCGAGTTCAATGGCCACGCTCGACTTTACTCTTCCAGGGGCCAGAGTATTTAGGGAAAGTGCGAGTGTAAACTCATCGTATAACGGCATAACTGTTATCCCAAAATCCTCAAGGTCAATGACTGAGATCTTATTCACCTCGAAGAGCAGATTGTTCAGACTAAAGTCTCCATGCTGAAAGATGCTGGCCCACGCACCCAGTTGGTCGAGTTCGTCAGCCATTGAATCAGTAAAAGCGGTCAACGGATATGCAGGCTCTTTATCTGTCCCGAGAAAGTCTCGGTAGACTGATCGCAGCGCATCGCCTAAGTGTATCGAGGTCGTCCATTCAGGAACCGATGCGACACCTTCATGAAACTGACGCAAAGCCTCTATGGCTCTGGTTCGTAAGGTTGTCCACTGTTCCGGCGTGTCTACGGTCTGTGGCAGTTGAAACCATGGCTTACCACTGGCACCTCGTTGAACGGAGTACATGGCGCCATTTTGCTCATATAGACCAATGGTTTCAGGCACTAGCGCTTTGTTCACCTGGTGTAGACGAAGGCTGAGATCGTGGATGCGCCTACTGCTTTTTGAGTTTGATAGGCGAACCACAAAGCACGGGGTATCAGATTGACCTGAAAAAATCAGGTAAACTGGATTTGTTGTAGAAATGCACGCGATCGAAATACTTTCTGTAACTGGCAACTGCCCGACAATTTTTTGGATAAGAGCTTCAATTTCAAGCATCAGAAATTTTCCCGAATTACGAAAGCCACACCGCCCAGTAATGGATTAATTTTGGTTAGTCGGGCTATAGCTAATCTTAGATAGCCGTTAAGCCCACTTGGAACCCCAGGGAGTATGTTCGCCATAACGTACACCTCTGCATAGGACTGCATCTCAAAAATGACCACCGGTTGCTCGATTATTGGATATATTCCATAAATCTTCGTTGTAAAATGGCGTTTTCTCGCAAAAGAAATGCCGAGAAAACGAATTTTGGCAACTGTGGTGAGTATGCGCAGTAACTTGAGCAGCCCGTTGTTCCCGTTCTCTAATGTGAAAATAATGCAAGTCGGCTCCATGGGGCCAACAGCCCGGTTCGCTATTTTTCTTAACGACCGAATTTCCTTCAGACTACTATTATAAGTGGGAGTGATCCCGATGCATGTCTTGATATAATCCATTACGATAAAGTCCGAGTAGTATACCTAGTTGATGCTTTTGAAGATTATTCTCAGTAGATTTTACACGACCATTTGTTACCCGTCATCAGCATTTTGTGTCGGCGCGCGCGCGTGAGGACAAAAATTAAGCGTAGGGGTTAATAAAACGTAAAAAAATATAGAATTTTTATGGTGGCTTAAGTAAAATTATGGTCGCCCTGTAAAAGCATAAAGAACTAAATCAGATAAGTCAGTAATTTTTTTATAAATTAGGATTATTAGGTATGAGTGGATGCTTAGGGAAAATGTTATTTTTATGATAAAAATGTTTTAAAACCCCTGATTCTCTAATTAATTATATTTTTTTGAAAATAGAATGCATTTTATATTAGAAGTGAGATCAGGTGTTGTCATCAATTACTTGATTCAGTTCGTTCCGAGAAGTCATCGTATAGTGGTGAAGTAGAACTGAACAATTCATCACGTGTAACTATTTTTATTGAAGTAAATGCTTTCAATGAATAGAATTACGGTTGACACTTTATTTAAGTTTTATGTGACAAGCTTATTCTGTGTTGAAGATATGCATATTATAACTTTCAAAGGTAGGTTTCTTATGACAGGGGAAAGCTTGGATTTAGCAATTATTATACAGTCTGACGCTTATGGAGGTACTGAGCGCCATACTCTTGATTTTTTTTCTCATATTGATGACGTTGGATTTAAAACTGAATTTTTATATTGCGGTAAAGGATTTGATGGTCATATTCCTGAAAGTTATTCGTCTATAAAAATTTCAAAAGTTGATTCCCAAGTACGAAATATTACTCTCAAAGACATGATGCTTTGGCGCACAAGCTTTAAAAAGCACCACGCTAAGCGAGCTTTATTTGTAAAACCGTCTTATTTCTCAGTGGATTTAAAATTTTTGTTATTACTTCGCTTTTGTTATAAGGAGTTAATTGTTATTGAGCATTCGTTACCTCCAAAGCGCCCACCTTTAGAGCGTATTGGATTTATACCGAAAATCGGGTTTTGGCGACTAAAAAACGAATTGCTGAGGTACTGCTTCTCTAAGCTTGTTGATAAAGTGATAACAGTATCCGAACGCGCAAGAAATGAATCAAATGCACATACTTACTATAAAGATATAAACGTTTGCGGTAACGGAATAAATATAGACTTCTGGGCGCGTGATACGACGAAAGGTAATGAATTTCGCTCAAAAAATGGTATCCAGTCAAACTTGCATCTGTTTGGCTGTGTTGGAAATTTATTCACGGTAAAATCTTTTCATGTTGCAATTCGGGCCTTAAGTCTAGTTAGTGAAAAAAATAAAAACAGATGTGCTCTGTGCATCGTAGGGGTAGGTCCTGAGTACAAAAACTTAAAGGAGCTTGCGATAAGACTAGACGTCAAAAATGTTTTTTTTGTCGGTAAGCAAATCGACATGGTAGCAGTTTATTCAGCAATGCAAACACTACTTATTACCAGCATATCTGAGTCCGCACCTCTTGCATTACTTGAAGCAACTGTCTGCAATTGCGATGTTCTTTCGTCCGACGTGGGTAATTGTGCTGAAGTGATAAAAGAGATGAATAATGGTGTTATTATAAACTCACATGAACCCGAAGTTTGGGCCAAGATAATAGAGGATTACTTGAATGAGAATAGGTGTAAAGATGAAGTCCTGCAGCTCTCGCGTGAATCGAGATTTAAACAAAAATATGATACCAAAAAAACAATGAGTAATTTGATAAACACTATAATGGAGAAAAAATAGTGTGTAAGTAGTCGATCGTTGATTAACATCGAATTTGGAGGTCTGTATTACTGTCAATGAACTTAAGGGTTGTTAGCTTATATGCTGGCTTTTTTAAAAGTCGTGAAGTTATCGTGATTGAGAAAGATTTATACCAAGATTAGTAATTTTAATTGTGATTGTACCAATATACAACCGAAGCCTGCACGACACTGCGGTTCTGCGGAGGCAACAACTTCTTCAACACGGCGGTTTTAAGTTCCTCGGAATAACGTGGCATGACTGCTCTCATATCGCCCAATTTGATATGAATTTAAGAAAAATCGCCTACTGGACGACTAGGCTGACAGATGGTGTACCGCCGGGGCCCTGGTTCCCTGCAAATTTTAAGATACATTTCCGGATTAACGTTGGACGATAGAGGTTGAAGAGCCTCGCTAAGCTTCCACAGCTTATTTTCGATATCGTCAATTGAATCCTGGCCATTAAAAAAATAGATTTTTGTGAACTGAAGTCGTTGAAGCTACAAAATATTACTGACGTAAAACAAAATATTACTGACGTAAAACAAAATTTGACGAGAACTGAGTGGATATTTACGCATACCCAGACTATGATTTATATACAAATGCAGATTTATCAAAATAATGTAATTTTAGTGTACATATTAGATAACTGCAATCATTTTATGATGAAAATCAGTCGCCTATAGGTGGTATTTCCGTCATCTTTTCAGGAAGATAAGTAGTGAGTGAGGGTGATCATCTCAATATGGGCGTGGTCGTGTTCAAAAATTTACTCAATCGGCGCAAATGTTTAGCAAGCGCCCATCAAAAAAAAGGTGTGGCCCGTGCAGGCAGATAAAAAATTCTTGGTCGTTTGTATCGCTGCTCTGATAACTGCTGGCTGTAGTAGTTTGACGTCGCGCGATATTGACTCATTACCAGCTACAGCCTCGTTACCCGCTGAAAGCCAGCAGGGACAAGTCGATATTTGGTTTTACGATAACGTTAGAGTTTCCTCTGTTGACCAACTGGACAGTCTCGCCCGCTACCCAGATAATCCTGATTCAATAGTACAAGTAAGCAAGTTGGAGATGCCGGGCTCTCGAGGCGATCGTTACGCTAGCTTGGTTCGGGGCTACATCACGCCGCCTGCAGACGGCCAGTATCGATTTTTTTTGAGCAGCGATGATGATTCTCAATTTTTTTTAAGCAGTTCTGAATCTCCTGCAGAGGCCCTAATAGTTGCGACTGTGCCGAGCTGGACTCAAAGCGGAAATTTCACAAAGTACGGTTCGCAAATGTCCGGTAATTTTACATTGTCAGCCAACGTTCGATATTATTTTGAAATTCGACATCGCGAGGGTGGTGGCGGTGACCACTTCGCTGTGGCTTGGGAGGGTCCAGGATTCACTCAAACAGTGATCGGCGGCCAAAACCTCTCGTCTTTCGCAGGCACTTCAAAGCTTTACCCTTCAGATGACATGTCGGTTGCGGGCTATAAGCTGGGTTATCGGGTTGGGCACTTCGACGGTAAACAGCGTTTGCCATTTAGCACGGATTACCCACCTTTAGATCAGGATCAAGATGGTCTTTACGACAACTGGGAAGTATTTCACGGCTTAAGTTCTTCGAATGCAAGCGATGCTAACGCAGATAACGATAATGACCTGCTGACCAATTACGATGAGTTTAGACTTGGCTCTGAACCGGCTTTGAGCGATTCGGACGGCGATGGCATTCCTGATGGCGCAGAATTCGCTTATGGATTAGACCCCTTGGACCCGGCCGATGCAGCAGTCGATTCAGACGGTGACGGATTTAGCAATTTAGAGGAGTTTGATGCTGGCTCCGATTTAACCAATGTCAGCGATATGCCGTTACCAGTCGAATCTCGAGTCGCAGGTTTTTACGCTCAATACTTTTCTGGCACGCTATTTCAGAGGTTTGTGACCGGTAATGTTGAGCCAGAGTTAAATTTTGATTGGGGTACCGATTCGCCAGCTTCTGGCGTTCCGGAAGACTATTTTAGCGCGAGATATTTCACGACGTTCACCCCAGTTCACGAAGCTGGCTCGCGGGATTACCGTTTAAAGATCAGTCTTGATGGAGGCGCTCGTGTGTACCTGGGTGACTCGCGTGTCGTTGATAGGTGGTGGCGATCGCCCGGCGGCATTTCTGCGCAAATCACTGTGGATGCGGGCTCGACATATCCTTTCATGGTTGAATATAACGCGGGGCCGGATAATGCGCGTCTTGCTATTGAAGTGATTGATGTTTTGACTGGGCAATCGCAAGAACAATCGAAAATTTTCACGGTTTTGAGCCCTAACAACCCAGAAGCTGGGTCAGTTGATTATGATAATGACGGCATTCCTGACCTTTGGGAATATCAACAGGGTACCAACGCGTATATTGCCGATAGTTCAGCTGTAAATAATTCTGTCGGCATTTCGAATCTTGAAGCTTTCGAGTCAAACCTTAGCCCTTGGACCACTGAGGCTATAGAAGAGGGTGGAATTACAGGACCCAACACCAACAGTCCGGAACAGATTCCGCCAACGGTAGGAGCAAGTCAGTCATCGGTTACCTTGACGTGGACTGCCCCGTCTACTCGGGTTGACGGGCAATCAATTGCGCTGGGCGAGATCAAGGTCTACCAATTAAGCTACGGTCGCCAAGTAAGCTCTTTGGATACAAAAATCGACATTCCAGGCCAAGAAACCAAATATACTATTGAAAATCTTGAAAAAGGCACTTGGTATTTTCAATTGCGAACGCGTGACAACAACGATATTTTCAGCACGCCAACGGAAATGCTGGAATATATTGTTAAGTAATGTGTGTTTTGAGGTCTTTAATAGTGTGGTTTTTAATTCCAATACTGGAATGTGAACGAAGGATCGAGATTAAGTTCTAGCCTGATGCTTTGTCGTGTTATTTAAACTTATCAAAGAAAAAAATTAGCGAAGGAATACAAATGACCACTTTAAAAATGACGATCGGTCTTAGCTTGCTGATTGGAGCTCTGGTCACCACTACAGTTGCGAGAGCTGAGATAGTTTTTGAGGAAAACTTTGATGATCAGCCTGATTGGACGAGTGCGATGTACAGTTCGGATATTGAGCAGCGTGCGGCCACTCATACAATTCCCGAAAACTGGTATTCAATTCGCCAAGTACCGCAATGGGCGCCGTCAAAGGGCCACGCTGATCGGCACGAAGCTATTGAAATTCTGGCATCTAACGCAGACAAAAGCCGGGGTGGAAAAGGAAAGAGTTATGTCAGCTATCGTGATTCTTACAATGCGGGTTGGAACTTTTGGGCATCTGAGTCGATTATGCTCAAGTATTTACCAGAGGGTTATAGCGAGATTTATGTGGAGTTCTGGATTCGTTTTGATCCGAACTGGACACGAACAAAAGTAACCGACCTAGCCAGCGCAACATCAAAAATATTTCGCATATCGAGTTGGAGCGGTGAGGGTACAGAGTATGGTGCATTCTCTGACGGCAACATTGGCCCGATTGCTCTGTGGGATCATAACCTTAACAGCTATGGTGTGCGCGATGCGCTTGCCCTTAGAGGCGGTCCGCACAGTGACAACTACAAGTTTGTGCCTGCTGACATACCGGATGTTGGGGGTGCAATAATCTCAGGTAGCCTTGGCGACTTTAACCTTAATTTTTCAGGAAGCCTTGCGGGCATGGGGCCGGGCGATACCCAGCCAATAATTAAAGACCGTGTTAACGGTGGATTCATAACAAAAGACACCAGTGGAGCGGTTACTCACGACCAGCTTTTCGGGTCTGGCGACGCTTGGACCAAATTGGCTTTCTATGTGAAAATGAACTCTGCACCTGGCGTAAAAGATGGTGTATTTCGCCAATGGATGAATGATAAGCAGATTTTCAGAAGCACTCAGGTTCCGTGGATTCGCCCATCAGAAACTAAAGACGAGAACGCTAAATGGAACCTCGTGGCTATAGGGGGGAACGATTTTTTTCAGACCTATCCGAACGCCGAGCGGGTAGAAGAATGGTACTCTATCGACGATTTAGTTATTCGTAACGACATTCCAGATTATGTTGATTCTGCCTTAACTACGAATGTCGGTGGTGCTGTGCCGCCTAATCCTCCAGTCGACCTCCAAGTGAGGTGATAGCGAATTTTTGAAAACGCTTTTATCAAAGCGGAAGCTTCGTCCCAAAAGATATGCAAAATCTAGAAAATACTAGGGAAGAATTTGCGTAGGTTTCTGAAAACACTTTTGGGTCTGCGCAATTTTTAGTGAAGATTAAAGGTAATGAAAAATGGTAAATAGACCAATAACGGCAGCTCCTTTCAGGGGCCTCGTGTATCCTACGAGCAGGTGTTTTGTTGTGGCCTCCTAAGCTGCGTTCATAGATTTTTTCACTTATTCTAAGAATTTTTAATGCAATTATTTAAAAGTTAAATACTTTTTATGATAGTTACAAAGCTTTTATAGAGCCCTATAACGCGCGCAGATACATAGGTTAAATCTAGTAAATAAATTGAAGGAAGGTTGCGTAGATTGCTAAGAAGGTATTTAGACCGAAATAATCTTTTTACTGATAGGGTGACTGGGATAATTGCCGCGATAGCAAAAAAAATAGTAAAACCTGCAGAGTTATTTAGGATGATGAACAAGACCATCGTGACGATACTGGCAAGAAATGCGATTACCAAATAAAATGTTGGGTCTTTTATCGAGTCAGAGAAGTTTTGGAGATAGTTTTCGGAGTGCCATACTTGGCGAGTAAAAAAGTGCCCAAGCTTTATAGGATTTCCTAAATGAATTACATTTAGCGCAGAGTCCATTATCACTTTGTATCCTTTTTTCTTTAGGGATATTGTGAGTTTAGTATCTTCGCCAGAAGTTATTTTTTCATCGAAACCACCTATCGAAAAAAAATGGTTTTTGTTTATGATGATACAGCCGCCAAGTAGGTCTTTAGGCGGCTGATCTGTTTTAAGTAGCCACGCTTTTTCTAGCCAAAAAGGTTTTGGCCTGAGATCATACCCACCGCCACAAACAGTATTGCCATTATTTATTAACGAAAAACCTGTCGATAGCCAATTTTTTGGGGCTATGCAGTCAGCGTCTATAAAAGCTAATATTGATCCCTTCGCACTTGCTGCGCCTGCATTTCTCACGGCACCAACTGGGCCAGTCTTTTGATCAAAAGTGATTACTTTAAAACTTTTTGCAATTTTTTCAGTCCCGTCAGTGGAATTGTTGTTAACTAATATTATTTCGTATTTTTCAGAAGGGTAGTCTTGGTCGATAAGTGAAGCTAAACATTGCGATAAATACCTCTCTTCGTTGTGTGCGGGTACAATAATGCTGATAAAATCATGGTCCATATTTTTCACTTGTTGAGTGATCAGTTGTAAGGCTCAATGTCTTTGCTTGAAGTGTCAAATAGTGAAATTCTAGTTATATTTGAGCTAAGTAGTATTTTTGAAATTTACTCAACTGAATCCCAAGATATTTGTCAGTCATGAGTGTAAATTTCCGTAGCATAAATTTTCTGAGTGTTTATGGCCTGGCTAAACAAACCACGCATATTCTTAAACACGTCGGAGTGTTCAAGATAGCTCGTTGTACGTTCCGAAAGAGTGTTTAGTACTAGTACTTACCGAGATTGATGAAAGCACCAAACACTACGCGCCTAGATTGCTAACCCTCGAGTGTTGTTCGAAGGACGCTTTTGAACTTTCCGTTTGGGCCCCGGGGTATTGAGGTGACTGTCTCTACTGTTATTCGAAGCGCACCACCCGTGCGCGCTGAAAAGTTGTGTCTGAGGGTATCTATCTCGGCTTCAGGTAATGCGGACTGGGCAATGACCTTAATGGTGCAATGATCCAAAGCGTCCTGGATAACTTGAGCTTCTGAAATCCCATTCAGCCCTTTGAAAATGTGGTCAATCCGACCAATTTTTCTACCGTCGGGGGTCTCGATATAATCGTCCACCCGTCCATTAATTGTCTCCAACTCGTGAACTGATGCCCCCGAGTCGCATGTTGATAGGCGCTCCGCAGTATCGCCGAGATCATACCGGAGTAGTGGCATTGTCGTGTTAGTTAGGGAGGTTGCTATTAATCGCCCGGCTTTCTCATCACCAGTCTGCCCTTGAAGCTCGGTGATGCCAATAAGTGGGTTTAAACGATAGATGCCATCCTTGCCCTGGCCGGCAAAAAGCACGTATTCTGCTGTTCCGTAATAGTCGCTGACCTTACAATCGAATACCTCCTCGATACTCACTCGTTGCCATGCAAGGAGAGTCTCCGAGTTTGTAATAATCGCCTGAGGGCGAAAATCTGGCGTAACGCCTGCCTCTCTGTACCGTGCTGCAAGATCGCATATAGCTGAGGGGTAGCCAATCAGCTCGGCCGGTTGGAACTGCTCGAGTTCTGCTCGGTACCAGGGGAACGTCTGACTGTTAAGGTGGTAACTGGAAAACAGCTTCTGGTTCTCGGCCCAGTTCATCCTGGCAAACGGGGGTGTCATCTTGCTCGCTGGTTGGACCATACGGCCCGCAAAGGTTGCTCGCTTAGCACCAAATGGGACTCCATTGTGTTCTTCATGCTCCACAAGCAGCGCCATGGCAAGTTTATAGGTATCTTCATTAACCATCAGCGCCAGAGGCGTGCCCGTGCTACCGCTAGTGTGCTGGAGCATAAAAGGCTTCGCACCGGGCTGGTTGAAAAGTTCCGAATGTTCCCTGAGAGTCTGCTTTTTGAGGATCGGTAACCGCGTAATGTGTTCGGTAGCGGTAATGTCATTTTCATGCAGTCCATGCTCGGCAAACTGCTGCTGATAGTAGGGAATGTTGGAACGGCAGTGCTTCACCATTTGGTGCAGGCGCTCACTTTGATACGTCTCAACCTCTGCCGGGTTCCAGAACCTGCAGCGACGAACTTGCTCCAAAAGTTCACGGTAACGCGGGCCTGAATAGCGTTTGCGATAGAGCCTGTGTCCATAAGCGGACACCAACATATTTTGCAGAAATATCGGCGATCTAAAGTAAATTGCTTCTGAGAGTGTTCCCATCATTCCGCTCCATTTTTGGATTCAAGAGAGAATGGTGGGTTGGACCCAAACCGGTTGTTGACGCATTTTGCGGGGCTGCCTACCAAAATATCGCCCTTGGCTGAGGGCTTCGTAAGGACGCTTCCTGCTGCAAGGATGCTGTGGTCTTCCAGGTCTGCCATCACCAGCGACGTATTGCCCAGCCAACAGTCAGCACCGATCTGAATCTTTTCAAATACACCACCTTGGTCTTGGATAGGCTTTTGAGCGTCATGGAACTCATGCTGTCTGCTGCCACTCAGAATGTGAACGCCGCTGCCGATCAGAGTGTTCTCCCCAATGGTGCATTTACCAATATTGCATTGAGGGCCGATGTATACCCCCGGGTAAATGGTCGTATCTCTGTGGGAAAAAATCGTCAAAAAACCCACAGAAATTTCATCTGAGGTGCCAGTGCAGGCCAAGCGGTAAAACGCCGCACGCATATATATGCCAAGCTTTCCAGGTATCAGGCTTAGCGCTTGTGAGAATGACATAAACGTACCATCAATGTTACCTGTAAGACTAAATGCGCGATATAACGCGTAAATCGGTAGCATCAATACCAGGAAAGTATTTTTGATGGAGCGCTTGAGTATTTGGCGAGTAGTCATTATTTATTCCGCCGCGTGTCTAGCCAAGCTTTTTCTTTGGTGATATCCAAACGCCTTACGCTGTGTAGCAGTCGGCCTGTGATTCTACCAATAAGCCTGCCCCAGGTTAGTTTTAGAGATTCCGACTGCATTAATTCGGGGGTTCTGCGGGCAGAGCTGTGGTTTGCCGGGGTCGCAGCTAGGTGAGGACCATAGTTCTGCATCAGAATGACCAGTATTCTTGAAAAGTGTCGCTCTTCGCTGGTACTTAATGTGTCACATGCCTGTTTGAGCCACTCCTGGGCGGTGTTTACAAGGCTGCCTGCTTTTGGCTGGCTGATGAGCTCGCCAGCCTGAAATATCAGCATGGCTTTGCGAATGTCCTGAGCAACCCAGGTGTGATTGGCGAATTCAAGCTGAGATGTGTCCGCCAAAAATGGACGTTCGTTTTGCTGCATCCAATTTGTGTAAGCAAGAAGGGAGGCAGCGGCAAACTGATAGGATTCGTCCAGTTGGTTACGGGCTCGCTTTTCCTGCAAATAACGAGCTATCGACGATAGCAAAATCAGATAAGACCATCCGGTTTCAATGTTCAGAAGATCCCTGTTGGTAATGTTGTCTTCTGGGTGAATAGTGGTTTTGATAACGGCTTCCGCTCGCGTGAGCCAATCGTTTTCAGGCTCAAGAATAGATGCGTCAATAAGCGCGGTCAGGTAGTTGCCAGTACCACGGGTGAACGGGTAGATGTGGGTGGTTACCAAGCGGCCTTTGGCTAGGGCTTTCATGCGCGGAAGTTCGCGGTTTTTTAGCGCGAGTACCGATTCCAGTAATCCACCTGATCCTTCATGGCTGGTCACCATCCACTGGGCTAATTCTAGCGTGGCAGTTTTTGAGGCTTTACTACCGGTCAGCAGGTAGTGGTACATCAAACCTGTGGTGTAACAGTGTTCTGCTGCAGGCCCGCCGCCGGTTTGGCCTGGGGTTGAGCTGGTGTCGTTATGGCATGTAAACGTGCGGTGCGTAGCTGTTTGCGCGTCTAGGTAGTGGTCTGTGTGCCAGAACAGGCCGTTGTTGTATTCGCAGCGGTCTTGGTCGGTATGATAAATGTCGATGTCTGTGACGTGCTGAGCAAGGTCGTCCATTAGCTCAAACCAGCGTTTATTGCCACTCATGGCAAACTGTCGGGCGAAGCCGTATATCGCGTCGTACTGGTTGTTGTAATGGGAGATGAACGGTGCATCGCCTTCGGCCTGGTACAGGGTTTCATGATCTGCAAAAATATCGCCAAAGTTACGCCAGCCAAATTCGTCGATCACTTCTCTTTTGGCAAAGAAGTTAGAGTTCCCGTTGACACCTTCAACGATGAGCTGGTCGAGGGCGTCGAGTTGTGCGTTGGCTTTGAACCATGGAAAGGCGTTCGCCTGCTCGTAGCACTCAGGAGCGAGCACCGGCACAAGAGGTGTGTAAGCGGCGGCGACTGTGTTGCTGTTTGAGCTGTGCGCCATGACGCAGCGGAGGGTCTTGCGTTCACCGCCTTGCAGCTCGTAGGCATTTTTGGAATTTTTTGGAAATAGACCGACTGTAAGTTTGTTGTCTTCTTTGCGCAGGCTGGTTGGGAAGTTTTGCCAAAAGCCTGGAACGGCTAAATCGAGTGTTCCACCATCATACTCAATGCTGACTAGTGGGTTAGCGCGCTTGCCTTCGTGTACCAGATTATCTGGCTCAGAGAGCCGGTAGCCACAAAATTGTGTGGTTGTTCCACCGTTAGCATCGATATGGTTGCGGCTTTGCCAGTTTTCGCCGCCGCTGGAATCTTGGTAGAGATTGAAATCGGCGAGCTGAACCATTTTTGGTTCTTTATCGGTTGCTTGCGGTGTTACTTGCGCCAGGCACTCTGCTGGCAGTGTTGTTTCTATCGCCAGTTCCCGAAAGTACACGGAGCCTGCGTCGCCAAGATCCCACAAACCGCCTGGGTGACGGGCACGTTTTGGATTGTGAGTGTTGAGCTCCACATGGATGAGCCCGGTTGCCAGAAAAATTTTCAGTTCACATTCAAATCGTGCCAGCGGCTCGTTGTTTTGCTTTAGCCACTGGCCCTTTAACGTAGAAGCAACAAAAACGGGGCCTTTATGGGTAATTTTCCAGCTGGCATCGGCTTCAGCAGTGCAGGGCAGGCCTGCTTCATCGCTCAGCGTTACGGTCGATGGAGTGCCTGGGTTATTTTGTTGGGTGACTTGCCAATTTAGGTTGTTAGACGCTAAAACCACGCTACCTGTCGAGGTACGGATAACACAGCCGTCTGACGTTTGCTCAATAGCAGGCTCATGGCTGGTGGTGGCGTTCGGCTCCTTCTGCTTTACCAGCTCCAGGTCTATTACTTGGCCGGAATCCAGGCTGGCCAGGAAACTGGCGTGAACCCAGCGAAGGCTGCCGTCTGGCCAGTGCGCAAGAGGCTCAAGCTGAACATTAATCGGCTCTAGGCCATTCATGAGTGCAAGTTGGTGAACGGCCCGTACTGTGCCCTGTGGCAGCGGAATACCCAAGCCTACGGGCTCTTTAATGCGAGCGGCGCCGTCTTTTTCTTCTAGCCGAATGGTTATTTTTTCCATAAATCTGACTACTGCCTAACGTCCTGTGTATTGCATAGAATAGTCTGCCAGAAGAGTAACATAAAGCCACATTTTGCCATGTTATAGCCTCTGCATTCTCATTTTCCACGAGCCTGATTTACGAGGTAGCGAAGCTGTCCCCATTCTTCAGTTTTTTTAAGCAGGAACAAACCAATAATGCCAATACTGAGTGCGGCGGTTATCACGTGCAAGGTGCCAAGTAGTAAAAATTGTACTAGGTAATGACTGCCCGAGAGGTTTAAGGACTGAGTTGCGGCAACCGCCAGCGACGTTCCGGTGATCGTTGGAAGGCATAAAAATAGAAGCTTTCGTAGCGAGAACTTCGTCTGCTGCGCAAGGATGAGCAGTAGTGCAACGGTGGTCGCAACAGACAGCCAGCCACGAACCCAGGCCATAATTTCCAGCCCACCCGTGGCGGTTAGCCAGAGAATAATTATGATTGCGACGGTTGATACAACATCGAACCAGAACAGCAGTTTGACCTTGCCCTGGGCGATAATGGCGTCACTCACCAGGGCAAAAAGGCAGAAGGTGAAGAAAAATAGCCCGAATGGTTTTAATAGCGGGCCATACTCAGCCCAGTCCGAGCCTAGCAATACACGGATAATAAGCTCGGGATACAGCATGATGAAAGCGGTTATGGGGGTGAGCACGGTTATCATCAATGCCAGGCTCAAACGAATGCGGTAAGCCAGCGCCTGTGGGTTGGATTTACTCTCGGAAATGGCGGCCAGCAAAGGTTCGCTCATGGGAATGATGGCAGACAAAGCCGGTAGCAAGCTGACTTCACGCACCAGGTTATAGCCACCTAGCTGAGCAGTGCCAAACAGGCGGGATACCATTAGGTTGTCGATTTGCGAGCGGGTGAACCCAACGATTCCCCGTAACAGAAGCCACTGGGAAAAGCCCCATTGCTCGCGAAGTTTCTTTAGTGACCATTTAGGCCTGTACGCATCTACCCGATAAGAGCCGATAGTAAAAATAAAGGCGGCTACAAGGTTGCCCGCTATGATCGCCCAAAAGGTGGGGTGAATAAGGGCAATGGTCATAACGGTTAGAAATGAGATCCCTTTTTGCCAGAGGCTGAGTTTGAAAAGGGGCCTGTAGTTTATTTGCCTTGCCAGGCGGAGCATTCCCGGTGTTTTTAGGGCCCGTATTGGCAGGGCTAACGCCGCTATTGCCAGCGCTAGTGTAAGGTCCGGCTCATTGAACCAATCCGCGACAAATGATGATGTGCCAATGATAATTAAAGCAATCAGTGACTTCGACAGGATATCCAGAGTCCACGCGGTATCCAGATCTTCATCATCGAGGTCGGTTTTTTGGATAATGTATTGCTGATTGCCGGTTTCTACCAAGAGTTCAAAAAACTGAAGCGCGATGGTGACGAGCGCAACGATGCCAAAATGGTCTGGGGTCAGCAGGCGGGCTAGAACAAGGGTGCTGATAATCCCTAAGCCACGGTGTATAACCTGCAAACCAAGCAGTAATCCAGAGCTTTTGAGGACCTTGTGACTGATTGACATAAGAATGTGACTAGAGGGTGATTGGCTTCGCATTGCGTGACGGAATTGTATATCAGATTGACACGGAATTAAGGGCTCTTTGCAATTAGTGGGGCCACCGGCCAGAAAACTGACAAAAGAATTGAAAACGATGCATGGCTGACGTAAATATCTTCTGCACCGGAGGCACGTTATTCATCGGGTTGCACAGGCATCTTGTTCGATTCTATTGGTCTATCCTTCTTTCTGAGCACGTAAAAAAATGCGGCTTAGCCATCTATAGGAGTTCCTTTGATGTTCAGTCGTATTCTAGTTTGGAAGGCACTATCGGTAGGTGTATTTTTCATTTTATTACTGGCCGTTGTGCCTTCAAATATCAAAGCTGCTGAGTGTTTACCGTCATCTTTGCCGACCCAGCCGCCAGGGCAGGTGATCAATGTTCAAGATGTGGGGGCTTTGTATCGCGCATTGCGTTCGGCCCAGCCTGGTAGCGTTATTTTGTTGGCGCCGGGGGAGTATAGGCTAACGGCAACGCTGTCAGTAAGAACCGATCAAATCACGCTGCGGGGCGGTGCGGATAGCTGTGACGGCGTTCGAATTATCGGCCCAGGTATGGAGGTTTTGAGCAAAGACGCACCGCACGGAATCTGGTCGGATGCGAAGGCTTTAACGGTGCAGAACCTGACAATTAAAGAGTTTTATCGGCACGGCATCATTTTGAATTCTGGCGCAGAATCACCCGTTGTTCAAAACGTCCGTTTTTTAGATATTGGAGCGCAGTCTATAAAAGCTAACCCGACGGGGTTTGGCGATGGCGTTGATGATGGGCGTGTGGAAGATTCGGTGTTTGCATATACCCGTGGGCCATCCAGGAAAGATTTGGGATCGGGGGTTGGGTATACAAACGCCATTGATGTTCATGCTGGTGCGAACTGGGTTATTCGCAACAACCGATTTGAAAACTTCCATACTCAGGATTCGGCGGATTACCTTTGGAACCCTGCGGTTCTGATGTGGAATGGTGCGCGCAATTCCACCGTGGAAGGAAACACTTTTGTTGATGTGGATAGAGCCATAGCCTTCGGGTTGATGGATCGGCACCACGATCATTTCGGAGGTGTTATCAAGAATAATCGCGTGGAATATTCAGAGGGACTTTACAGTCTGTCGAGAAAAATGAGATCTGATGCTGCGATTGTCGTTTGGAGTTCACCGGGCACGTTAGTAGAAGGAAATGAGGTGCTAACACGGGGGAATTTGCGTAAGTCGATTGAGTTTCGTTTTGACACCGACGGTGCAAAAGCGATTGATAATTTAGTGGATGCCCCTATTGGAAGACGGAACGGCGGCAATTATGAAAGCATCGATAATAATCGGTTCGTTGGCGATTGAGGGGGCGTGCCGAGTCTAATGGGTTGAGCTTGCGCCGTAGCACTCTTGGTACTGATCGACCATTTTTCCGACCGAGAATTTTTGCTCAAATCTAAGTTTTGCGGCGTTGCCGATTCTTCCTCGTTCGGCTGGCTGGTCCAGCAATTTCTTTATAGCACTGGTAAATGCTTCCTGGTCATCACTTTCAATCAGAAAACCAGTTTCTTTGTCTTCGACAATTTCCGGCGTGCCTCCTACTCGCGTGGCTACCGTGGGAATGCCAAGGCTCATGGCTTCTAGCAGGGTCATGGAGGTGCCTTCGGTGAAGGAGGGCAGAAGGAATATGTCCATCAAGCCGAGGTAGTCCGCAGGCTTGGATTGGAACCCTGTAAAAATGACAGCGCTGTTGAGCTCTAACTGCTGGGTTATTGCTTCCAGGTTTTCGCGCTCGGGACCGTCGCCGACCAGCAGCAGGCGCACTTTATAACCTTGGTCGATCAGAGCGCGGGTGGCTTGCAGCATCATGGGCTGATTTTTGACAGCATCTAGCCTTGCTACGGTGCCTATAACCAATTCGTCCGGTTTAATGCCTAGTTCAGTCAAGAGTTCCTGTTTGCGGTCTTCCTTCACGGTTAATGGCGTGATGCCGTTGTAAATGACCGCGATTTTGGACGCTGGCATGTATTCATATTCAATCAGTGCTTCACGGGTAGCCGCTGATATGGCCACCAGGCGATGAGAGGTGAGGGCGATAAGGGGGTTTATCAGCCTTGCTTTTTTCCGGTGTTGGTCTGGGTGAAAGCGGCCGTGTTCGGTGAACACGACTTTTGCGCCTGTGCCCCAATGTGCGAACCAGCCGTAGGTGTAAGGCGAGTATTGGTGGCAATGCACAAAGTCGAAACGGCCGGATTTAATGAGTCGCCGAAGCCAAAGGATTGTTCTCCAGTCTAGCCCCGGCCCGCGCTTTCTGGAATGGATAGTAATGCCGTTGTCTGCTTCCATGGCCTTGCCGATGGCGCCAACTTCGCCGTCAATGCAGGCAATTTCGCACTGGAACCGTTGTGGGTCCAGATTGGTGACCAGTTGGCGAATAACCTGTTCGGTCCCGCCGAAACCCATATTGAAGGTAACGTGCAAGATGCGGGTTGGGATGCGGGTTAGAGAGTGATTGTCAGCCACGGGCAGAGTCGCTTTGTGGGGCAAAAGGTTTCATCAGGCTCTGCCGTATTGGTCTTGCAAGCGCACAATGTCGTCTTCGCCCAAATACGAGCCGGATTGCACTTCAATCAATTCCAAAGGAATGACGCCCGGATTTTCGAGGCTGTGAATCTCGCCAATGGGAATGTAAGTCGACTGGTTCTCGGTGACCAAGTACTGCTTTTCGCCGTTGGTGACCATGGCGGTTCCGCTGACCACAATCCAGTGTTCTGCCCGGTGGTGGTGTTTTTGCACCGAGAGCTTGGCCCCGGGGTTCACGGTTATGCGTTTTACCTGATAGCGGTGGCCGTTGTCGATTGAATCAAACACGCCCCAGGGCCGGTACACTTCGCGATGGTTTATGTGTTCGTGGCGCCCGTCCGATTCAATGGACGCGACCAGGGCTTTTACATCTTCTACGTGGTCTTTGTGGGCAACCATGATGGCGTCTTTTGTTTCGACCACGATAAGATTTTCAACGCCGACCAATGCAACCAGCCGGTGATCGGCGCGGACCAGTGAGTTGCTGGCGTTGTGAAGCATGACATCGCCGCTGCAGGCGTTACCGTTCGCATCTTTGTCCAGTTTTTCCCAAAGTGCAGACCAGGAGCCGATGTCGCTCCAGCCGGCGTCCATCTCGATGACAACGCCTGCGCCGGTTTTCTCCATTACGGCGTAATCGACAGATTCACTTGGGCACGCACGAAACGCCTCTTCGTTGATTCGAATAAACGTTAGATCCGGCACGGGGTTTGCCATTGCTTGTGTGCAGGCTTCAAGGATATCTGGTCGCCACTGCTTAAGTTCTTCCAGGTATCGGTCGGCCCTGAACAGGAACATGCCGCTGTTCCAGGTGTAGTTTCCTTCTGCCAGATAGCTTTGTGCGGTTTCTTTTGAGGGCTTCTCTACGAATTCGTCTAATTCACGGGCACCCGGCCCCAGGGTTTTTCCTGCGCGGATGTAACCGTAGCCAGTGTGGGGCATGTCCGGTTTTATGCCGAATGTAACGAGCTTTCCCTGAGCTGCATAGCGAGTCGCGTTTTCGACCGAGGCGCGAAAAGCCGCTTCATCATCTATAACGTGATCGGCAGCCAGCACCAGTAATACGGCGTCTGGGTTTTCTTTCACCAGAGACAGCGCTGCCAGGGCAATGGCTGGCGCTGTATTGCGCCCGACAGGCTCCAGCAGAACTTTGGCATCGTTTATTCCGGCGGCCCGCAGTTGCTCGGCGGCCAGGAAGCGGTGTTCGTTGTTACAGATGATCGTTGGTGGTGCGGTTTCCAGGCCCTTCAGGCGCGCTATTGTGGCCTGCAGCATGGAATTTTTGCCCAGCAAGGGTAGAAACTGCTTGGGGTGCAGTTGCCGTGATAACGGCCATAAACGCGAGCCGCTGCCGCCTGCAAGAACGATTGGGAAAAGCATAAAAATGACCTTGTAAGCTGGTTGGATGCCGTTGTGTGCCGGCTTCAGATTTGCTGGTAGATCCACTTCATACCCGCGCGTGTGATCTGGCTCATTTCACGGTTGGTGTTCCACGAAAACTTCTTCCGCCTGCGGTGCTGGGCTTCCAGATGAACCAAGAAATTGTATACCAGATTGGCTCGAAAATAAGCGCTCTCGGCAATTAGAGGTGGTAATCCGTAGGCTTTCAAAAATCTGGAGGGCAACTCGTGGAGCAGGCTACGACGGGTGCGGTTGGTTTGCGCGATGGCCCAGAGGGTGCTGTAGAAACGCGCCACGTCTTCCAGGTTGCTTGAGATGCGGGTTTGGCTGAAATCCAGTATGTGCATGTTCTGCTGGCTGTCCACCAACACGTTATAAAGCACAAAGTCGCCATGGATTTGGCACGGGAAGGCGTTAGCTAAGGACAGGTAGTCGGGAGTGGTGAGTTTCTGTAATTCTGTCGTGTATTTTTGCTCGATTTTTTTGAGCTTGGGTTCCGGTGTTAGGTTGCTTGCTCGGATTCCGCGAATTTTTTGTGCAAATTCTGTTACCAGCCAGCTGCCATCGGCACTTTCTGGCGTTAGCCCAGCGGAACTGTTGTGGTACTTACGTAGCCAGGTGCCGATCTCTGTAATGCGATGGACCAGGGTGTCCGGATTCTGCAACCGGTGGCCTTGTAGGCGGCCCAGCAGATTGGTCGGGTTCCAGAGGGCATGAAACAGTTCCTTACCGATTACCTTTTTTGTGATCAGGCGGTTTTCGGCTTCGTTAAAACTGACAAGTTCGATGGCTTTGACGTGGGTTGTCTGAATATTCAGGTGCCGGCAGCGGATGAGCTCTATTGCCTCTGGCTTCAGGCTGCGTTCTAAGCTGTGTTTTGTATAGGTGTTAGACAACAGGGTGCCAGAGCTGCTTGCGTTGCTGCGTAGTCTGCCGCGCATCTCGCCCTGGCTTGTGCTCATTGGGACTTGCTCTGTATCAGCGTGAACGATTGGGCCTGTAGTGTCGTTTTTTGGCTAATGATGGCGTTGTAAGCGCTCTCGCAGCTACGCTGCGCGCAAGGTGCCTGAAGGGTCACCAGCGCAAAGCGCGTTGCTCCTTGCAGCTGCGCGGGTATTTGAAGCAGTTTGGCGTTGCGGTAGCTGTCGGTGCGGTAATCGCCTACTTGATACCACTGCGCCATAACCACCTGTTCCCGCGTGAGTATGTTGCGGTAAACCGTTGCGCCGGGCTGTTGATTGCTCTCGCGCAGCCATTGTGAGCGGTTGAACTGTGGTGGCAGGTAAGGCACCAGCTTGTCGTCGGCGCTGGTGCGCTGGCTTTGTGCCAATAATATCCAAGTGCCTGCGGTGCGCCAGGCTTGCTGGTTTAGGGCTTCCGGCATGCTTAGGGGGATTGGGAGCGACTGGAGTTCTGCTTTTGGGCTGTTCGCCATGTTCAGCGACCAGAGCCCGGATTGGGCGGTTGTGGTGGTTGCCAGCGTTAGGGCAACGGGGCCAATCAGCACCGCAACGGCAACGGCGATGAAGCCTTTTTTGTGAATGCTGGCCGGTTGGGCTTGGTTGTCAGGGTTGCGCTTCATAACCGGTGAGAAGTACATAACCGGGATAAGAAAGGCGCCGTATACCAGCCAGCCCATCAGTTCGTGGTCTGTCAGCAGGTCGCTTTGCATTTCGGATTGATAGCCAACTACCACCAGGATGGTAATGCGAACCCAGTTTACGATCAGCGCAAGCGTGATGGCGACGCTGAGGCTTGCCAGCCAACCGCGCCAGCGGTAGTCGTTCAATACGGAGGTCATCGCCGCCAGTAGAATAGAGATGGCGAAGTAGCGAATACCGGAGCAGCCGTCTTCAATAACCAATCGGCCGAAGGGCACGGTAATGCTGTTGCCTTCTATGAGGGCCGGCATATTCAACCAGCTTACCCAGGTGCCTACTACTGCGCTGGCCAGGTGAACCAGTGCCGGAATTAAATCGCCCCAGAATGGGAGTGATAGTGACAAAACCAGAATGTAGGGCACAAAGCTGATCATGCGCTGCCAGCCCAGTAGCGCCCAGGTTATGCCAGCAACGCCCGCAGGCAGTGCAAAATAGGCGAGGGTGTCGATGCGGGCAAGTTCCAGCACTGCCCAGCCCAGGGTGATCACAATTAAGGCCAGTGCGCCAGTTTTGTAAAAGGGCCTTTGCCGATGGGTTGACGCTTTATTGGGTGCCGGCGGGTGGGTGATCACCAGCCAGAGAAAAATGAGTGCGGTTGCCAGCCCGTGGGCCAGGACTTGTTCGAAGTCTAGCCAGGCTTCGGCGAGCCTGATCCAGGTGGGGTAGAGGAGCACTAACGCGACTGCCGTGACAACAAGATAGGGCTTTGCGTTTGGCAGGGCTTGCGTAATTTTCCTTAACATAGGGTTAACTTGCCTTGATGAGCCCGGGGATCCTAGCGTAACGGCAACAGGGAGTGAGTTCCATCATACAAAAGCCAGCCCGAAGGCTGGCTTTGTGATCGCTCTTCAGGCCGTATTACGCGGTTTTGCGGCGACGTGCAGCGCCAAGACCGACAATACCAAGGCCTAGCAGAGCCAATGTGCCTGGCTCGGGTACCTGAACCTCAAACTGCTGTGAAGTACCAAGCGGCGAGCCTTTGAGAACCAAGACGTTGGTTGACGCATAATCGTCACCGATAAACACACCTGTAGAGAGCGGCGCGCCCAGATCGTCAATCCACGGGTCAAGAGTGCTGTAAAGGCTTGAGCCCAGCGTGAACTGCATTAGCTCGGTACCGGACTTGAGCGTGAAATCAAAGCCATCAAAGTTGCCAGTCTGGCCGTCTGTAAAGGCTGCCCAATCCAGCTCTTGTTCCACCCCAAACGAGTAAGTTAAAGAGTCCCCATAAGTACCACCAGTCTCAAAAGCAATTTCAGAGTAAGTATCGAGAAGGAAATTTTTGAAACCTAGGTTTCCAAACCAACTTGTGATGTCATTGTCGGCTTGGTCGCTGGAGGTCCACCGAACAGACCAGTTGTTAGTATTGTTGACATCATTCCAGATGTAGTAACCGTCACCTTGGTCAAGAACTGGAGCTCCGTCAGACGTGGTGTTTCCGGTATATTGCGGTGTGGCAAAAGCGAACGAAGCGCAGGTAAGAAGCGAGGCCCCGATAACAAGGTTTCTGATGTTCATGGTTATTACTCCGTTAGTTGTAGGAACAGCTTTCCATGCAACCCAGCTATCTCCGGATTTCTGAGACCTGTGGCTTTCCGTCCCACTCTCGCGAATGGTTTGGCTGCCGATATTCTTAATCGGCCTGTAACAATCTCAAGCATTATGCGTGCCACTAATTCAAATATATGTTTTTAAACAAATTTCTAATGCATTGAGGAGCGTACTGTAAAAAAATTCGACGCATTTCAGGTGAGGGTTTTCCCGCCACCAAACTGTCGACTGCCTGCGGTGTCAAATGTCGACGTCGGGCCGGTCTTGGGCTTGCTGTTCTAGCACGGGGAATGTAATTCGCTAGGAAATACAATGATGTCATCTTTGCAGAGGGCTGCTCGTTCTCGACCGGCGCATTGCGTTAGCGCTCGCCCTCGGTGAGAGCGTGTCGCACAAAATGGGTATAATCAGTGGGTTGCGAGGAGTTACCTTAATTAAAGGCAGCGTAAAGAAAATCGACACTCGTTTTTTTGTTGGGTGTTGATAGTGCTGAGGAAGCTGTGTATTCAGAGTGGCGGAAAGCACAAATTTGTACTCATAAAAAAAGCCAGCCGAAGCTGACTTTTCTAAAGGCCCTATCGTTATCAGGCTTTCTGACGACGGCGGGCAGCGCCAAGAACGGCCAGGCCGAGGCCGAGGAGGGCCAGGGTGCCGGGCTCGGGTACTACGGAAACGTTATCAAGCATGATGCCCGTTTCTCGGGGTCAGGTCTTGCGTTTTGCCTCTGGAATAATCCGGCTTACGCGAGGATCATGCAGTCCGAGGAAATAGTGTCAATCAAAAGATGGTGGTGATTGCCCATCAGGCAACAGGCATGGCACTCCCAGTTGAAGGTCTCACACACTTCGTCGAAAACTGACGAAAAGGCGCGGCGGTCATCGTCAGATTCAAAAATCATTTCACGCCGATTTCCGCGAGACGTCATATGGTACAACGCACCGAAATTCCAGTCGCAGCCGGCTGGCCATTTCCTGGCTCCTTCCGTGGTTCTAATTGAACCGCGATGGATTGCGACGATTACAGCGAAATAGCAACACAGGGGCAAAACGCAAGACCTGACCCCGGCACTTCTCTGCCTTGAACGCGGTACTCACTCGACGGTTGCGCCGTGCCATCACTGCCTGGAGGAAGATCTCATAAGCCTCACGGGTGGTAAAGTCATAGCTCCCACGCAGCAGCAGAGCCTGCTTGAGTTGACGCTTGATGTGGTTGTTTGGCGATTCGATAGCACCGTTCTCGTGGGCTACGCCCCGATTGTTGCGGGTAGCCTGAACACCATAATGACGACAGAACTCGGCAAATCGTTCGGTAAAGTCTTCTTGTTCCTGGCGATTTTTGTAGGCGGCACTCAGGCTGTCGGTGCGTAATTGTCGCGGCACACCGCCACTGCTCCGGACCGGCCAAGTTAATTGTCGCGCTATAGATGCGCAGATGCGGCTGCTGGTCAGCTTTATAGAACAGTGCGGGTCTGCTGTGTGTATTGATAGTGCAGAGGATACTGTTTATTCATGAGTGGGAAAACATAGAAGAAGGGCGTCGGGATAGGGGGCTGTTGTGCCACCAGCGACGGCTCAGAGCCGCGACTGATTGCGGGAGAAAATGCCAACTTGTTGTTAAGTATTTGAGGCTCTATAATTGTGTTAACTATCAACACAAGTGGAGTGGTGTCATGGCCAGAACAACCAGTATTACAATTGGGGCTCCGTTAGATGACTTTATAGGTAAACTCATTGAGTCTGGAAGGTTCGGTTCAACCAGCGAGGTTGTTCGCTCGGCTTTGCGATTGCTAGAGCGTCAGGAAAACCAGCTAGCCGCGTTAAGAGCTGCCGTGGAAGCTGGCGAGCGGAGTGGAGAAAGCGACCTGTCTTTGCATGACATTGCCGCTCGAGTAAAACAACAACACCATGTATAAGCTTTCAAACCTGGCGGCTGAAGATTTTGCCGCTATCTACGAGTACACATTGCTTAATTTTGGAGCTCTTCAAGCTGACATTTATACCGACGATTTGGACAGAACTTTTCAGCTTTTATCCGGCTCGCCATCGATGGGCTGGGAATGTCCAGAAATTGCAGTCGGTGTACGCCGCCATGATCACCAAAAGCATGCCATTTTTTACCGGCAACGTGAGCACGATGTTTTTGTAATGCGTGTACTTCACCAGCGAATGGGTATATGGAGGCATCTCTTCGAGTTTTGAGCCCCCCAGGCTTCAAAACTATGAGATTCAACAGGAGATAACTGGTCAACTAAATTTACGGTCTTACCGGAGAGTCACACCTTAAGATATGATTACTGGATGGTCATTTTCTGGACGCTTTGACCTTTGTGAGCGACAGACAAGAAAGGTCAGCTCATAAGAACTGGCTTTTCCTTCTCGATGACTGTCTTGAGTCTCGGCGCTGCTAGTGCAATGCAGGCTCAGGAAGTGTCAAGAAATTCGACGTTTACGAGAAGCGACTAAACCTGCAGGGCCAAGGCCTAACAAAGCTAGCGTAGCTGGTTCAGGGGCGAGCCGTACCGAGATGCTCTCCACGTAGCCATTCCATGTTGTAGGGATTTCTCTGGGGCAGGTCTTGCGTTTTGCTTCTTGAATAATCCGATTTTCGCGAGACGTCAGATGGTCCAACGCACCGGAAAATTCCAGTCGCAGCAGTTTGGCCATTCCCTGACTCCTTCCCGTGATTCTAATTGAGCCGGAATGGACTGAGACGATTACAGTAAAATGGCAAGGCATGGGCAAAACGCAAGACCTGACCCCGGCACTTGCACTTGGGCACTTGCGGAGGGAAGTGTATAGAATCTCGACGCTTGGGCTGCCTTGAGTTCACTGGATTGAGGGGCAGGTTTGGGCGCTTGTGGAAGGTAGGGGACAGATTTGAAATCTGTCCCCGGTCTGGCCCACAAAAAAAGTCAGCCGAAGCTGACTTTTTCAAACACTCTGCCGTAATCCGGCTTTCTGATCCCGTCAAACGCTCAATGGTTTCAGGCAGCTTTGCGACGACGTGCAGCGCCGAGACCGGCAAGGCCAAGACCCAGCAGCGCCAATGTTCCTGGCTCAGGTACTGCGCGGGCGAATTCAAAGGCAACGGCGTTGTAACTCATCCTCACCTCATCGAAGTCCCCTGAGAAAGTGAAGTAAGCATCAGTTCGACCGTTGGCGCCTGTGGGAATCGATGCTGCTGAAGCAAGGGCCAAAGCCTGGGTGCCAGTATAGCGGTCAGTACTGGTGTCTAAAACACTGTTGTTCAGGTAAAAATCTAAATTGTTGGCGTGATCAATCGAACCCCAGTAAAAATCAAATTTACCATCCAATCCGGTAACTTTGACTGAACTTGATGCACCGGTTGGAGCGTTCTTTGAGCTGGTTACGTTGTAGGAACGCGTCTTGGCAAAATCGCCAAAGTATTTACCCGGCGTGGCGGCAGCCCCGGATACGTCGACTCCCGGATTAACGATAGCGCCTCCGGTAACGGAAACTCCGGAACCGGCAAAAGTGCTGGCAAGATCCGCGCAAGCGTATGTTGGGCAACCCGCGCCCACCGGTCCGACATTAAAAGTAGGCCCTGTAAGCATAGGCAATGCATTTGCTACCGAGCTCATACCTAAAGCCGCAACAGCGAAAGCGCTGGCAAGGAGTGTGGTTTTCAGTTGTATTTTTTTCATAATCATTCCCCTGTGTTTTGCTAATCCCTGCGCAAAGTGGATTTGAGCCGGGAAGTTTTGCCCCTTAACTGCAAGCGGCTTGTAACGTTGAAAAGCAATAAGAGGGCCAAGTTACAAAAGTACAAAAAATACAAGAGCATAGGATCGGTTATAAAGTAATCGAGGGTGCGAGGGTATGATAAGTGTATAAAATGTCGACGCCGGGTTTGTATTGGCCTCGCTGTTTCTACATCTTCTGCGTAATTCGGTAGGGAATACAATGATGTCATCTTTTAGGGGGCTTCTCGTTCTCGGCAGGCGTATTGCGCTATCGCTCGTTGAAGTTGAGTGAGTTTTTCATGAAAAGCTTTAAAATTAGAGGGTTGCGGTAAGGTAATGTTGTGAACGTCAGCGTAAAGAAATTCGACATGGCCATAAAAAAAGCCGCTGAATGTGGGGTTCAGCGGCTTTTTGGGTTATGCAGGGAAGTTGGTAGGGGGCCGGTTTTGGTGGGGTGTTAAATAGGGGACAGATTTGAAATCTGTCCCCGGCTTGTCTCGGCTTGTCTCCGGTTTCAGTTTGAATCTGTCCCCGGTTTCGGTTTGCAAAGACTGCGGGGTGTCAGGTTGTTTTACATTGCGTCTTTTATGGTTTTCAAGTGTGCCTGAATTTCTGCGTTATCTGGCGCCAGCGCCAAGGCCTTCTCAATGATGGGCTTGGCTTGTGCGTGGCTGCCGCCCAGGTGCAGAACCCATCCGTGGGTGTCGAGTATGTCTGGCGCTTCGGGCGCCAGCTCGCTGGCGCGGCTGGCCAGTTCTATGGCGCGGCTGTTGTTCTTTTCGCGTAGCAGCCAGGCCAGGTTGTTTAGCGCCACTACGTTGTTGGGCTGCGCTAACACAACTTGTTCATACAATTCGGTCGCTGGCTGATCCTGCTGTTGGTTCATCTGCAGGTCGGCCTGGGCCATTAGAATGGCGGCGTGGTTGTTGTGGGTCTCTGCGGCGGCCTGAAGTGCTTCTAACGCCTCAGCGTTTTTACCCTGAGTGATGAGTATGCGCGCGGGCAGCAGCGCGAAGCCGACGTTTTCGGGCTGTATGGCAATGGCTTCTGCTGCTTTGGCCAGGGCGGTTGAGTAATCTTCGGCCTGTGCGCTTAAAACGGATTCTGCGGCCAGTAGCTGCCCGTAGGCTCTGTAGCCGATGGGGTTGTCTTCGTTGGCCATTGGCTCTAGAAGGGTTCGCGCCTGTTCTACATCGCCTTGTTGTATGTGGATTAACGCAGACAACAAGCTGGCATTTGGTGCCAGTGGCGGATGCGTTTCAGCAACGGTGCCCAGCCACTGCTGAACTTCCTCAACGCTGTGGGTGGTAGCATACAGCTGGCCGGCCTGCTGTAGCGGCCCGATCACCTCTGGCGTAATGACGGCGGCGGCTAGCAGTTGTTCAACGGCTTTATCGCTGTTATCGGTTGAGGCATACAGATTTGCCAGGGCCAGGC